>Ga0206808_1056_pt1 | contig 31468 bp, 28 predicted proteins | sample Alteio_BWOrgCont_58_FD_152899 | JGI IMG/M metagenome (GOLD analysis project Ga0206808, IMG submission 152899) | Enriched cells from forest soil in Barre Woods Harvard Forest LTER site, Petersham, Massachusetts, United States -... | ecosystem: Environmental > Terrestrial > Soil > Temperate forest >...
CTGAGAAACCGAATCCGCCGACGACATAAATGTCTCCTCTGCAATCCAAATCGAACACCCCGCGCCCAGGAACGTTACACTGCTTATATGCGCCTGTCGACTGACGAACAGATCGCCCATCTCCTACGCCGGTTTGGCCTGGGCGCCGGCACGCGCGAACTCGAAAAATATCGCCCCCTCGGCGTCGACGGCGCCCTCCACAAACTCGTCGACTACGAGAAAACGCCCGAAACCTTCCCCGTCTCCATCTGGGAGTGGCACGCCGACAACAAGGGCGTTCTCAACCCCAACACGGGTTCCACCCGGGCCTGGTGGATCATGCGGATGGCGAACACCGAGCGCCCGCTCGAAGAGCGTCTCACGATGTTCTGGCACGACCACTTCGCGGTAAGCGCCTCCAAGGTGCCTCCCGTCGAGATGGACGACTACCTCTTCCGCCTCAAAGCGAACGCCGTCGCCCCCTTCCACGACGCGCTGAAGGCGATCACCTTCTCCCCCGCCATGGTCCGCTGGCTCGACAGCCTCGGCAGCTACCCGAGCCGCCCGAACGAAAACTTCGGCCGCGAGGTGATGGAACTCTTCACCCTCGGCATCGGCAACTACTCGGAACAGGACATCAAGGAGACCGCCCGCTGCTTCGTCGGCCTCGGCATCCAATATGCCGTGCCGCCCGGGATGAAGGCCCAGGATTACTACCTGCAGGCCGCCCGCGAAGGCCTCCCGATCGTCTCCGTCTCCGTCGCCCCCGGATTCGAAGACCGCCGACCGAAGACGATCCGAGGCCAAACCGGCCCCCTCACCTCCGTCGACGTCCTCAAAAATCTCTCCGACGACCCCGCCACCGCCAAGCGCGTGATTGGCAAACTCTGGCGCTACTTCGTGAGCGACCACCCGCCCTCCGACGCCGACCGCGATCACCTGATCAAGGTCTGGCAAAAGCACGATCTCAGCGTCCAGCCGGTCTTGCTCGAAATGACGAAGTTAAAGGCATTCTGGGATCCGGCCACCGTCCGCCGCCTCCCGAAGAGCCCGCTCGACTTCACCGTCGCCCTCGCCCGCCAAGTCGGCATGGGTCCGAAGTATCTCCACCAGCGCCTCCCGCACGCCGAGCCCACCGACTCCATCCGAAACGCCGCCGGCGGAGCATTCTACGGCCTCGCCCAATCCATGGCGAACCAGGGCCTCTCGCTCCTGTACCCCGATGACGTAAGCGGCTGGCGCTGGGGCAACGCCTGGCTATCCAGCGCCTCCATGCTCGCCCGCCTCCGCCTCGCCAAGCAACTCTTCCAATCCGGCTGGGCCGACGACTACCTCAAAGACCTCGCCGCCACCGCCAAATCCCAGACGTCCGCGAAGGCCTGCGACCAAATCCTCGCCGACCTCGACATCCCGGTCAACCCGGCCCAAAAAGCCGTCATCGTGTCCGCAATGGACAAACTAGGCGGCCCCACCAAAGCCTTCGCCAACATCGGTTCCTCCCGAGCCGCCCTGGCCCAAATCGGCTCCCTGGCCAGCTCCATCCCCGAATTCCATCTCGCGTAGGATCGTCTCCTCACCGTGGTTTTTTGAAGGCGCCAAGCGCCTTCAAAAAACCACGGTGAGGAGACGATTATATACAAGGCTAACCAAACCTGCTAGAATTGACACAACCTGAACGGAGGAAGCCAAGGCGCTCCGGTAAGTTGACTAAGGGTTGTTTGGTCGAACATGGGTTTGGAGTCTTTGGGAAGTGTTCGAAACTAGCGGCGACCAGTGTTTAACTTTACTCGGAGAATTCAGGGGCGTTAGCGCTGCCATACGGACGCCAATGTCCAAAGCAACTGACCTGTTCGAGGTGCCCTGCTCTGAAGGCATGAAGGCAAAGATAAGAGGCCACATGGAAAGCCTCATCCAAAGATGCGATGATGCAGGTTTTATCGCTACAGCGGATCATGCGCGTAGGGTCAATCATTTTTTTGAGGGGCAGGTAACCCCACGAGACATAGACCTTCAAGTTCAGTTTTGCCATTCCACTCTCGCGGATGAGGTCAAGAGATGGCACGTTTTGATGCTAGATCAAGCTGAAGCAGCGCGGTACTCGAAAGGGCATGCAGAATTTCACCCGGACACGGCGAGCAAGATCGTGGATGCTGACTACGATCTGGATGAAGCTTGTCGAACCTACGCGATTCACGCGTGGACGGCATGTGTGTTCCATCTCATGCGCGTCCTTGAGCGCGGCATTCAACGGTGGGGAACCAATATTGGCGCGACGATGGGTTTCGTAACGAAGAACGGGGCCGGCGTTTGGCGCGAAACGATGTGGGGCGACCTGGAAAAGGACATCCAGAAAGCGGTTGATGCACTTCCAGAATCTACTGCCGACGAGAAGGAAGCGAAAAACAATCAGCGTGCCGCCGTCGCTGCACTTGGAAACATTCGGCATGCTTGGCGAAACACCACCATGCACCCAGCCGCCAAGTACGACGACCGACAAGCTCGCGACGTTTTCGACACCACGCGGATATTTCTCGAAAGACTTGTGCCAATTTTGAAGTAGCTCATGCCCCGTCACGGTCCCCTATGGCTCCCAAAAGGGCTCCAAAAAAGGAGGCTCAGAGAACTACATAACCGGTCCAGACGGTCCCGTCGTTTCATAGATGGCATAAAAGGTGACCTTCTCATCGTCAAATGTGTAGTAGACGATTGCTGCGGGCACTCCGGGCCAAGAATCAAACTTAAACCCCCGGCCTCCGAATGAAGGGAAAAGGAGATCAAATCCCTCGGGGTTCCTCGAAACCGCCCAAACTGCGCCATCCATCGCATCGTCGATGCGGTTGTATTTACTTCTCAGGGCGTCAACCTGAGAAGTAAATCGAGGTGTTTTGGCAACGGGCACCATGCCTAAACGAGTCCCTGAGCCTTTGCCTCTGCGAGACCAAAGGCGAGTTCGCCTTTCCCGACCGATTCGTCCGAGATGAAAATGGCGTTCGGATTTATTGTCTCGCCATCTCGAGCAAATTTCCACGTCGCGTCGTCGTGTGTTCGGTTGCTTAGTTGGCCGGCTGTCTGCCGAGCCAGTGCACGCAGGATACTGTCCACATGCGCGATTTCCTCTCCCGAGAACAGGGATAAATCCGCGTCATCCAAAGCAACGAGACGTTTCTGGGTGCCTTTTGTCGTTCGCCTTTCCCGCATAGCCCCACGGCGAGAATCGTCGAGTTCGCGCAGCACGGGCAATACGCGGCGTGGTGCGGGGCCGAACTGAAGTCTTTGATATTCCGCCCCAGTAATCGTACGTCCATGTTGGGCATAAAACAGCATGTCCGACCAGAACAGAACCTTGTTGAGTTTGATGCTGCCGAAGAACGCGTCGTTTTCGCACCGATCGGCAATGAAGAGCATAAGCTCTTTTAGCTTGGCGTCATCTTGAGGAGCCATTGTCATCTATCCATCCTTTTATTGCGGTAACCCAGACTTATGGTCGGCATCAGTGAGCTACACAGTAGACATGACGCCACTTTCCACCCCAAACGATGCAAAATACCACACGTCCCAGCCAGTCCCTCTACTTTATCAGACGCGAAACAAACGGCAACGGTAGGCGCACCGCGTCCAAGCCCGATGATATACTACACTAAATGGTAGACGAGTGTCACCTATTTCTTTAGATTTCCTGTCAAATCTTCTGCGCCGTTCCATTCGCGCACCGCTCGGGGGCTTGCCGTGGCTCAATCTCACTAGAAACCTTGAGGATCGCCTTCAGGGCATCCTCAAAGGCTTTAGACTCGCGGTTTTCGCGTTCCTCTGCCTTGTCTTTTTCCTGTCGGTCCACACCATATGATAGCCTCGTCCCGCGACTGCGCCGGCGGCAGACTCCTTACCGGTCGCGGTCCAGTACATGATCGGCTTCCATTCGAATTGCCATGCAACTATGATGAACCATTGACCGTCGTCTGACTTTCTTTCGTTAAAACGCAATGCTTGCTCGTCCAAATAACGGTAAAGGTGGAATGGCTCGCCGGAAACGTACCTGGCGGACAAGGTTCTCTTGAGCAAGCTCCAAGAGTTTTCCATCCCGTGCGAGCGGACTATGTCCTCGTCCCATGCAACCGCTTGGTTGATCACGGAGTGCTGATACTCACTTCCGAGGTTCCGCTGCGAAGCGAGCGCGTCCTAGTAGGCCTTGCATCCATCTTGTCCGAGGTTTTAGTATCGGGACTCGGGATCACCTGGACCTTCACGGGACCGCCTCTTTCGAGCGTCCCCTTGACGATGGCCTCATCCTTGTCTCCCGTGCCGGTGATCTTGCGCGCTCGCTTCATCTTGTGCATGTTGCGAGCCCTGCCGCCGATGTAGGTTTCGTATACTTCGACCCCATCCTCGAACCTGTGCAATGGGCCGTTCTGCATCGCCATGCGAATCCGGTGAAGCATGAACCACGCGGTCTTTTGCGTGACTTCCAGCGACCGCGCAAGCTCGCACGAACTGATACCGTTTCTGGTGTTCGTGATCAGCCAGACAGAAATGAGCCACTTGTCAAGACCAAGGGGCGAATCTTCGAAGATCGTGCCGACCTTGACGGAGAACTGCTTTTTGCAGACCTTGCACTTCCACCGCCGTTGGTTTGCGAGGAAATAGTGAGCCGTCCATTTGCAGTTCGGACAAGGGATCACGCCGTCCGGCCATCGAAGGTCACAAAGGTAGGCATGAGCCGTGTTCGCGTCTGAGAACATGCGGGTTGCTTCAATGAGGGACTTCGGCGCCTTCATCCAATCAGTATAATACGATTGGGTTAGCCAAGTATATAATTGACCTACTTTGCCTGCCAAATGGTCGCGATCGCGGCCACCGCTCCGCTGACCGCAACTGCCTGCGCCGGACTCAAAAACCCATACGCCGCGCAAACCCCCAACACCGCCATCGCCGCCGCCAAAACGCGTTGCCCAACATTGGAATTCGCCTTCACACAAACCTCAAAATCCCCGCCGCTGCATCTCATCGCGGATCCACCTTAAATTGGTCTTGATCTCGGAGATGTCCGTCCGCATATCGGACTTGAACTGCTGATAATCCCGGATCTTCTCCTCCCGATCCCGCTCAACCAGATCCAACCGCCGCTCCGCATTCCCAATCCGATTCCCAATCGTCGAGGATGCTGCCCCCGCCCCGCAAAGGATCGTCACGGACCCCACCACCAACGGAAACCAAACCGGCACCATCCGCCAACTCCGTGGTAACTCTTTCAAAACCGCCTCCCGATGCCGGACGCTACTTGACGCCCAAATCGATAAACCCGCTCACCGATGCCACCGACCGAACCCGCCGGCAAACCTCGTAACCCTCGCGGGACCCGTCCACATTCGAGTTCCCCTCGATGGTCGAAAACGTCCCGTCGGACCCAACGCCCGCCACCAACCCGATATGGGTTTCCCCGGAAACCGCAATTGCGAACAACCGCCCCCGCCGAGGCGTCCGGCTCCAATTCCCCGCCGCCCGCGCCCACTCGACCCAGCTCACCACCGACGCCGGATACCGAACCCCTTTTCCGTAACTCTCGGAAAACACGTTCTTACCCGCCATCCCGACGCAATACGTTACAAACGCCGCGCACCAAGCCTGCCCCGGATCGGTCCGCGCATAGGTCAGAAACGTATCGATCCAAGCCCCCCGGTTCGACCCCCGAGGCTCTTCCTGCACCCGGTCCACATCGCATAACTGCGCCGCCACCTGCAACGCCCGCTCCGGAAGCCGAAGCGCTTTCCACTCGGCCTCACTCAAATTCAAAGGAGGAATCTTAACTTTCATAAACTCCCAAAAACGCCCAAAGAGGCGTGTATCCGCAACTGCTGTAGCCGACGCACGAAGCGCAGCGGAGTCCGTCGCGGGGCCCATCTACTCCCCCCAAACCCGGGAAATCCGCCGCCGCCGAAGGCTGACAATCGCCGCCCATTCGCATAAAAATCGTCATCCATCACGGGCCGACAGCCGCACAAAGAGCCCTCCAAAAATCGCGTAGCGACTCCGGCGGGTTGGCCCGTAAATGGAAAAACCCGAAACTCCACGCACAGTGGGGTCCGGGTTCATAAGGAACTATACTCGCTAATCACATAAAAAGATGTGATATGAGAATAATTGCTCCATACACCGCAATTTTTTGCGCACAACCGGAAACCAACGACCCTGGACGATAAGGCGCCTCCCCCATCCGCGCCAAGAGACTCGCCTCAAACTCCTCCAAAACCCGCCACGGAATCTCCGAATCCGGCAACCCCACCAGATCGAACCACCCCTGCCGAATCAGCGCCCGCCCCCGATCCTCCCCCGGCAGACACAACCGAAACGAATTCAAAGGAAGCCCCGACGAATACAAATGCCGCAATACCGGCGCCGCTCGCTCGAAGCCCGGCGTGCCCTGAACGTAGTCGACCAAGAACAAATCGTCGTCCAGAGCCGCCTCCCCTCCCGTGCTCGTCCTTACCGGACTCTTGAGCGTCCCGCCGATCACCCTCAGCCCCCATCGCTCCAACATCTCGTGCATGCTCATATCTCGTGGCATGCCCCATTGTAATCGCGGATCGCCATCAAGCGCATAAAATAATGCGCACAAAATTCGCGATCATCGTGCATAATGATGCGAATGACGGTGGGACAAAAGCTCGCGCTCGCCCGGGACTATCACGCCCCGGCCCTTAAGCAAAAGGACCTGGCCGCTCTCCTCGGCGTCCACACTTCTTCCGTGGGACGTTGGGAGGCGCAGGACCACATCCCCAAAGACGCCGTCGCGCGCGTAGCGGAGCTGCTCGACGTCAAGGAGGCTTGGCTGTTCGACGGCAGCGACACCCTCCCCACCGCCGCCCGCCGCAACGACGCCGACTCCCCGAACGTCCGCGCCCTCCGCAGCGAGGACCTCACCCGCGCCCAGCAGCTCATGGCCGAGCACATGTGGGTGGCCCTCCCCGTATGGCGAGGCGTGGTCGCCGGCGACGATTCCGAGTGTGCCTTCGTCGAAGCCGAGGACCCGGAGTTCCGCGAGGTCCCCGTCTTCCTCACCATGGGCCAACCCGACCGCCACGTCCTCTGCATCGCCAGCGGCATGAGCATGGCCCCCCGGATCGAGCACACCGAGCGCGCCGTCGTAAAGCTCGACCCCGACGTCCCCCCCAACCACATCGTGGTGGCCAGAACCGACGACAACCGAAACTTCATCAAAAAACTCGCCCGCGCCGCCGACCACAAACTCGAACTCCACAGCCTAAACCAAACCTTCCACCCCATCACCAACCTAAAAGGCTGGACCGTAAAAGGAGGAGTAGTAGCCATCCTCCACGCCTACGAAGCCGGCCGATCCAACATCGAATGGGACGAAGGCAGATTCCTGAGGGCATAGGCCCCGCAACGGGCTACCTGTAAGCAAAGCAGGGAGATTTCTGCCATCGGAACAATGATATATTGGACAGTGCTTGTATTTTAATTGCGTTTCAGGATATAGGTGATCCGTTGGAAGGAACCACAAGATTTATCGTTGTCCTCCTGTTCGTGCGGCAAGGACAGATGCCGGCGCCGGTCGGCCGAGTCGCTATCGCAAGCAAGGGCTTTGTGATCGTGCGGGCGCGCAGCAACCAGACCTCCACATATTCGAAGCTGCAGAAGCCTGCCCCCATCTGGCCAGGGGATAAAATTAAGATTCCTGCCGGCGTCACCGTGAAGGGTTTATATGATGGTCATGTCCTCCTCCTCTACGGCCCGAGTGAGTGGTTGGCTCCCGCCAAGACTGTTTTTGGTCGAAACGCAATCGTCAAGGCTGAGCGGTCTCTCGGTAGACGTGAAATGTTCGTTGCTCCTCCTCGAAGGAAGTTTTCCAGTATTGGGCATCCATCACAAAAACTGCATTCCCACCCACCAAAGCTGGGGTTTAAGTGAGGGTTGCCCGTGCGTAAGAGGAAGAAAACCCCCCCGAACCACCCGTCGGGTCACCAACCTTCGATCGCAATTCCCGTCGTCCCTGCGCAAGCAACCGTCACGCCCGAAACGGAAACCCCGCCGAAGTCCGAAAATCTTGAACCTCCAAAGGACGGGGCGAGCCCGTCTAACGAGCGGCGGTCGCCGATTCCTGGCCAGATCGCGACGATTGTCGCCTTCTCGGTCCTTGCCCTCATCCTCGATTGGGCGCTCACGCCGATGCCCTGGTATCGCGCCTACACGTTGGGTGGATACGCCCTCGCCCAATCCCGGCTGGCCCAGGACGCCAAACCGAACGCCGTCGTTGTCGACCTCGACGCTCTCGTTCCGCTTCGCGACCGTCGCTCCTCACCAACCAAAGCTGATGACTCCGAGTGGAGACAAGTCGCCGAGCACTGGAAAACGCTCGGTCGAACCGTCACCAGGCTACAGGAAAACGGAGCGCGGGCGATCATGGTGGATTGGGAACTCGCTCTCAAAGACGATTACCTCGGCGTCAACAGCTTCTTCGATCCCACCAAAATCCCCGTAGCCGCTCAGAACAGTTACCAATCGTTGCTCACAACGTTGCTGAAGGTTGATCGCAAATGCCCCGTCGTCATTGGCGCCGACTGGATCAACGAGTCCGCCAACGAGCAAAGACGAAACGATACGAAGCAGTGGTTTCCCATCGCCGAAGCGGCCAAAATGGCCGCCTCGCTCACCCCGCCTTCGCAACGCCAAGGGTTTGATGAGGTGGCTTATTCCATCCGTGGCGCAAGCGGGCAACTGCCCCCCGCCAGCGAGATCATGGCCCAGCGCCTCGGCGACCGACTGCGCGATCCGGTCCCCCTCGGCTTCTCACCCTTCGCCGAGGAGGTGGGTGGCGAGCACGGTCGGCCCTTTTGGATCGACCATTCGTTCGTGGACTCCCAGGCAAAGAAGCCTGATGAGGTCAATGGGAAGATTGTCGTCCTCGCTTCCGTATCCGATATGGGAGACCGAACAGATGCTGAAACGGTGCCGGACTTCGGTCAAAGGCCCGGCGGCTTCTTCCATGCGGCGGCGATTGGAACAAGAGTCGGCCGGCCCCTCTATTCGTTTGCCAACGCAGGGGCCGAGAATGCATCAATATTCGTCCTGAACCTATGCTTCGGATTCTTGGCGATGGGCTTGACCCTACTCATCGTGAAACTAAAGCGATTGGAGCATCACACCCCGAACGTCTACTTTATCGAGTTCTGGATGGAATCGCTTGCCACCGTTTTGGCCGCCGGCTTCTTGCTATGGTTTGTCGGCGCCGTCTCGAATACTCGACTCCTTTTGCCCGGCGTTTCGGCCGTACTTGCCGTACGAGTCCTGGAACCGGTCTTTACTTTACTGCGTTTTAGGAAATTGGTGACGCGTTGGAAAGAACCAGAACACTGACGGCCATGCTTCTGATTGGGTGGCAAGGCAAGCAATCCGCGCCGCTTGGCCACGTTGACCTCGCCAACAAAGGCTTCGCGGTCGTGCGCGCCCTAGGCAACCGGACGCATACGTATGCGAAAGTCGGAAAGCCGATTTCGATCTGGCCCGGCGACAAGCTTGAGGTTCCTGATGGTGGAAAGGTGAAAGGGGGCTATGACGGCCATGTGCTTCTGCTATTTGGCCCCCTTGAGTGGCCTGCACCGGAGAAGGGCATTTTTGGGCGCGACTCGCTTGAAGCAAACGAGCGGTATCTCGGACGGACCATTGTCGGCCGTCCCAGTATCGCGAATCACAGAATCAGGCATCGGATTCTCGGAAGGGGCGAAATGAGTACCGCTCCGCAGCCTCACGCCCTCCCCCACCCACATGCGCAACTTGGCCAAATCGACCTCGCAAGCGGAGCCTTTTCGGCTCTCCGAGCAGTGAGTAACCGAACAGACGTGAATTCTAATGTCGGAAAGCGATTCCCAATTTGGCCCGGTGACAAGCTGGAAATCCCTGCCGGATGCGCGGTCAAAGGAATCTATGATCGTCATATCCTGCTACTCCAAGGCCCAATCGAGTGGATGGCGCCGCAACCCTTTCTCTTCGGTCGGGACCTTCCGGTCGCAAGTAAGCGGCTTCTCGGAAGGACCGCTATGGGTCCCCCTTCCGGGCAGCAGCCAAGACTTCCCAGTCACTTCAACCTCCTGGCTGCTGGGCTCCACCCAACCTCCGATTTCTACATTGACGGCACGGGTACCTTACGATTTGCCTGGCTAGCGCCCGCGACCGTCAAGTCTGTCGCCGTTTCCGTCGTCGTTGGCGATCAGACGATAGGCCCTTTCTCTTATCCTGCCCATCCCGATTCGAGCCCAGACCCACGCGTGGGATGGTTCGAGGATTCGGCTCTAGGAACCCAGTTGCGGCGCGATTTCCAGCAAGAGTCCTCGAAGACGGTGATCACGTTTATATTCCGACCAAACGTTGGTCCCGAGGTGAAGGCCAACGGGTTTCTCGTCTCAAGAGAGACCGCCCGGAATTTGGATAATCTAACCGCCGCGTTGACCAACGATCTCGCCGCGCCGAATCCTTCCAAAGCAACCGCTTGGTACGAAAGCTGGAACTCGCTTCTGCTTGAGACCGAAGAAGCGGAGCCGTCCGCAAATGCGTTTTGGACGATAAAGGTTTGGTCCCGCTTACCCGCGCAAGCCTCCGCTAAGGCCGCGATGGAAGAGTTGTTCGCGGAGGTTGGCCTCAGCTTCGAATGAGTCGATCCGCCTATGATTTCGCTCCTCGCCATCTATGGAATAGCCGTTTCCCACCCGAAACGTGAGAACTCGTACGAGCTTCGCACGGAAGGACAGGGGGTGTATCGCCAGGTCCGCTTTCTCGGCATTGGCGTTGACGTGGACAAGCCAAATGATGACCGGTTTTCCGCCGCCATCGCCCAGATGAACGAGGAACTTTTGAAAGCGGGCGGCCAGCGCACGAGCACGCTTCTTCAAGGCACGACTGCCTCGCCGACGGCCGTAACGAGCAACCTCGATGCGCTGACGACCTCGGCGCAACTAGGTGACCGGGTAATCGTGGATATCATCTGTCACGGGGTCTCTGAATCTCCATCTGGACCGGAATTCCGGTTGGCCGGCGGACGACTGGCGATGGACGAAGTCAAGCGCCGCTTTCTTCAAATTCCAGCGTTGCACAAGCTTCTTATCGTGGACGGATGCGAATCTTCGGGTCTCCTACAAGGAGCTCATCCATGGAACCCGCCGCCCAGTTGGAAAGACGCAGTTGGCCGGCCATGCGCCTTGATCGTCTCCTCGGCTCCGCCGAACGGCAATCCCGCTTCGGTCTACGGTGGCACCGAGTTTCACGATCGGCTGATTCGAACGATCGAAAACACGGTGACGTTCGGCCACACGACCATGGTCTCCGCGGTGCTAGAGTCTCTGCGGCCCCGTTCCGGCTCCTTTGCCGGCGACGGCGTCGCGGACCTCCTTCTTGCGGGCGACACCACCCGGAACAAGCCGGCGGCCTCCGCCGATAGAGCGGCGAAAACCGACGACCCTGCAAGCGTCGCCGGCGCCCGAGCCTTGATCGCACGCAACCTTGCCCAGTTGCATCGGGTCACCCTTGACGATGCCCGCAAATACGCGGACATGGTTTCGGCCTCCGCTTTCCTCCCAAAGGGCGAAAGAGTAGCTCGGATGACCGAGGTTGAAGGGTGGGCAAGTCAAGCGGCTCAGGTCTTCACGCCCCTGGATTACCCTCTGGACTATGCCGACCTTAACGAGAACATGGCCTTCACCGAGGACATCGCCGGCGAAATCCGAATGGATCCTGCGCTCCTAAATACGGCGGCTAGGAGATTTCGTTCAGTTCTGAACGTATACACCCAAGCCCGATATCCGACTCAATGGGCCGCGACGCAAAACAACTTGGGGTACGTGCTCGCCAGTCTCGGCAAATGGAGCGGCGACTCCAAGACACTCCAGGAGTCCATTGCGGCATTGCGGGCCGCGCTCAAGTTCCAAACGAAGAGATCCTTGCCGACCGACTGGGCGAGAACGCAGACCAACTTGGGAACCGTTCTCCAAACCATCGCTCAGCGAACCCAGGACGTGACCACGCTCCGAGAGGCCCTGGCCGCTTGCCGGGCGGCCCTTGAGGTTCGGACGAAGGCGTCGTTGCCTGCCACTGACTGGGCATTGACGCAGACAACATTGGGAAATATTTGCCAAACCTTGGGCGACCGGACCAATGACGCGGTAGCCCTACGGGACGCCCTGACGGCTTTCCGAGCCGCCTTGGAGGTATACACGTTGGCCGCGTCACCTGAAGCTTGGGCCGCAGAGCAAACCAACCTGGGAAATATTCTCGCCCTGATCGGAGAGCGTGAAAGCGATGCGATCAAATCACAAGAGTCGGTGTCGGCATTCCGCGCTGCCCTTACGGTCCAAACGAAGGCATCGTCGCCCGCAGCTTGGGCCATCACGCAATATAGCTTGGCTGGTGTGCTCCAAACGATCGGCGAACGGAACGGCGATATCAAGGCTCTTCGCGAGGCGGCCAGCGCCTGCGGCGCCGCACTCGAGATCTTCAATAATAAGTTGTTACCCACTGCGTGGGCGGCAGCACATACCACGCTGGCGAACGTGCAACGTGCCCTGGGTGAGCAGACAAACGATGCCAACGCCCTTCAAGCGTCCATCGACGATTGCCTCGCCGCCCTCGAGGTGTTCACCAAAACGTCATCCCCGGCGGACTGGGCGGAGGCGCAAAACATTCTTGGAAACGCTCATTTCGACCTGGCAAGGCTAACCAACGACGCAGATGAAATCCGCAAGTCGGTCGTTGCATTCCGGTCCGCGCTGGAGGTTTGCACCCCCGCATCTTCTAAGTCGGATTGGGCGGCTGCCCAGGTTAACTTGGGAAATAGCCTCTTCATTTTGGGTAGCCAAAGCGGGGATGCCAACACAGTAAGGCAGTCCGTCGTCGCCTTCCGGGCTGCGCTGACCGTCTTTACCAAAGCCTCCTCGCCCGCCAAATGGGCGATGGCGCAGAGCAACCTCGGAAACGTTCTGCTGTTCGTTGGCGACCAGAATAACGACCAGAAAACGCTCAGCGAAGCCGTCGCAACGTGCCGGGCCGCTCTGGAAGTGTTCAACAAATCGTCATCTCCCGTCGCATGGGCAATGACGCAATCCAACTTGGGAAACGCCCTTGGGGCATTGGGCCGGAGCAATCGCGACGCGGCAGCCTTCCAAGCGTCTGTTCTCGCGTACCGGGCTGCGCTGCAGGTTCAGACAAGGTCTTCCTCACCCGCCGCATGGGCCGCGACGCAGGCCAATCTTGGGACGACGCTGGCGCTTATGAATAAGCAAAGCAACGACATTCAAGTTCTTCAACAATCCGTCGCTGCCTATCGAGCTGCCCTGGAAGTGTATTCTAGTACTTCATCGCCTGCTGCCTGGGAGAAGACCCAATACAGCCTCGGGCTTGCTCTCGAAGCTTTGGGGTACCAAGGCAACGACACGAAATCGCTCCAAGAATCGGTTGCTGCCTTTCGCGCTACGCTTGAAGTTCGCACGAAGGCGCTGACGCCAGATGATTGGGCTGCGGCCCAACATGAATTGGGAATGGTGCTGCGAATCCTTGGCGAGCGGGGAAAAGACGCGAAAGCGCTCCAGGCATCGGAGGTCGCCTTTAAGGCCGCACTGGAGATCTACACGGAGTCCGACCAGCCGCTTTGGTGCGGATATGCGCGGTTAGGGCTAGCCCGCTGCTTCGTCGACCAACGTCGACCATCGGAAGCAAGGCATGTTTTCGAAGCCTCCGCCAAAGCGTTTGAAAAAGCGAACCGCTCCGACATCGCCAAAGAAATTCGGCAGGAAGCGACCGCAGTGCAGACGAAGGAAAAGTCCTACTTGCGTCGTAATGAGACTTGCCAACGCGGTCGCGGCGCGCTGTCAACGCCATAAGCCAGATCGATCGCGCCGCCGGAGGGCACGTTATAATCCGGCCAATGCGAAGACGCTTAGGGTTGGGCTTGGTAGGCCTCCTGCTCACGGGTTGCGCGAAACCGCCGTTGCGCCCAATGCCGCCCCAAGGGCTCTTGGTCCCGACCCGGACGAAGCTCAAGTACGCCGTCCACCGGGTTTGGACGGCCACCCCGCCCAGCGGCGGTAGCAATCAGGTCCACGACCTCCTCGTGCAAGCCGAAACGAATGCCGTGGCGAGCACGTCCGGACAACACTGGACCACCGTTGACTTGAAGATCCTAAAGTTCTCGGGCCGAGACCTATCCGGCACGGAAACCGCGCATCTGAAGCAGATCGCGCCTGAAATAGAAAAGGAGGACTTCTATCGCGACTTCCATCGTAAGCGGACGCCAATGGTCTGGCAGGGAATGGCGACCTCGAACTCCGGCTGGGCCGGCCTCATGGCCGCGAAGGCCATCGGCATGTTCGAAGTCGGCTTCTTGGACGGAAAGTTGCCCTCGAGTTCGCCGGCCGTCGGACAAACCTGGACGGAAGACATCCCGTTCGGCGACGACGCCATCTACGGCCCCGAGGGATTTCGCCCCGATATCCACGACGTCAAGGGCACCACCGCTCATTGCCGTTTTACGGTCAAGAGCCTCGACGCCGCCACCCACTCCGCCACCGTGACCTTTACGGGGACGGCGAACATCAGCCTGTCCTACCGAGACGTCTTCACCGGTAAACCGGGGCGCATGACCACCGCCGAGACCCAGTCGGGCGAGTGGACGCTGAACCTGGAAACGAGAATCCCCCGCCGATTCCATGCCGACCGCACCTCTAAGTCTTCCGCCCCTAATGGCACGGCCACCACGCGAACCGTAACCGACGTTAAACTCGTCGAGTAGCTGATCGACTTGATTTGCATAGGGTGTCCGTCAATGCCAACCCACGTTGAGGAATCTCCTAACAGAGTCTCGAGGCGAGCGTTGCGGTTCATTGACTTCGTCACCTCCGAATCAAAGGATCGAGCTAGTACTTAGCCCCTCGGTACTCAATACGAACGGTTCGCCAAGCAACCGGTTTCTTTGCGAACATGGTGTTCTCGCCTGGCTCCTTGTTCTTGGTCGCATCATGGACCACGACCATGGTCTGCGGAACACTCCCCGCTCAAGAAGCCGCCTCCAAGCATCCTTCGCCAACACCATTGCCTAAAGTAGGTGTCCCCAACGCTCCCGTGAGGCTTCAAGCGCCAACCCATCCTACTTTTTGATCATAGTCCCAGATTCGGATTCGGTTCCCGTCATTCGTCGTCCGTCGGTGTTCAGTGTGAAATGATCGTCTGATGCGTTTGGGGGATCGATGCTGTCAAATGAAAGGGTGACCGAGTCGCCTCGGGTGGTCCAGCTGCCACTACGGATTTCCCGGTGAGTTGGATCGTCCTTCCGCCATGCGACCCACTCGCCATCCGATTCGAAGCGTGCAATCTCGTCCTGCCACTCCCAAGTCCCAACAACCTCGTGCTGGCGGGTCTGACACCCTAATAGAACAACGGACGGCAAGATCAAGCCGTACATCTTCATCCGCAGGGAGGCGGGAAGGCACGTGGGGAGGATTCGACGCACGTGTTAAGTATCCCAAAACTCCACGGATAAGGGCCACAGTAGCGACATGGGCGAATGAACGCTCCCGCAGGTCTGATTGGATACGCGGCCAGTTGCCAAGGCTACTTGGGCACCCTGCGGCCGTCTTGGTTACATGCCCGACGACAGCGTTAATCTTTCTTCAAGGTTCCCGCAGGAGCTTACAGGATGGCGAGCGATTTCCAGCACGGTCAAGTTCTGGGCAGCCTTGGGCGAAGGGGCTCGGTAGCTCTTCGCAGCGTTCGGCCTCCCTCGATCCTTTCGAACGTCAAACAGGCCCTTTCCTCAGGAGTCAACTCCGTCAATCGAGCAAGAAGCCGCATCCACGCCTCATCGGTCGTGTCTATCAGATCCCTTCGTGCACCGACTTATTTTACAACCGGAACTCGGACAAACCGAGTCGCCCTATCTTGACTTACTCCGCCAGCCAAGCCTCAAACTGCCGCACCATATAGGGTGCCATCTTGGCAACTTCCGAAGGGTTCTGAGCGCCGGTTCCGGTATCGATCCAATCGCCCGACTCCCACAAGGTTCGCACATGAACAAACGCCGGGATCGCCGCCCGCTCCGCCTCGTCGAGCGGCCTCACCGACTCATAACCGCTCAAAAACGACCCACAAGAAGCGGCCATCGCCGGGTCCTCGATCGTCCGGTCCCGCATCGGCCAAAGGAACCCCGTAAAGTCATAAGCCCGATACCCCAAACCACAAAGCGAGAAGTCGATCAGCGTAAGGTCGCCCCTCTCCGTAAAGTGGCAGTTCCCTTGGTGAATATCGCCATGAATCGGCCCGAAGCAGTCCGCCGACATCGGGACCTTCTCCACGTACTTCGCGATCTCCTCCGCAAGCTCCATGAGTCGCCGAAAAACCCCGACATCCGGCGAAAACGGTTCCAACAAACGCAGCGGCCGATAAATCAACCGGTCCAAATCATAAACCGTCGCCCCCGACGAGATAGGCAAGGAGTTCGACACCAGATGCACCCGGGCAATCGCCATCCCAAGGGCCGAAGCGAGTTCCGGCGATGCTGGCCAAGCCACTCCTCCCTCCGCCCACTCATACAGCACCAAGGCCCGACCATCGAGTTCCACAAACGGCTCCCCGAGAACCGAAGGAACATTACAAGCCACCGGAATCCCCGCCGAGCCAAGAAACTGCAAGAGCGAGCACTCAAACTCGGGCCGCCCCACCGCCGCGCCGAGGTGCTTGGCCACATACCGACGCCCATCCGCCGTCACCCCAAACCGCCGAGTCAACCCCTGCCCCAGGCCCCCATCCTCGACCCGCACATCCGCAAACCCAAACCCTCCGGCAAGCGCCGCCCCAATTTCGATCGTTTCAAAGCGGCTCATCGTCCGATTCTAGCCCCGCCGACGATCGAACGACGCCTCCGAAACGAAGCCGACCCCGAGGAGTTTACGACCCGACCCGTCATCGTGTAGCATGCACGGGTGATCCTGCTCTACGGCTTCCTTGCAATGATGTTACCAACGGTACAGGGGACGCCGAACCACACCCTCCAGGCGCTCGTGGCCAACCCCTTCCCATCAGAACTCGTCGCCGGACCCACCGGCGCCCGCGTCGCGTGGGTATTCAACGCCGAGGGCAAACGAAACATCTGGCTCGCCGAGGGTCCCGACTGGGCGGCGCGACAAATCACCCAATACAAAAGAGACGACGGTCAAGAACTCACTTCCCTCGCCATCAGCGCCGACGCCAAGTGGATCGTCTTCGTGCGCGGCGGAGACCACGGCGGGAACTTCGCCGGATCTCCCCCGAACCCCGACGGCTCCATAACCGCCCCCAAAGTGACCATCTGCGCCCTCCCCGTCGCCGGCGGCGAAGTAAAGGAATTGGGCGAAGGCGATGCCCCCAAAATCGACCCCACGGGTACGCGCGTCGCCTACATCAGCGGCGGCAAGGTCATGATCGCCCCGATCGATGGCGCCAAGCACGGCGAACCGATGTTCTTCGCGCGAGGAACCTGCGGCGATCTGCAATGGTCGCCCGATGGAAAATCACTCGCCTTCACCCTCGACCGGGGCCGCCACTCGTTCGTATCCGTCTACCGCCAAGGCGCCGATTCCCTCGCATATCTCGATCCGACCACCGCCCGAGACTCGAAGCCAAGATGGTCGCCCGACGGAACCAAAATCGCGTTCGCCCGCCTCCCCGGCCAGACGATGGCCCCGCAACTCCTCCTGAAACAGACCGCGCAGCCCTGGTCCATCGTCGTCTTCGACCAAGACCGGGGGACCAAGCAAGTCGTCTGGAACAGCCCCAAAACCCTGTGGGCTTCCTTCGACGATTCCTTCATGGACTGGCAAGGCAACTCCCGAATCGCCTTCAGCGCAAGCTTTAGCGGTTGGCCCAACCTCTACTCCGTCCCGGCAACCGGCGGCGAGCCGACCCCCCTCGCCACCGGAAAGTACATGGTCGAGGAAGCCGTGACCGCACCTCCCGGCGACGCCGTGGCCTATGCGGCAAATACAGGTTCCGACCGTCTCGACATCGACCGCCGCCACATCTTCGTAGCCACTTCCAAGAGCGCCGCCATTCCTATCGAGTCGGATCCTCGGACCATGGAGAGTTCACCCCGCATAACCGGCGACAAAAACTGGCTCTTCTTCATGCGTCACGACGCCCAGAATCCACCCTGGCCATGCGTGGCCCCGATCGGCGGCGGCCCAACCCGGGAACTAGCCCCCGCGTCTCGCGTTGCCAAGTTCAGCAACCTGATCGAACCCAAGCAGGTGATTTTTCGGTCCGGTCGGTTCGAAATCCACGGCCAACTATTTGAAAAGCCGGGCGGTCCGGCACAAAAACCCGCCGTCATCTTTGTCCACGGCGGACCGACCCGGCAGATGCTCCTCGGATGGCATTACATGGACTACTACGCCCACGACTACGCCATCAACCAGATGCTGGCGGCCCGCGGATTCGTCGTGCTCAGCGTCAATTACCGCCTCGGCATCGGCTACGGTTGGGACTTCCAAAACCCCCTCGACGCCGGCTGGGGCACCGGCGACGGAGAAATGTCCGATGTCGAGGAGGCCAACCGCTTCCTGCGCAGCCGGCCCGAAGTCGATTCAAGCCGCATCGGAATCTACGGCGGATCCTACGGTGGCTACTTGGTCGCCGCTGCATTGGCCAAGGACTCCGCCCACTTCGCCGCCGGCGTCGACATTCACGGCGTCCACGACTGGTCCGCGCAGATGGGCATCAAGGACATGGCCACCCAAAACCTCATCACCCACCAGCCCACCGACATGGCGGACTACCTCAAGATCGCCTGGAAAACGTCGCCCCTCTCCTCCCTATCGTCCTGGAAATCGCCGGTGCTCCTGATCCAAGGAGACGACGACCGCAACGTAGACTTCGACCAATTAATCGACCTGGAACAGCGCCTGCGCGAGCGGCAAGTCGACGTAGATACCCTCGTCCTTCCCGACGAAACCCACCAGATCATGCTTCACCGAAACTTCCTCAAAACCGGCGCCGCCATTATCGAATACCTAAACCGCAAGCTGCATCCGTGAATTCCGCGCGTCGAGTGAAGACTCATTTCATCGCGTCGTAGTCGAACTCCGGATACCAGTCGGTGCCCCGACCCTCCGGGGTCTGATCCAGCATCAGCCAGAGCGGATCAATGTCGGGCGCGCCCCGAGGGTCCTGCCCGGGATCGGCCATCTTCCCGCTCACCTCGCCCGTATAGAAGTGCCGCACAACCCCGTTCTACCGGCTGAAAATGCTAAATCCAGGCACGTCCAAATCGTCCGGATTGACGTACGCCCGCGTATAGTCGCTGGAAGGATCGGAGCAAAAAGGAAGGTTGTCAAACCCAAGTCGCCGCTTGAACTCCACCAGCCGCCCGATCTCCGACCGCGCCGTAACCACCAGCGCGCACCGCTGCCGAAGATTCATCGCCGTCCCGTTCCACGACGACAAGAAGGATGTGCACATCGGACAGGGCGTCGCGCGAGCCGGACCGAACATCACGCTGTACACCATCAAAGTGTCCTTATCTCCAAACGAGCTGGATAGCCGCACCGGTCCCGTCGCCGAGACAAACTCGAAATCCCGAGGAATCGCGCCTCCCAAAGGAAGCGCCCGCCGCTGCGCCGAGACCCGCTCGATGTGACGCCGCAACTCGATCTCCTCCACCAGAAGCTCGTTGCGCGCCTTCCGATATTCCGCCGTCTCATTCGGAAAGCTTGCGGTGTTCGTAGCGACAAGTTGCCGAGCCGGCAACCGCGTTTCAGTTTCGATCATATATTCCCCGGCCCAGTGCGGGCCACCCTTACCGACGCCTTCCCCCCGGCCTTGTTCTACAAGACCAACCCCAAGACCGGGCCACCTGCATCCCAAGACGGTGCCCGCCGCCCGATTCATAATTGAGACTTGCTCCTCGATCCCAAGATTCCGACCAAGATCCTCCACCTGGAAAAAACCTACGACCTCCTCCGCTTCGCGCCGATCGCGACGATCGCAATGGAGATGGCGGAAACCCAGGAGCACTTCCGAGAAGTCCCCAACCTGGACTACCGCCCGGTCGAAGCAGGCACAAACTGGGGCGACAACTGGAGCACCGCCTGGTTCCGAGGCCGCGTCACCGTCCCCCAAGAACTAAACGGCGAAAAAATTCACATCCGCGCCGACACCGGCGCCCCGGAAACCCTCCTCATGGTCGACGACATCCACCGGGGCGTCTTCGACGTCTTCCACCCCGTCCGCCTCCTCGACCTCCAAGCCCAAGGCGGCAAAACCTACGACATCGCCTTGGAGGCCTACGCCGGTCACAGTTTCCCCGGAACCCAACCCTACGACTACGTAAGACCCACCGAGAACGCCGTCGAAGTCACCCCCAACTGCCGGACCTACCAAACGGCCGAGCTCGTCCGAGAGCGAGAAGACGTCAGCGCCTTCGTCACCGAACTCCGGGCCCTCCGCCAAATCGCGGACGCCCTGGACGAGAACTCGCTGAGAAGGGCAAGAATCCAAACCGTCTTCGGCGAGATCTTCAAACTCGTCTACGCCAAACCAGAAGAAACCGAAGAAACCACGTGGCGGGAAGCCATCGCCCAAGCCCGCCAAGCCATGCGCCCCCTGCTCGAAGCCAAGAACGGCAGCAGCGCGCCGACTATGGGCATCGTCGGCCACTCCCACATCGACACCGCTTGGCTTTGGCCCATCCGAGAGACCTGGCGGAAGCTCGCCCGCACCTACTCGTCGGTCCTCAGCCTCATGGACCAGTACCCGGAATTCCGCTTCACCCAAAGCGCCGCGTACCACTACGACGTCGTCCGCCGCCTGTATCCCGAGATCTTCCAAAGAGTCCAGCAGCGCGTCAAAGAAGGCCGATGGGAAGTCAACGGCGCCATGTGGATCGAGCCGGACTGCAATCTCCCTTCCGGCGAGTCGTTCGTGCGCCAACTCCTCGTCGGCCAGCGCGCCACCCGCGAGATGTTCGGCGTAACCTCCGACTGTCTCTGGCAACCGGATGTCTTCGGCTACTCCGCCGCGCTCCCCCAGATCCTCAAGAGCGCCGACGTCGAGTTCTTCCTCACCACCAAGCTAAGCTGGAACGACACCAACCGCTTCCCCTACGACACCTTCGTCTGGCAGGGAATCGACGGCAGCACCGTCATCTCCCACTTCAACGAAATGCAAGGCTGGCCCGACCCCGAGTCACTAACCCGCCTCTGGGGCCAAGTGCAGCACAAAGACGTCCAAGACCGGCGCCTCGTCGGATTCGGCCACGGCGATGGCGGCGGCGGCCCGATGGCCGAGATGATCGAAATCGCCCGCCTAACCGAAGACCTCGAAGGCTCCCCCAAAACCGCCTACACGAGCATGAGCGAGTTCATGGTCGGCGTCCGCGACGAGCTGCCCGATCTCCCTCGCTGGGTCGGCGAGCTCTACCTCGAACTCCACCGAGGCACCCTCACCTCCATCGCCGCGATCAAGCGACTCAACCGCAAATGCGAGTTCGCCCTCCGCGACGCCGAACTCGCCGCCACCATCGCATCGCTACGGGGAACCGCCTACCCGCGCGCCCAGATGCTCGACACGTGGAAGCGGCTGCTCCTCAACCAATTCCACGACATCCTCCCCGGCTCCTCCATCGCCGAAGTCAACGACGAGGCGATCGAAACCTTCCACCTCTGCCTCGATGAAGCGAAGGACCTGCGCGACCAGGCATTAACGGCAACGAGCGGCCAAGGCGATCACGCCGTCTTCCTCAACAGCCTCAGCTGGACCCGCGGCGGAGAGATCGTGCTAAAAGGCCTCCCCGAAGGACGCCAACCCGCAGGCGTCCTCGCCCAACCCATCCACGACGTAAATGGCGAACCCGCCCTCGCCATTCAAGGGATCGAGATCCCCGCACTGGGCCTCATCGGCTTGCGCCTTACCCCAACCCAAATCCAACAAATCTCCGCGTTCGAAATCAACGGCAACGAAGTAAAAACGCCGTTCGCCCATATCCGCTTCGACGAAACCGGCGCCATCGAATCCTTCTTCGACCTCGAAGCCCGCCGAGAACTCGTCACCGACGGCAAGACGCTCAACCAACTCCTAATCGGTGAAGACGTACCTGCCGCTTGGGACAACTGGGACATTGACCGCGACCAACGCCACAAGCTGCACCCCGCCGGAAAGCTAACCAGGAGAGAAGTCATCGCCGACGGTCCCCTCCAACTCCGAATCCGCTTCGAGTACGAACTCGGCCGCGAGTCCCGCCTCACCCAAGACGTTGTCTTCCACTCAACCACCCCCCGCGTCGACTTCGACACCCGCGTCGACTGGCACGAGCGGTACCAATTCCTAAAGGTCGGCTTCGCCCTTGACATCCTCGCCGAAACCGCCCGCCACGAGATCCAATTCGGCCACGTCGTCCGCAACACCCACGACAACACCAGCCAAGACCGCGCCCAGTTCGACGTCTGCGCCCACAAGTGGACCGACATCTCCGAAACCGGCTACGGCGTCGCCTTCCTCAACGACTGCAAATACGCCTGCACGGTCAAGGAAGGCGAGTACCGCCTAAGCCTCATCAAGTCCGGCCGCCGCCCCGACCCCCGAGGCGACGAAGGCGACCACCGCTTCGCCTACGCCATGCTCCCCCACCCCGGCGGCTGGAGCGTCGAATCCGTCGTCCGCCCCGCCTACGAATTCAACATCGAGCCCGCAACGGTAATCGGCGGCAAAACAGAAGAATTCTCCCTCGCCCTGGTCGACACCCCCAACATCATCGTCGAAGCCGTCAAATGGGCCGAAGACGAAGAAGCCATCATCCTCCGCCTCTACGAAGCCTCCAAAACCGGCACCCACGGCAAAATCCATTTCGGCTTCCCCGTAACCTCGGTGGAGGAAACAAACCTCCTCGAAGAACGCCCAACCCCCGTCCCCCTCCAGGACGCCCAAGCCAACCTCTACTTCCACCCCTTCGAAATCAAAACCCTACGCTGCCGCCTGTAACCGCCCGAATCGAAGAACGACCCAAAATCCTTGAACCGATTGCTAGGCTCAGGCACCATGTAGGTTGTGGAAGATCGCGAACTCGCCGAAAAAGTCGCCTCAGGCGACCCGGCGGCGATCGCGAAATTCGTTGACCGGTTCTATCCCCCGATCTACCGGTTCCTTTGGCACGCCACCGGGTCAAGGGAGGACGCCGAAGACCTCGCATCCCAAGCCCTCCTCCGGGCCCGCGCCGACGTAAGAAAATTCCGATCCGACGGCCCCCTGGCCGCCTGGATATACCGCGTGGCCCGGCGGGAGTTTCTCCGCTTCCGCAGACGCCAAGCCCTAACGGCACTCTTCAAAAACACGCATCCGCCGGATCCCTCGACAAAGCCCCCCCAACGAAGACCTCATCGTCATTCAGCAAGCTTTAGCCCGATTGCCCCACGACCAACGCACCGCGTTCCTACTGGTCGAGGTCGAGGGCCTAAGCACGAAGGAAGCATCCGAAGCGCTCGGCATTCCCGCCGGCTCTGTCAAATCACGCTGCTACTACGCCAAGAAGCGCCTAAGAGAGATCCTTGGCCCCGCATATCCGGAGATTTCGAACTATGCTCAACCCATCCCCGACTGACCCCCCTTCTCCGACGGACGAATGGATCATCACCACTTTGCGGCACGCCCAGACTCCCGCACCCCCCGCCGACCTGACCGCTCGGATGCTGCGCCCACGAACCGGCCGCCGCTTGCTCCCATGGCTGGCCGCCTCCAGCATCGCCTCAACCGCCGCCATCCTCGTCATCGTCGAGACCCTCCAACCCTCGACCTCGCTTGCCCAAGTGGCCACGGCGCAAGCGCAGCAAACCGAATTCACTATCGTCACCACCGAGTTCTTCGTCAATCGCAAGGGGCTAAAGGTTGTCGCCTGCCGTGACGGTGTCCGCTGGAGCATTCGTGCCACCTCCCAAGAAAACTCACGTGCCGCTGTCGATGGTATGACCGGCATCACCGTGATGGATGGCAAATGCACGGTCGGGATCAGGCATAACGCGCCGCGTACGGACACCGTGGAAATCGATGGACCCACGGATATGAACTCCTCGCAGGCCTTCGATATTCAACGAATCTTGCGCAGCGACGGGACGTTGACGAAACACTACGGAGTCGAGTGGCGCGGTCGCTTCGTGGATCAGTTTGAAGTTCACTCCACCTATCGGGACCGCGGCCGATCATATACGGCCACCCAAACGGTTACCGCCGACGCGAAATCGCACCTCCCGCTGCGCGTCCAAGAGTTTTCAGACGATCGGTCAAGCGGGCAGACAACGGACTTCACGTACGGGCCGCCTGCGGGGGATCCATTCAAAGTTGAAATCCCACCATCCGCCAAGATCTTCGACCTGAAGAAGGAGCGTGCCGAACTTAAGAAAAACCTCATAAAAGGGGCCGTTCTCGTCGACGCGGAGGGTGGCGCCCAAGTGCTCATCCCCGCCCCGCTCGCTCGTACGGTTCCGCCCATTCTCCGCACCACCGTTACCGGTAGCCGAGACCAATTTCTATCCTTGATAGCGACGCGCTACGATCTATCGCCCCCTAAGCTAATCCCCTACGACGTCGGCGGAAAGCTCTGGGCGCTCGCGACTCTAACATCCAATCCCACCACCGACTTCAACCGCCTCAAACCGTTCCAGCAGGCCCGCGCATCCCTCAAAATCGGCGAAAGCAGCATCTCTTCGATCCCCGTATTTCACGTCTCAAGCGCGATAAGACTTCTGCTACCACTCCAAGTCAAATCCGACTAGTCAGAATGCCTCCGCATAATCCGCGCCTGTCCGCTACCCGTGCACACTCCCCGCCGTAGGCTTGCCAGGACGATGCGGCATTCGGTCCTGTCTAAGCAATCTCAAAGTGTCAAGCAGATCATCGGATTTCGGATAGAGGAAATTCGTAAATTTCCAACTCCCCTGATGTTTCTCAACTTTCGGAATGACCACCGTCTCCCCCGGCGGTTTCCCTGCCGCCACGCCGCGAACGCTGACGAAGTAGATTCCCCCCTTATGCTTGATCGCCCCCACCGAATAGTGGGGATCCGGATCCTGGCTGGCAAGAAACGGGTCCCAATCCAAACCCACGACCTCCCCGGGCGACTTCGCCTGCGCCGCCAAATCTTCCCGCAGCGCGCGCCAAAGTGCCGGACCGAAGTCCGAACGCCGCCGCTTGACCGCCACCTCCAACGGTGACTCCCGACCATCCTTCAGCGCAACATACCAATCATAAAACCCCTGCACAAACCGCCGAACCGACCTCTCCTCGGCCTGCCCACCTAACCGATGAGCCTGAGCCGAGAAGCAAGGCGTAACAATTAGCGCGCAAAGGGGAACCACGATCAGTTTCATCTTCGTTCACAGAGTACGACAGTATTTCGCCAAGTGCTGGAACGGCATGAATTGGTGAAAGTTGACGCCTCGGAAGCCTGAACCGCTGCTTTCGAGAATACTAGCAATTCCGATGCAAGACCGTTATGCCGGCGACGTAGGCGATTTTGGTAAATACGGGTTGCTTCGGCTATTGAGCGGATTACCTGGTTCCGAAACATTGAGTCTCGGCGTAGTTTGGTGCTTGGTCCCTTGTGAATCGCACAATAAAGATGGCAAACACCTCGGCTATCTGGGAAAGGAGCAGGAATATGGGAAGTGCTACCCTCCATTGCTCGCGTCATTGCGCCAGATGTTTGGCCCCCGGGCATCGCAAGGGCTAGAGCGATCAATCAGGGCGATTGAATCGAGCGATATCTTGCCGGCAGGCACCCGCTTCTTCAGCGAGTGCTTGGTGTACCGCCCTACGATGTCCATCATCGAGCGCGGCGTTTTGAAGGACCAGTGGCTTGCTCGCGCACTTGATCGGACTTCGAACGCAGACATTGTCTTTCTTGATCCAGACAACGGCATCGAATGCCGATCCGTCTCGAGAGGCTCGCTCAGGGCTCCGAAGTATGTGTTTTGGGACGACATCGCCGCTTTCGCCGAGCCTAATCGGCGACAGTCGCTGGTCATTTACCATCACCTGAGCCGTGTTTGTGACACTGTTACGCAGGCGGCAAACCTCCAGCGTGAGTTCGCCACTAGGTTTCCGCACTTAACAACAAGCGCGGTCATCTATAAACGGGGAACTCGCCGAGCGTTCTTTGTTGCCTCACACGAAGCACACCGAGCAAATCTCGATGTACGATTGGCGAAGCTTTTTGAGACGCGCTGGAGCGAGCACTTTCTTAAAGTGGTGTAACCCCCATTGTCGAGTGCGATCCTGGTGGAGAGCGGAATTGAGGAGAGCGCCTGTCGCAGCCGCTTGCCAAACGAAATTTAGCTTGCCGCTCAACGAGTCGCGATGGTCATGAGCTCCGCCTGGAAAAGGGGACCTGCATTTTCGCTGACTCGGAGAATCTTTTCGGGCAATTCGTTCGTCTGCCGTTACATCTACCGACGACTTGTAACGGGAAACGGATTTCCCATTACAAGTCCGCCCGAGATGTAACGCATGAGGCTCATCGGTCACTCTGTCACGCAACCCAATGGATTCAAGGCATTCGTGCCCGGTCCGTTCCCCCCGGCCCCATTGCCGGCTCTGGACAGTCAAGCCCTCGGACTGCTGGAACGCGCCACGGTATTGCTTGGCCGGTTGGACGGTATCACGGAATTACTTCCGGACGTGGATTTTTTCATCTACATGTACGTGACAAAGGAAGCGTCCCTCTCCAGCCAACTCGAGGGAACCCAGGCGACCATGATCGACGCGCTCAAGGCAGAAGCCTCCTTGCGTGAAGGGCTGCCTGCTGATGTTGACGACATCATTCGCTACGTCGAAGCCATGAACTATGGCCTTGCCCGCCTTCAGAACTTTCCTTTGTCTGTCCGTCTAATACGAGAAGTACACGAAAAGCTGCTCAGCGGCGCCCGCGCTTCCGGCCATGTGACACCAGGAGCAATCAGGACGACGCAGAACTGGATCGGCGGCGGGTCCCCTTCGACCGCGCGCTTTGTTCCGCCCCCTCCCAACTATCTGGCGCCAAGCCTCAGCGAAATGGAACGATTCCTGCACACAGAAGAAGGAGCGTCCCGCATCCTAAAGGCCGGGTTAGTTCACGCTCAGTTCGAAACGCTGCATCCATTCGCCGACGGAAACGGACGCACCGGCCGGCTGATGATTACGTTTTATCTCTGTTCTCAGGGCATTTTGCACCGACCGGTGCTCTACCTCTCGGAATATTTCAAACGCCATCGAACCAATTACTTTGACGCTTTGCACGCATATCACGAGCAAGACGCAATCCTTCCGTGGCTAAAATTCTTCTTCACGGGAGTGGCCGAGGTGGCCGAACAAGCAATACGGGTTTGCAAGGAGATCACGGTTATCAGAGATCGGGACATGAGCCGGGTGTCCGCATTTGGGAAAGCCGCTCCGAATGGAATCGTAGCACTGAGGCACCTCTTTAAGGTCCCTTTCGTGTCGGTCAAGAGCGTCGAAAATGCTACGGGCCTCAGTAGAAGCAACGCGAATAAACTCGTGAACCGACTCGTAGGCGCCGGCATCCTTTTCCAAAGCGACACGTTGGCAGACTATGGCCGCACTTTCTACTATCGAGACTATGTCCAAGCATTCACTGAACAACCGTGATCAGCGTGCACGTATCCGACCCTTTGACGCACCTGGGAAATTGCGACTCGCTCATGGACCAAAAGACGAGATGTAGGCCTGATTGACGAGGAGCCTGGCGCCGCCGTCTAGGTTTACGGCGCTACTGCCCGCCAACGCGACTCTCCAACTCCCCCAAGAACTCCAACACCGCCCTCTCCGCCTCCAACCGGTGCGTAACCCCGCGACTCCGCCGCCGCCGATACAACTCCACGCAAGCCCGCAAGGCCGCCAAGCACTCGCCGGCGTCATGCCCCGCCAACGTAGCCCGAAACTCCAAAGCCAAGGCAGGGTCCGAGGACTCAAGCCGCCGCAACCCCGAAGTATCCCCCAAGTAAAGCGGCCCCAAAACCCGCTTCCGCAAAAAACCCAAGTACTCGATCGCTTCGAACAACTCGCCGCGCCCGATCTTTCCGCCCGCCTTGTGAACCCAAACCCAAAACCGATCCTCCATCCACTGCGGGTCGGGAAGCAAAGAAACCGGCTCACAAACCTGAAGCGCCGCCGACAGCCGCCCGTCCCGCTCCCAAAGCACCACCGGTTCATCCACCCGCCTCGCAAAATCTGCCAGCGCGGTGAACAGAAAATCCACATGAAGCAAAGGCGGCCCATAAAGGCAGAGCAGTAACCGAGGCTCCCCCACATGCTCGCCCGTAAACAATGTGAGCACCGGTCCGAGCGACTCCGCGATCAAACGGCGGTCCGCCAAAACGGAGGCATAAGCCCCCTCCTCGACCGCCAAAGTAAGGTCAAAATCGCTAAACGCATCCATCGACCCCGCAGCAAACGACCCCGAAGCCGCCACGCCGACCAGCCAATCATGCCGCGCCAGCCGCTTAACCGCCCGATCCAAAAACTCTCGGTGCCGATCCGGCAACGCAACAGGCAAACCCTTCTCCATCAACTACTCCCCTCCAACGAGCCAGCGCTTTTCCCTCGAACATCCCGCAAGATGCCCAAAGACGAAATTGGCGCGCTGGGGACAAAGACCCAGCACCCCCCTGCCGAAGCGCCAAAGAAGGAGATTAAAGGACAAGCATCGGTTGAGACCGACCTAGCCCAATATACTTACCTAGTTAAATCATCGTTGACCATTGCCCGACTCCCGCTCGGACCACAAAATAGCACTTAAATCCAAATGAACCGCCCACCAGCCCGCCTGAAAATCCTGGGGAATCTCCGCCCCCCCAATAACGAGGGTGCTTGCGGCGCTCCTCATGTCGCTGCCCATCCTAGCGGCCGCCCAAAGCGTGGCCTCCTTCACCATATCCCCCGCCACCGTCAAGGGCTCCGGCTCCGCGACGGGCCTGATCTCCCTCTCCGCCCCCGCGCCCAGCGGAGGCACGTCGATCGCGATGTCGTCTTCGAACGCGAACGCCACGACACCGGCCACCCTCACCATCGCGGCCGGAAAGTCGGCCTCCTCGTTCACCATCAAGACCACGCCGGTAGCCAGCGATTCGACCGTGAACATCGGCGCGACCTTGGCCGGAAAGAAGACGTTGGCGACGTTCAAAATCGTCGCGCCGTTGGTGACTTCTCTATCCGTCTCCCCGTCCACCTTCATCGGCGGAGCAACGATCACCGGCACCGTGACCCTCGACGCCCCCGCGCCCGCCGCCGGCATGCCCGTCACGGTCTCGAGTTCCGCCGGCGTCGTCAAACCGCCTCAGATCGTCACCGTGCCCGCCGGCACGATCCGCGTCGCGTTCTCGGTAACCAGCGCGTCCGTCACGTCGGCCACTACATGTACGCTCGGCGCTCGGACCAGCGGGACGCCCGTTACGCAGACCCTAACCGTAGAGCCCTCCGTCCTCACAAGCGTCACCCTGGCGCCCCCGTCCATTCCTGCGCTCACCACCGGTCAAGGCACCGTGACCCTCAACGGCGCCGCCGGTGCCTCCGGCATCCGCGTTGCCCTGAAAAGCTCCCAGCCCTTCCTGACCGTGCCGTCCGGAGTCACCGTCCTTCCCGGCAACAATTCGGCGACTTTTTCCATCGGAACGACGAGGGTGCCCGCAAACCTGACCGCCGTCGTTTCGGCTACGTACGCGGGCAAGACCGTGACGGCTACCGGAACGGTTACCCGTGTCAGCGACCTGGGCGCCACCGCGTGGCCCAAATTCCGGGGCAATGTCCTCAACCGAGGCACCGCCGGCAGTTCCGGTGCGACCGGCCAGATCAGCATCCTTCGGCCCGTGTCGACCCTGGACCCTGCCTTCACCGATGTCACCTTGAGGTTCTACTACACCTACGGCACCTCCGCCGGCAAGCTCGTTGCCGTAAACTTTGATGGCTCGACCGCATGGACGTATCAGGCGCCAAGCGTCTTCAACGTGGCCCCGATCAGCGACAACTCTGGAAATGTTTATATTGCGGGGCCGTTTGGCGTGCAGTCGATTTCCAAGACCGGAACGCTTGGTTGGTCCGTTTCCACAGCGGACTCCCCCACGGCGATGTTTTACGACGGGTCCCTTCTTTACGTCTCGGTCGATAACCTGCTGATGGCGCTCGATCCCGCCAGCGGCAACCCGTTGTGGACCTATACGGCCGCCGCCAACGTCACGCAGGCATATACGGACCCCGACAGCAGCTCAAACCATGTCTACCTCGGCGTTAATGACGGCACCCTTATTACGCTAAACACATCGGGAACCCTCACTAGCGTCGTCAACTTAAACCAAAGCTTCCAGGCGGGACACACGACGACATGTACGTCGGTCAGTCACCTCGAGGGCGTCGAAAGCGTGGTCGGTCTTTACTACGAAGGCACGGAGGATCTCGGGAGTGCGACTCCCCTTTACCACCAGACTTTCCTCAAAGTCTTTAATGGCCAAATAACGACGATCGCCAATTTTGAAAGCCCCGATCACCAGACCCACCGTCGAATCTCCTGTTTCTATTCGACGGCGATTGCGGCCTTTCCGGGGAGCAACTTTGCCGTCTCCGCGTTTGACGATTCGACGCACACGGTGTACGTCACCGGGGCCGCTGACGATAACCTCCTTAGCTATTCGATTCCAAATTATCCGAGCACGGATTACCACGTCTCTGCGATTGCCGATTGCTTCTATCATTACGACGCATCGGCTACGCTCCTAACCGCCTTCGACCACACCCAAAAGGTGAGATGGACCAGCCATGACTTCACTTCTGTTCCCGCCCAAGTCTCACCGGTCAACTATGTGATTCCTTCGCCTCACTTTCAGGCGTTCAACGGCGGACTCGATGGCAATTTGCACGAGAACTTTGCCCTCGGCGCTATCAACTCCTCACCCGCACTGAGCAGCGACGGCACCGCTTACTTCGGCACGGATAACGGAGATTTCACCGCCGTAAAACCTGACGGAACGACCGCGTGGACATTCCTGACCGGCGGGGCGATCCTGTCTTCCCCCGCGATAGGCTCGGACGGCACTATCTACGTAGGGTCGGCGGATACCTTCCTCTACGCCTTCAATCCGGACGGAACCAAAAAGTGGGCGTACAGCGCGCGCACCGCGATCTCCAGTTCCCCGACCATCGGCTACGACGGCACGATCTACGTGGGCGGCGCCAACGGAAACTTCTTCGCCGTGAACCCAACCGGCGTCATCAAGTGGATATTCAACGCCCACGACCCCATCACGGGTTCTCCCGCCATCGATTCGAACGGCCTCATCTACTTCGGCACTGAAGGCGGCAACCTCTACTCCCTCGACTACACGGGCGCCCAGAAGTGGTCCCTCGCCCTCGGCTCCGGACTCGCCTCGTCGCCTGTAGTCGGCTCCAGTGCCATCTACGTCGGCGGCGAAGACGGAAACCTCAACGCGGTGACCCT
>Ga0206808_1059_pt1 | contig 31200 bp, 11 predicted proteins | sample Alteio_BWOrgCont_58_FD_152899 | JGI IMG/M metagenome (GOLD analysis project Ga0206808, IMG submission 152899) | Enriched cells from forest soil in Barre Woods Harvard Forest LTER site, Petersham, Massachusetts, United States -... | ecosystem: Environmental > Terrestrial > Soil > Temperate forest >...
CAGATGTAAAATATAACAAATATACTTTCGCGGCTTTGTATGGTAACAGCGTTGAAGGAACTTGCGACTTGCCAATTACAAATGTTCCGTCCATTATTGGAATACCCGCCTGTACGATGGTTGAAAATATGCAACAAAGTATTAAGATGTTGATAATCAAAACAATATGTTTTATCATATTATTAAAAGTTAAATGCAGTTTTAGTTATTTTCGAAATTCCAACACTTGAACAGAATGATAATTGCAATATCAAACAATACTCTCTTGCAGAACCTATTCAAATCACCACACCTGCCAATCCACTACATCCGTTTCATTCCTTGTCGTAGGGACCTGCATGCCGGCCGTTAGCTCCGTTACCCTTTTGTTTACATACTGCTTTAAGGCCGACAGGTTTACATGCTCATTTTGCTGCATATATTCGCGGATACTGTAAGTGAAAACGCCGTTATGCAAATTATTCTTCTCCAGTGCGTATTGCGTACCACCCGCTGCCGAAATAATGGTGGCGCCGGTGCTTTTGCCTACGTTTACAAACAGTTGCTTCATTAGTTCAAAGCTGCTGGCCATGCTCATGCCGCTTTTTTCTGTAACCTCAACATCCCCGCCGCGGGGGCGCACGTCGGTCACACCGCTTTTCTTGCGGTCGGCGGCTGTTTGGGTATACCGGTTCATTTCGTCTTTGTCCAGTTCACCGCTATGGCAGGCGTCGATCAACATCAGCTTTTTGCGGGCCGGTATGCTGTCCAACAGGTTTTCCAGCGCATCATAAGGCAGGCCGTCTTTTGCGGGGTCTTTAAAGTCGACGTTATAGGTGGACAGAAAATAATCATAATCCTTGCTCAGCAGCCCGTGGCCGGAATAGGCAATGATCACTTTATCGTTTACGCCGCTTTTTAGTAGTTTTTGCTTTAACGCAATCACACTGTCTTTACATACGTTTTTATTATATAAGGTATAGATTTTGCATTTTCCCTTATATTTTTCATTGAAGTTTTTAGCCAGGTCCTGTATGTCCTTTACACTATAATTTAGATTATGATTTTCATCAGCGAACTTGTCAATGCCGATGCCGACAAAATACAACATCGTATCAACAAACTTATCCGGAACATACTTTACGTATAAGGGGATATGATAACTTTCCGTACCGTTAACATCGGTAACCGAGGTTTCAATGCGGTTATCGCCCAGGGATAAGGTGATGGTTACGGTCGTATCTAGCGTGCCATTACGCTTGTTTTTTAAGCTAATACCCTTGGTCCCATATACTGGGACCTTGTTCACCCAAACGTTAAAACGGTCGAGGTTATACGTGCTGTCCGAGCCTGATATATGCAAAGATAAGGTATCCTTTTTTTGCTCGGCCAGATGCGCTATTTGATTCCGGTTTATAAAATCTGCCTTAGGCACACTATACCCGCTTTTAAATGCCGAGGTATCGATGCCCAGCTTGTTTATGCGTTTTTCGTAAGCCCGGTGATAAGCATGAATGAGCGCGGTATCCGGGCAGCCAATGCCTTCCAATATTTTATCGGGGCGGTTGTATTTGATGTCTAACTGATCGAAGGTGATCACGTCCAGGTTTTCGGTAACGTAGTGCAGCAGTTTGGCTGCGTTGCTGGTGCACATGTAATAGCCGGAGGAGATTTGGGTGTAGTAATCGGTGCTATCGATATCCATTGAACTGTATCCCAGCTCATAATTTTTTGCACTCCATAGCTTTAAGCTACCGCCCGAACCAACGATCATTTTTTCGTCAGGCGAGAAAACAGCGAAAATCCCGTAACCAGGAGTTGGCTCAAAAGCGTGCAATATTTTTCCGGTACCGGCGTCTAATATTTTAACCGTGTTATCAAAAGAGGACGTGAGTATTGTTTTATCATCCTTGCTAAAAACCGCATGAGTCACGTCAAAACCCGGGATTGAAAAGACTGCCTTTTTCTTATCGCGATCATAGAGAAACAAGGAATCGCGGCCCCTTACCAGTATAAAATTCGAACCGGAGTCTAACCATAAATCGGCGCCAAACTTTTGTTCAGACAGCATTTTACCAGTTCCGCTATCGAATATTCTATTTACAGAATCTGTACAAATGGTAAATATCTTTTTCCCTTTATCGATGAAGTAACCGGCTGAGATCCCTTTTTTGCTATCCAGGGTGCATAAAAGCTTCCCTAAATTCATGTCCCATATTTTCATTTTCTCTAAAGAATCTCTATGAGAATAATTGTCGTCCCCCGGATCGATATTGATCGCAGTGATAATCTTCGTTCCTCCCGGGTCGATGGAAAACGAAGGACCAAATTTAGTAGGTTGGGCAGCATCAAACTTATATTTTGGTTTTCCGGTGGCAGCATCCCAAATTTCAATTATGCCATCGTTACTTGCGGTAATTATTTCGGCATCGTCATTACTAAACTTAGCGCTAACGACGCTTCCTTTACTTTCCAGTACATAAAGTGCTTTCCCCGTTGACGCATCCCATACGCGGGCTGTACTATCTTTTGACCATGTCAAAATCTTTGTACCGGTATTGTTATATGCTCCACCATAAACCCAACCCCTGTGTCCTGGCAAATCCAACACCACCCTGGCCGTTTTGACATCCCATACTCGTACATGTCCATCGTCGTAAGGTACAACCAGGTGGATGCCATCGCGGCTAAAGCCAGGCTCCTCGCTCGGAACCGAATGACCTTTAAAAAAGGCAAAAGGTCTACCTGTGCTCGTATCGACCTTCATAATTAAACCATTTCCATTTGCAGTGACCAGGTAATTCGAACCAATATCAAAACATCCCGCGGTAGCTCCACCGTCGTAGTCAGCTTTGAAGGCTTTCAATTGCCTGCCTGTTTGCAGTTCCACAATTTTTATAGTGCCTTTACCATTAATTGACGTACCCTCGTTTGAAAACGCAAACAATTTTTTTTCGTCAGGACTAAACACGAGTCTCTGCAAAAACCCTTTGTGACTGACCATGCAGATTTCAATACCCGTAGCAACATCGAACACCCTTGCTGTATAATCGCCGCAGCGTATGGCAATATATTTACCCGATGGGCTGTAGTTTGCCTCGTTTACCCGGTATTTATCATCTTTATATATTGTTTTAATTAAGTTCCCTGTGGCTGCGTTCCAAACTGAAGCGGTGCCGTCACCTGCGCCGGTAAGAACATATTTATAGTCAGGACTGTACACAGCAGAATATATCGGTGCGTTATTTTTTACCATGGCAAATAGCTCTTTACCGGTTTGCAAATCAATTATCCTGATCAATCCATCAGAGCAGCCGATAAGTAGTTTCGATCCGTCTTTTGAAATATCCGCGCAATTGAGCCCAATTTTGTCACTGGTGAAAGTTTTCAGCAAATTGCCGCCTGAACTCCATATTTTAAGATCATTGTCCTCGGATAAAGTAATAATAAACTTTCCGTCTGGGCTATATTTCGCTAAGGAAACCCCGGCTGTCATGCCGCCAAGCGTGGCTACTAATTGCGTGGTGGCAGCTTCCCATATTTTAGCAGTATGATCGTAAGAGCCACTTATCAGGTATTTCCGATCCGGACTAAACGCAACGGAATTTACCTGTATCAGGTGGCCAACCGGGGTTATAAGAGTTGGGCTGGAATTTGTTGAAGCAGTGATCTGAGAAGCGGGTTGCATCACGATCTCATTGTCGCCCGGTTTATCCGCGACTGTAAACTTTGTAACAAAATGATCCCTGTTTTTTATGGTCGACACATCGTAGAAAAAATCCGCTAAAGATTTTACCTTGTATTTATACCGGAATAAGTAGCCAAGTAAGTGCATATGGTAAGCAACGGTGCTGTCAGTCAATGGATGATCTTTTAGAACTGCACTTTCTGATTCCAATGCTAGCAACAGTGAGCTTTCATATGAAAAATGTCGAAGGGAATTAAGGCATAAAGAGTCGAGCTGCTTAATATTCCAATTTTTTGTCTGTGTTTCGGTGATAACACAATGCAAATTTGCGATATCGCCAAGATAGTATTGATAATGAGCAGAATCGGCTGTAAACAAAGAATCTACTTTGTCGAATAGGTTTTTTCTTAATTCGTAGTCTTTTGCGTCGAATAATTCTTTCCGGATGGTTAGGCTTTGTTTATAAAGATCAACTGCAAATCGGGTACCGAAATTTTGTTCAATATAAAGCGCGACAGTGGTAACACTATTTATTTGTGCCCTCGTTGTTTTTCCATTAATATTTGCCTGGGCTTTTAAATAGGCGTCCGCAAAAAAAAGAGCGCTATCAGCCCGCTTAAAATGATAGGTATAAATCCGCAGGTACAAGTTGAATGCAACATCGCCTTTAACATGATTGAAAGTGGTGTCCTGCTTTTTTTGAAGTTCTTTATAAAGCCCTATCCATACACTTTTCGCGTCCTCGTATCTTTTCAGCTGCACTTCGCAAAAGCCAATACTGTTTAAGCTGCGGTAATATTCATTGCTTTCTTTGCCATATTGTTTTAAAGCTATTTCCTTAAGCTTGTAGGCATATAGCAATGCAGAGTCCTTTTTGGCGGTATCGTTAGATAAAATCAAATATTGTTTCCTCACCTCCTGCCAGCTTTGCTGGGCACTGGCTTCGGAACTGCAAAGAAGAAAGCTAAATACAGTGAATAAGAAAGTGGCATACAGGCCCGGCGCCGGGCGCGCGACTTTAAAAAATAAGCGATGAAGATTCATTCAATAAGTTTTAGCCAACAATATAAAAATAAATCCCAAATTGGTAAATACTTATTTATAGGTATTTAGATATAGATTGACAGCAAATTCTTCAGTTGATCAGTAGTTGTCGATAATTGATCCTCACCACACCTCCCAATCCACCACATCGGTTTCATTCCTGGTAGTAGGCACCTGCATGCCGGCAGTTAGCTCCGTTACCCTTTTGTTTACATACTGCTTTAAGGCTGACAGGGTTACAACCGATCCATTATCTCACCAACCCCGCCAAAACCTTATGTACCCCATCCTCATCATACGTCCCATAATAATAAGTCAGCTGCCCTTCCACATCTGTAATCAATTTGCTCTTATCGCCGCCATAATACGTAGTCAGCCCCTCGGCAAATGGTTCAATAAGCGCCTTTAAATAAGCCGTGGTTAAAAAAGTAAGCTGTACGGGCTGGCTAAAATAAACCTCGCGGTATTTGCCGTCTTCGGTGTAGCCGCGTTTGATGAAACAGGTTACCGGTTCAGGGTTTTCTTTGTCGCCGCTGCTCACAGCCTTCGATAGCTGCCTGTCAAAAACCAGCGAATCCTGGATGATCTTAACCTGCGTGCAAAGGGTGTCGGCGCCCTTAACAGTACAAATAAAAAACTTGTCAATGTCGCCGGTTACCAGCAGGTGCTCGCCTTCCAGTAAAAACACCTTGTTTTGCGGGTGTTTGCGATCCATGTAGTTAAAGAAACCCTCCAGGCCCACTGCATTCCTGGTAGTTAAAGCCTTTTGGGAGTTATAACCCTGCAGGTAGTCGGCAACCACTAATTGGTACAGTTCGGAGTGGCCGGTAGCCTGGCTGGCCGACACTGGCTTGCTGTTGGCAAACGTGAGCCTCATTTTGCCTTTTGTCAGGCTGAACAGGGCTATCTCGGCTGTTTTATCGCTGCTGCTTAGCTGCGTGGCGCCATCCAGCCGGTCGTGCAGTTTTACGGGCTTACTATCGTGAAATACCGCGCCTTTTAAATACGTAACAATGTATGCCTGGCCGGATACAGATTTTGCAATGAACAGGATGAGCAGCAAGCAGCCTATTTTTCTCATTATATTAAGTCTATTAATAAATCTCACATAAATTAGGCAATTTCATTGATAATCAACATTTTAACTTTCTGCCTTTGGCTTTAAGCTTTAAGCTTTTTTTAAAAGGTCATGATATACTCGTACAAGTTTTTTCTCCAGGTCGGGAATTGTTCTATCAGCGACTCGAGGAGAGTTAGATAAGTAGCAATATAAAACAAACTGACGAAGGTGCCGAAAAAGAAATAAGAAAAAATATTGATGAGCACCAGCAGGCCGATATAAGAGATATAACTGATGATAAACTTGCTCATAAACGGGACCCGTATCTTTTGATGAATGGCCTTTAGCTTTCTTTCGGGATGGATGATGATCCAGTAGCTGATCAAAAAATAAAACACGAACAGCATCAGCAGCCATTCGACCGATATGGTTACCTGGTGCGTGTAGAAGGTTAGATACGCGTCCCACAAGATCAACGAGCCCGGCAGGCGGCCTAAATAAGTGCTGTGCACATCATTTTCAAAGTCGCCGATAATGATAAACTTGTCTTTGAGCGCGCTGAAGCACTCGGGGAAGGCTAACAGGTCGCCCAGGTAGTAGGTGTTAAAGTTTTCTTTGGACTCCGGCCATACCAGGTCGGCGTTCCGGTAATAAAATTCAGGTATTGCCGTATTAAAAGTGGGTTTGCCATTCAGAAAAGTTAAAAAGCGGTTTTCACTGAAGCGGTTGGGCGTTGTCTTTTCATAAAGCAGGGCGGGCAAACTTTTTAACGAGTCGTTGTAATAAATAGGTATTTTGGTGAACGTGCTTTTGTTGATGGCGGTATAGTTCACCATTGCCCAGTTTACGTTAAAAATAGGCTTTACCAGCTTGCCTTTATCCGTAATGGCGGAAGTCAGCACATTTTTAAGCTTTTCTATCTGCGGTTTTAAAACGCTGTCGCCCGGCCCGGGTTTCTCAAACAATACATCGCAGATCACATACCGGTATTCATTGGGGTGGCTGTTCAATATCGAAAAAAGCTTAGCCAGTTTAACCCTGTCGGTGATCACCCGTTGTGCGCCCTTCATGGTGGAGTCGGGTTGCTGGTATGCGTTATCATCCGCGAGCGCCAGGTCCTTCGACACATCTAAAAAAACCACATTTTTTGCCAGCGGCTTTTTATCGGAATTAAAAACATCATGTTTCCAGATAGATGCCCACTTCAGGAAGTTGATCTCGTCATACCGGATAAACGAAGTGTATTGCAGCAATATGGTGAAGACCAATAAAAGCAGGGCATGGAGAAACACGATCAAAAGCCTGGTTTTAAAGCGGGTTAAGGCGGCTTCTTTTTTTAGAAAAGCGCTTATTTTGTTAAACAGGGCCATTTATCAGCGATTAAATTTGTTGAATATCATGTGTTCCAATTAATTTCACATCCGTCCGAATAATTCTTTTGATGATCAATAATTTACCTGTATGCTTTGTGCTCCTGATAGCTATCGGGACAGCTTTTATATTTCATCCATTAGTGAATCACCACACCTGCCAATCCACCACGTCCGTTTCATTCCTGGTGGTCGGCACCTGCATGCCGGCGGTAAGCTCCGTTACCCTTTTGTTTACATATTGCTTCAAAGCCGACAGGTTTATATGCGGATTTTGCTGCATATTTTCCAGGATACTGTAGGTGAATACGCCGTTTTTCAGGTCGTTTTTCTCCAGCGCGTATTGCACGCCGCCGGCTGCCGAAATAATGGTTGCGCCGGTGCTTTTGCCTACGTTTACAAAAAGCTGCTTCATCAGCTCGAAGCTGCTGGCCATGCTCATGCCCGATTTTTCCGTAACCTCAACATCCCCGCCTTTATGGCCAAGGTCAGTCACACCGTTTTTCTTGCGGTCAATTGCGGTTTGCGTGTACCGGTTCATTTCATCCTTATCCAGCTCGCCGCTGTGACAGGCGTCAATCAGCATCAGCTTTTTACGGGCGGGAATGCTGTCCAAAAGGTTTTCCAGAGCATCATAGGGCAGACCATCTTTTGCGGGATCTTTAAAGTCGACGTTGTAAGTGGATAGAAAATAATCATAATCTTTACTCAGCAAACCATGACCAGAATAGGCCAAAACAACTTTGTCGTTAACGCCGGTTTTTAATAAGACTTTCTTCAAATTAGTAACATTGGAGTTGGTTACATTTTCATCAAACAACGTATCGATAATGCATTTGCTGCCATATTTTCCCTTAAACTTTAAAGCCAGGTCGCGGATATCTTTTACACTCCAACTAAGGTTATGACTTTTGTCGTTGAACTTATTGATGCCTATACCCACAAAATGGATCAGCGTATCAACAGGTTTATCCGGCACATACTTTACATATAGGGGGATATGGTAGCTCTCCGTGCCGTTGATATCGGTAACCGAGGTTTCGATGCGGTTATCGCCCTGGGATAAACTGATCATTACCGTAGTGTCCAACGTGCCTTTATTTCTATTTTTTAGGCTAATTCCCCGGATGCCATAAACCGGAACCTGGTTTACCCACACGTTAAAACGATCCAGGTTGTACGTGCTATCCGAGCCGGATATATGCAGCCCCAACTGATCCTGTTTCTGCTCCCGCTTCTGTTCGATCTGATCGCGATTCAAAAAATCCGATTTCGGTACACTATACCCACTTTTAAATGCAGCGGTATCGATCCCTAATTTTTTGATCCGTTTTTCGTAGGCCCTATGGTAAGCATGTATCAAAGCCGTATCCGGGCAGCCGATAGCTTCCAGCACTTTATCCGGGCGGTTGTATTTGATGTCTAACTGATCAAAAGTGATCACTTCGAGGTTTTTGGTGACATAGTGCAGGAGTTTGGCAGCGTTTGGCGTTGCCATGTAGTAGCCGGTGGGGATTTCGTTGAAGTAATCCGTGCGGTCAACGGCAAAAAAAGTGTTGATTAATTTGCCGGTTTCAGCATTCCAGATTTTGGAAGAATTGTCTTTTGAGCTTGTAAGTATCTTTTTGCCGTCGCTGGAGAAGGAGGCACTGTAAATATCATTTGTATGCCCTTTAAGATCGAGTAGACGTTTGCCGGTTTGCGCATCCCATATTTGAACGTTATGGTTAAACCCTGCAGTGACAATTTTTCTGCTATCTCGGGAAAAAAAAGACGAACCATCGAAAACACCTGAAAGCCCATAAAGATCAGCCAAAAGCGTGTCGCTTTTCGCATCCCAGATTTGAGCATTATCACTTGCAAGTTTAATGACGATTTGTTTGCCATCAGGGGAGAAGTAAGCACCGCCGCCAACGCCGTCTGGCTCCTTAAGATTAGCAAGCAAAGCACCAGTCTGGACATCCCATATTTTTGCGGTGCTGTCCCATGCCGCTGTGACAATTTTTTTGCCGTCCGGGGAGAAGATCGCACTAGTTAGATGGTCTGTATGCCCTTTAAGATTGGCCAGCAGAGTGCCGGTCTGCACATCCCATATTTTTGCAGTGCTGTCCGATGATGCACTTACAACTCTTTTGCCGTCCGGTGAGAAAGAAGCACTTTTGAGCCAACCGGTATGTCCTTTAAGGTCAGCCAGCAGGGCGCCAGTTTGTACATCCCATATTTTAGCGGTACTGTCAACAGATGCGGTGACAACTTTTTTGCCGTCCGGGGAGAAGGCTGCACTTTCGACCCAATTTGTGTGGCCCTTAAGATCGGCCAGCAGGGTGCCCGTTTGCGCATCCCATATTTTAACGGTACTATCCATGGATGCGGTGACAACTTTTTTGCTGTCTGGGGAGAACAAAGCGCTCCATACCGTATCTGAGTGCCCCTTAAGATCGGAAAGCAGGGCACCGGTTTCTGAATCCCATATTTTAGCACTGGACCAAAAAGTGACTATTTTTTTGTCGTCCGGGGAGAAAGAAGCGCTACCGATTTCACGTATATGGCCCTTAAATTCAGATAGCTGAGCACCGGTTTCTGCATTCCATATTTTTGCGGTATGATCCCAGGATGAAGTGACGATTTTTTTGCCGTCCGGGGAAAAGTAAGCACTGATGACCGTATTCGTATGCCCTCTAAGAACAGCCAGCAGGGCGCCGGTTTGTGCATCCCATATTTTTGCAGTATTGTCCCGGGGTGCCGTAACTTTTTTTCCATTGGGCGAAAAGGAAGCAGTGGTGACCAAATTTGTGTAGCCCCTAAGATCAGTGAGCAGGGTGCCGGTTCGTGCGTCCCATATTTTATCATTCGATGTCATAATTTTTTTGCCATCCGGAGAGAAAGAAGCATTATGGACTACCTGCAAATCTCTAAGATTGGCCAATAGGGCGCCAGTTTGCGCATCCCATATTTTTACGGTACTGTCAACGGATGCAGTGACAATTTTTTTTCCGTCTGGGGAGAATGCTGCACTACTGACTTCTGACGTATGCCCTTTAAGATCGACAAGCAGCGTACCGGTTTGCGCGTCCCAAATTTTTGCCGTATGGTCATATGACGACGTGACAATTTTTTTGCCGTCCGGGGAGAATTTTGCACTTTCGACATCACCTGCATGCCCTATTAAGTCAGCCATTAAGGTTCCGGTTTGTGCATCCCATATTTTAACGGTATCACCCCAAGATGCAATAACAATTTTTTTTCCGTCCGGAGAAAAGGACGCGCTGTTGACTGCATCCGTGGTACTCTTAAGATCAGCAAGCAGGGTGCCTGTTGTTGCATCCCATATTTTTACGGTATACTCACTCGAAGGAGGGACCATTGATGCGGTGACAATTTTTTTTCCGTCCGGAGAAAAGGCAGCATCATAGACTTCACTTGTATGCCCTTTAGTATCGGCCAGCAGGGCGCCGGTTTGCGCATCCCATATTTTAGCAGTTTTGTCCGACGATGCTGTGACGACCCGACGCCCATCGGAAGAAAATTGAGCAGACACAACGTCGCCAGTATGCCCGATCGGCAAAACCAACGTCGGCTCCTGCCCAAACAATGCGGTTGTGAATAAACAAAAACCAATAAATAAAACAATTTTCCTCATCCTATTTAGATTTCACTATCCAATCTGTCGCTCGGTTAACCAATTTTTCCGCCAAAGCCTTTATTTCACTTTTTGTGCCGCTTAGCTCAAACTTATATTTCGTCACATCATTTTGCCTGATGTTAACTTTAACAGTTAATACATCGCCGTTTAAAATGTACCTGCCTCCCAGCGAATAAGCATCCGGCGAAGTACTACCGGGGATGTAAGTGATCCCATTGTTTTCACCACGGGCGGAAATATCGTTCAACTCGTTATCCAACAGGCTATTCAGGTGCAGGTCATCGGCGGCAACGTCCGGGTCGTTGTTTTGCAGGTTACTCGCCGTAAACAGCGGCTTCTCATCCGCCAGTTTAATCCCCGCCATTACCTCCTGGTCCACTACGCCGATGTTAAAATTGCCGGCGCTTACAATTTGTGGTTCCTGGCGGTTGCCGGTTTCGCGCACCATATCGCTTACCGTTTTTTCGGCGGCATTAAACCAGCGGGAAACGTTGAGGTATTTGTTATCTTCTAAAATATCCGGCTGCTGTTTAATGGCTTTCAGCAGCGAATAGGTGAGCAATCCCTGGCTATAGCGCCCCATCTCATAAGCGCTCTGGTTGCTGGCCGAGGCCGCCAAAATAAACAACCCGGATTTTTCATTCAGCTTATCAATGGCTTTGATCTGTTCCGCTTTGTCGTCATTGCGGGCGGCAAGGTCATTATGCTCCAACTCATCAATAGCCCGCCCGCTGTTGCAGGCATCTAATATCAGGATACGCTTTTGGGCTTTGATGTTGGAGGGCTGCATCCATTCGCTCAATTCTTTGGTGCTGATGCCCACCTCGGCAGGTGCATCGGTAGCGCTGGCCTGCGAAGCATCCGCCGTTAAAAAGTAAAACTGCTTTTTCTCGCCCGATGTTACCCCATGCCCGGCAAAAAAGATCAGCAGGATATCATTGGCGGTGGCCTTTTTCCCTATCTCGCCGAATACGTTTTTGATGGCGATCTTCTCCGGCAGCTCGTAATGGTTTTTACCGGTAGTGAGGTTGTACATAAACACATGCTCCTTGCCGCCGGTAGTATCCAACAGCTTTTTAGCGCTTGCCGAAATGGCCGCCGATATATCCTCCGCGTCCTTGGCTGCATATTTCAACTGCAGCTCCGGCCCTTTGTAGTCGCTCACGCCGATCATCACCGCATACAGGTTAGGTGCAAGGCCCTTCTTTTTGGTTTTATCCTGTATGATTTCCGCGCCCCTGGATGATATGTCATTGTTGGCGGTATAAGCTTTTACCGTAACCGGGTTTTCCTGCCCCGAAATAAAATATGCCGCCAATTCTTTTTCATCCAAATTAAGTTCATACCCCGTTGCGGTTTTGGTAAGCTGCTTAGGCTTATAACGCTTTTCTTCAATGCCATTCACATAAACCACTGTTTCACCCAAACCGCCGCGCTGCGGGGTGATGATAAAATGGTAGCCGCTTTTGTCTTCCTTTTCAACCTGCGGTATCAAGCCGCAAATATCCAGGTCGGAAAGTTTTTTGGCATTGATGCTGTCGCCCTTCATAATGCGTTCGGCAAGGTTGGGCACCCATAACTGGTCCTTTACCTGGTCTAGGCCGATCACTTCCGTGCCGCAGGTGAAATACAATAGCTTACGGGCGCCTTCGGTGCCGTCGTAACGGTCGTATTGGTCGGTGATGAGGTAGTCGGTGCTGTCAACAGCGAAAAATGTGTAAAGGAGTTTCCCATTTTGAGCGTCCCAAACTTTGCAAGTATTATCTCTTGATGCCGTTACAACGCAGCTCCCGCTGGCATTAAAAAAAGCTGAAGTTATTGGTGAATTGTGGCCTTTTAATACATAAAGCAATTTCCCTGAACCGGAATCCCATATTCTGGCAGTATTGTCACTTGAAGCCGAAACAATTTTGCTGCTGTTATAATCGTTACTGAATCGCACTGAATTAATATATGCTTCATGCCCTTTTAACGTATAAAGTAAATCCCCATTTAGTGCATTCCATATATCTACTGTTCCGTCACTGCAGCCGGTCACCGCTTTGCTGCCATCCTTGTTAAACTCCGCCCAGGTTACTGGTGAAGGGTGTTTCTTTAAATCTAAAATCAAATTTCCGCTCGCCGCATCCCAAATTTTTGCCGTACTATCCCAAGATGCTGTTATAATTTTTTTTTTATCAGGGCTAAACTGTGCAGTTTCAACTATGGTTTTATGATGAATTACCCAGATCGGTTTTTTTTGCTGATAATTTACTAACTCGGTGGAATCGTAACTCATCCACAAACGAACGTTTTTATCGTCGTCCCTCATTAGATCATCCGACGGAAAATCTATATTGCCGTTTAATAAAAATTTTCCTGTTTCGGCGCTCCATGCTTTTTCTGTGTCATAATCAGCACCTTCAATGTAGGAACCCCCTCCATGATTGTTGTCAAAGCCTCGTGTTAGAATTGTCTTATCTCCTACAAATTCAGCCTCGTACACATAAGAGCTGCGACCTTTCAAATCACCCAGTAAATTTCCTGTTTTTTCATCCCATAGGTGTATAATAGTATTAGCTGAGTATCCTTGTCCATCCAGGCTTAAAATTTTTATAGAATCTCCAATAAATTGAGCGGATAAAATTGTCCCAGCTTTTACGGATGAACTTCTCAGAAAAGCACCTGAACTTAAATCCCATAATGCGAATGAAGAGGAACAACAGATTAAGACCCTTTTGTTGTTTGGGCTAAAAAAAAAGGCCGCATTAAGATGAGAAATAGGATTGCTTACCGGACTTTTTAAATTAAAAAGTAGATGCCCGTTAGCTGAATCCCACATCTGTGGCGAAACATCAGCATCATTCTCGTAACGTGTACCGTTCAAACCAGTCACGATCATCCTCCCGTCGGTGCTAAATTTAGCCCCGATATTCCTGTGGTTGGGGTTATCGGGTTTTAAGTCATATAAGTGCTTTGCTGTTATCAAATCCCAGACACTGATTAATTCGTTTTCTGAAATTATTATAACTTTATCCTCAGTAGGGCTTATAGCTGGTGACCCAATGTTACTTTGACGGGTTAATTCACATAACATTTTGCCATTTTGAGAACCCCAGACGCGCACGACCGAGTCTGTTGAAGTAGTTATAACATGTGATCCCCCAGCGTCAAATTGAGCTGATGATATTTTCATTGTTGGGTTATTTAAACTTATAATCAGACCGCCGGTAACTGAATTCCATATTTTTGCGGAACCGTCACTTGAGACTGTAAGAATTCTACTGCCATCTGGCGAAAAAACAGCGTCATGGCTTTTAGATAAACCCTCTTTCAGATTTACCAAAAGTTCCCCGGTTTGCGCATCCCAAATTTTTGAATCATAATCCCGGGAAGTGGTGATAATTTTTTTACAATCAGGGGAAAAATCGGCCGTTCGGAGATCACGATTGTCATCCTTCAGGTCAACAAGAAGTATGTATTTTTCAGCATCCCAAATTTTTACCGAACCATCATCGGAGGTTGTCAGGAGTTTGCTATTATCTGCAGAGAATTTTGCAGAATTTATTGCATTTGTATGACCTATCGGTAATACAAGCATCGGCTGTTGACTAAACAACAGATTTGCTGCAAAGCATAACCAACTAAGTAAAACTATCATCCTCATCTTATTTAGCTTTTACTATCCAGTCCGTCGCCTCATTAACCACCTTTTCCGCCAATGCTTTAAGCTCACTTTTCTTACCCGTCAATTCCAGTTTGTTCTTAATCTCCTTATTTTGTTTCACATTAACCTTAATCACAATTTCATCCCCCTTTACCTCGTACCCGCCGCTTAACGACCATGCTTCCGGCGAGTTACTTGCCGTTACATAGGCGATCTGGCTGTCGCTGCCTCTTGCGGCAATCTCGTTCATGCTTTGGTCAATCAAATTGCTAAAATCGAGATCGTCATCTTCAACAGCGAGGTTCAAAAACTTACTCGCCGTAAACAACGGTTTCTCATCCGCCAGCATTATCCCCGCCATTACCTCCTGGTCAACCACGCCGATATTAAAATTTCCGGCGCTTACAATTTGCGGTTCCTGGCGGTTGCCGGTTTCGCGCACCATATCGCTAACCGTTTTTTCGGCGGCATTGAACCAGCGGGAAACGTTGAGATATTTGTTGTCTTCCAAAATATCCGGCTGCTGTTTGATGGCTTTCAGCAAGGAATAGGTTAACAGCCCCTGGCTGTAACGCCCCATTTCATAAGCGCTTTGGTTACTGGCCGAAGCCGCCAAAATAAACAATCCCGATTTTTCATTCAGCTTGTCAATGGCTTTGATCTGTTCGGCTTTATCGTCATTGCGGGCGGCAAGGTAATTCTGCCCATCCGCGCCAACCTTTACCAGCTCATTGATTGCCTGCCCGCTGTTACAGGCATCAAGGATCAGGATGCGCTTTTGTGCCTTGATATTGGTTGGCTGCATCCATTCGCTCAGTTCTTTGGTGCTGATGCCTACTTCAGAAGGTGCATCGGTCGCGCTGGACTGCGAGGCATCCGCCGTTAAAAAGTAAAATTGTTTCTTCTCGCCCGAGGTTACGCCATGCCCGGCAAAAAAGATAAGCAGGATATCATTCGCGGTGGCCTTTTTGCCGATCTCGCCAAATACATTTTTGATAGCGATCTTCTCCGGCAGCTCGTAATGGTTTTTTCCGGTGGTGAGGTTATACATAAAAACATGCTCCTTGCCGCCCGTAGTATCTAAAAGCTTTTTAGCGCTCGCCGAAATCGCCGCGGATATATCCTCGGCATCCTTAGCGGCATATTTCAATTGCAGTTCCGGCCCTTTATAATCGCTTACGCCGATCATTACCGCATACAGGTTGGGGGCAACACCCTTCTTTTTGGTTTCATCCTGTATGATCTCGGCGCCCCTGGAGGATATATCATTATTGGCCGTATAGGCTTTTACGGTAACCGGGTTCTGCTGGCCGGCGATGAAATACGGCGCTAACTGTTTCTCATCCAGATTGAGTTCATAACCGGAGCCGGTTTTGGTGAGTTGGGACGGGCTATATCGCTTTTCTTCAATGCCATTCACATAAATAACCGTTTCACCCAAACCCCCGCGTTGCGGGGTGATCATAAAATGGTAGCCGCTCTTGTCTTCCTTCTCGACCCGGGGTATCAGCCCGCAAATATCCAAATCTGACAGTTTTTTGGCGTTGATGCTGTCGCCTTTCATAATGCGCTCGGCAAGGTTGGGCACCCATAGCTGGTCTTTTACCTGGTCGAGGCCGATCACTTCGGTGCCGCAGGTGAAATAGAGAAGTTTGCGCGCGCCTTCCGTGCCGTCGTAACGGCCGTAGGGGTCGGTTACGAGGTAGTCGGTGCTATCAATTGCGAGGAAGGTGAAAAGGAGCTTTTTCTTTTTAATATTCCAAACCTTTAATGATTTATCGGCGGATATAGAAACGATTTTACTATCGTCTTTTGAAAATATCAATTGTTTAATCGTACCGGCATGACCCCTGAGCGAAGCTACTTTATGTCCAGACGAAATATCCCAAACTTCTATTGTTCCATCGTACGCGCCGGTTGCAACCATGGAATCGTCCCATGAATATACACCGGTATTTAACGGCAACTTTGGGTCGCGAGACGATCTGTCCGTTTGATCCATGACTATTTTATTTTTTACGACGTCAAAAATTTCAAATCCGGCATCATTAATTCCAGTGATCAATAATTTTGCATTGTCGGGAGAAAAACTTAATGAGCTTACTGGCCAATAAGTGCGGTTTGTAGTGTCGGATATCGTGTCGATATGATTGGCTTTTACAATGGCGCGTAACTTTGATGATTCTAAATCAAATATTTCCACTTGCTCATACCCATCAATTAAAGCTGCAATTTTGCCATTGGGAGAGATTACCAACCTCGACTTCGTCCCATCCAGATAGAATCTTTCTTTGGTTGTAAATTCATTCAACTCGAGTCCCTCTGCACTATTCAAAAATTTTATGGATTTTCCTTCCTTCGGGCTAGTTAAATACACATGCGCATCGCTATCGACTGCAACATTAGTGATCTTCGTATGATTATTTAAGGTCAATTTAACGTCACCTGATGCCAAGTCCCTGACCCTGAAGACCGAATTACTATCCTTCGTGATTACCAGGCTGTAAGAACCATTAACATCAAAAAAACTTTCATGATCGCTCGCTTGCCAGGCCTTATCCTGGTTACCCGATGCGACATCTAATTTTATAGGTGTGTTTTTAGACCACAGAACATTCAATTCGCCGTCGCTTCCCCAATATGCCAAATCAATGGGTGTAGCCAGACCTTTTAAGGAACTCAATTTTCTACCCGTTGCAGCATTTAAGATTTGAGCGTAGTCGCCAATTGCTCCAATTAAGGTTTTACCATCGTGAGACAGGCTTGAATAGTAAAAAGGCCCCTGATTTGTAAAAATAGAAATGCATTTCCCTGTTCGCCAATCCCATACCCTAATGGTGCTATCAGGCGATGATGTAAAGATATTTTCTCCCTTTGGCGAAAAATTGGCGTTAGCAATTGGTTGGTGGTGCCCGAGTAGTGTTTGTAACAACTTACCTGAGGTTGCGTCCCATATTTTCGCGCTCGCGTCTACAGCAGTGGTTAAGATTTCTTTTCCGTCTGCGGAAAATACCACTGATGACAGCGCTGATTTATGCCCTTTTAAACGAAACCTAAGTTTTCCATTAGAAGAATCCCAAACCAGGGCCGAACTATCGCGGCTGGTTGTTGCGATCAACTTTCCATCCGGGGAAAATGCACCTGTGTATTCCCACTGTTTCAGGAGCAATATACTGTCGGGGCCTGCCTTACCCGTACGAATGATGAGGAATGGGATTAGCTCCGGTTTAACATCACTAAGCTCATATAAGTATTTACCATTTGTGCTGCTATAAACCTGGTGACTTTGATACGTAATAACTAATATTTTGCTTCCGTCAGGCGAGAACTGCCCACTTTTGATCCTCGATTTAGAAATATTTTTTAGATGATTTACGAATAAGCATTTGCCATTGGTTGTGAATAGTCCAAAGATACTGTCATCGCTGCATGCGAGAATCTGTTTCCCGTCAGGCGAAAATTCGGCGTCAATTACTTCAACAGAATGTAGGATTATATTTGTTATCAACAAGCCCGTTTTAGCGTTCCAGACTTTAATTGTGCTGTCCTGGCTGGTAATTATTGTTTTATTATCAGGGGAGAAATAAGCAGTATTAATTCCATATGTAGAAGAACTCAACGTTGTGATTAACCTTCCCGATTCAGTATCCCATAATTTTGACGTCGTGTCGCCAAGAGTAATCACCATTTTATCATCATTTGAAAATGCGGCATACTTAAGGTAACTTGAATGACCCACCGGCAATATCAAGTTCGCCTCCTGCCCAAACAAAGCCAGCGATGCAAAACAAAAACCAATAAGTAAAACAATCCTCCTCATCCTATTTAGCTTTTACTATCCATTCCGTCGCCTTGCTAACCACCTTTTCCGCCAAGGCTTTAAGCTCACTTTTCTTTCCCGTCAATTCCAGTTTGTTCTTTATCTCCTTATTTTGTTTGATGTTGACTTTAATGGTGATCTCATCCCCCTTTACCTCATACCTCCCGCTTAGCGACCATGCATCCGGCGAGTTGCTTGCGGTTACATAGGCGATCTGGCTGTCGCCACCCCTTGCGGAAATTTCGTTCATGCTTTGGTTTACCAGGTTGCTGACCTCCAGGTCGTCATCATCAATGGCATCATTCTGAAAATTACTCGCCGTAAACAGCGGCTTCTCATCCGCCAGCTTTATCCCCGCCATTACCTCCTGGTCAACCACGCCGATGTTAAAATTGCCGGCGCTTACAATTTGGGGTTCCTGGCGGTTGCCGGTTTCGCGCACCATATCGCTTACCGTTTTTTCGGCGGCATTAAACCAGCGGGAAACGTTGAGGTACTTGTTATCTTCTAAAATGTCCGGCTGCTGTTTAATGGCTTTAAGCAGGGAATAGGTTAGCAGCCCCTGGCTGTAGCGCCCCATCTCATAAGCGCTCTGGTTACTGGCCGATGCCGCCAAAATAAACAAACCGGATTTTTCATTCAGCTTGTCGATGGCTTTGATCTGTTCGGCTTTATCGTCATTTCGGGCGGCAAGGTAATTCTGCCCATCCGCGCCCACCTTTACCAGCTCATTGATAGCCTGGCCGCTGTTGCAGGCATCCAGTATCAGGATACGTTTTTGCGCCTTGATGTTGGAGGGCTGCATCCATTCGCTCAGTTCTTTGGTGCTGATCCCCACCTCCGCAGGCGCGTCGGTAGCGCTGCTCTGGGAAGCATCCGCCGTTAAAAAATAAAACTGCTTTTTCTCGCCCGAGGTTACCCCATGCCCTGCAAAAAAGATAAGCAGGATATCATTGGCGGTAGCTTTTTTACCTATCTCGCCGAATACGTTTTTAATAGCGATCTTCTCCGGCAGTTCGTAATGGTTTTTACCGGTAGTGAGGTTGTACATAAATACATGCTCCTTGCCGCCGGTCGTATCCAACAGCTTTTTAGCGCTTGCCGAAATCGCCGCCGATATATCCTCGGCATCCTTAGCCGCATATTTCAATTGCAACTCCGGCCCTTTATAATCGCTTACGCCGATCATTACCGCATACAGGTTGGGGGCAACGCCTTTCTTTTTGGTTTCATCCTGTATGATCTCGGCGCCCCTCGAGGAAATATCATTATTGGCCGTATAAGCTTTTACGGTAACCGGGTTTTCCCGGCCTGCAATAAAGTAAGGCGCCAGTTCCCTCTCATCTAAATTGAGCTCGTAGCCTGTTATGGTTTTGGTAAGTGTGTTAGGCTTATACCGTTTTTCTTCAATCCCATTCACATACACCACCGTTTCGCCAAGCCCGCCGCTTTGTGGGGTGATGATAAAATGATAGCCGCTTTTGTCTTCTTTTTCAACATCGGGTATCAGCCCGCAGATATGCAAGTCGGAAAGTTTTTTGGCATTGATGCTGTCGCCTTTCATAATGCGCTCGGCCAGGTTGGGCACCCAAAGCTGGTCTTTCACCTGGTCAAGGCCGATGACTTCGGTGCCACAGGTGAAATAAAGAAGTTTTCGGGCGCCTTCGGTGCCGTCGTAGCGGCCATAGGGGTCGGTTACGAGGTAATCGGTGCTGTCGACTGCTAAAAAGGTGTAGAGTAACCTTCCTGTTTCCGCATTCCATAGTTTGGCCGTTCCGTCATCCGACGCGGTTGCAATTTTTTTGCTATCTGGATAAAAAACTGCCGAAGTAACCGAATTTGTGTGGCCTCCCAGGTTAACAAGGAGTTTGCCGCTTTCTGTATCCCAAATTTTTGCCGAATTGTCGTCAGAAGTTGTTACTATTTTTTCTCCGTCTGGAGAAAACATTATTGACGCGATCCCGGCAGTATGACCAATTAAATCATGTAAAAGTTTACCGTCGGCCACATTCCATACTTTCACCGTGATATCCCATGAAGCTGTGACTATCTTTTTACTATCTGGCGAAAATTCGACCTTTGTAATTAAACTTTTATGTCCCTTAAGTTCCTTCAGTAATTTGCCCGTCTCTGTACTCCATATTTTTGCAACCCGATCGTTGGCGGTAAGGGTCACAACCTTTTTACTGTCGGGGGAAAAACGCGCCAATAATACATCATTGGTATGACCCGTTAAGTCAAATAAAAGGTCGCCAGTACTGCTATTCCAGATTTTAGCTGTTCGGTCTGTTGAATAGGTAACTATTTTTTTTCCATCGGGCGAAAATTCGGCGCCGGTAATATCAGCAAGATGTCCCCTTAATACACTAAATACCGCGCCGGTTTTCTGGTTAGTTATTTCCGCTGTCTTGTGATCCGTCGGATTTACAATTAGCTTCCCGTCGGGCGACATATCTGAAGTGTGAAATATGTGAAGTTGGTCGGATGGCCCTAACAAAAACTTTCCTGTTTCGACGTCCCAACTTTTCATAGAATTTTTATCGTACAAACCAACGGCAGAGATCACCTCCCTCTTATCCGCGGACAATTGCAAATGCGTGGCAAGGGCAAAATGTCCCCTTAGTACCGGCCCTGCAGCCTTAGTTAAAACATTGTAAACTCTAGCCGAAGCATTGTTAGCAGTTGCGATAATCTCCTTTTCGTCCGGAGAAAATTGTGCAAACCCATCTCCGATCGGGAAGGAATGTACGCTCGAATCGCTATTCACATCCATCAAAAGCCTACCGTTGTCTATGTCCCAAACGTCGACTGTGTAATCACTAAATGCAGCAATTATTTTTTTTCCATCCTGTGAGAACTGAAGGTACGTTATATCGACATTCGGAGATTGATGGCCTTTTAGGCTTATCATCAGGTGCCCATTTGATGTGTCCCAAATGTTAACGGTGTCTTTGTTCATCGTTGCAATTTTCTTGCTATCGGGTGAATATTGTATTGAATTTAATTGTCGGTTTGAAAATACATCAACCCCGCAACTTATGTTGCTTATCAGGTTGCCGGTGACTGCATCCCAAACTCCCAATTTTATTGAAAGCTCGGATCGTGTCGCATGCAGTCCCGCCGTTATAACTTCTCTGCCGTCGGGTGAAAAGCGGGCGAATATATTGCATGTACTATCTTTTCGGGGAAGACTGATGTCTATACTTTTTTTTGCTATGTCCCATATTTTAGTCGGCCCATTACACGAAGTTGCCGCACAGTTCTTTCCGTTTGGAGAAAATTCAAATGAGGTCAATATGCCGTCACTTGTGATCAAACTGTCTACCAATCCGTATGTGCTTGCATTCCATAACAGCACTTTACGATCCGATATCGTTGCGACCAAATTGTTTGCAAACGATATGTCACCCTGAGCAGGCTCTTGCACGACCGGGCGACCAGGGCTGGCCTTAGAGCCCACGCTGGCTAACAAGATCCCTGTTCGGACACTCCAAACCTCGCAGGTGTTGTCATCGTTAAAAGCGTATATTTTTTTACCATCCGGAGAAAATCGGGCGGAAATAATATTGCTGGAATGGACCAGATTTGCCAGAATCGCAGCGGTTTGTTTGTCCCAAAGGATGGCAATGTTATCAGCGGTTGTCAAAATATACTTGCCATTGGGAGAGAATTGGGCTGAAGTTAGTTGAGCCGTATGCCCAATCGGCAGCAACAACTTCGCCTCCTGCCCAAAAGCATTCAACCCCCAAAACCCAATAAATAATGGCAGGAGTATCCCCCGTTTCATCCTTCAATAATTTAGTTGCCGTAAGATAATAAATATCTGTAAATCAAGCCATGAAAGCATCAATTTCCACCATCATTATTTCCAAAAGCTTTAACCGCAGTTTTCAGCCGCTCGGAGGCATTGGGATTGTTAATGATCTTTTGCACCAGCGCTGCGGTTTCCTGCGTATTTCTCATCTCGTGATAAAGCATCAAAAGGGCCACGTCGGGATAATAGGATAGCCAGGCATCCTCCGGCGATAAGGGATATTGCTTTACTTTGGCGGCAAACTCGTCGCCGCGATCGTTGGCAACGATAATTTTGATACTGTGTTCCACCAGGAACTCAACTTCCTCGGGCGACAGGCGGAATCGTTTGGTGTCAAAACAAGCCGTCAATGCATCAAGACATTTGCCGTCTTCCTGCCGGAAAGCGTAATACTTCACCTTCATTTTTTCTGTTTCCAGGGCAGCCCGGTCGGGGAAATACACAGCTAACGTTTGTTTAAATAGGTCGATGTTCAGGATGCTGTCCTTAAACGACTTTTCAAGCGCCAAAGCGATGGCTTTTTGGATAAGCAAATAGTTAAAATCCCTAAGCTTCAGGGTCTCGAGCTGCATCACAGTGCTGCTGCGCTGCTGCAGTTCTTTTATTTGGCCGCCTGTTAACACATCGGCATGGTACAATGCTATATCGAGCATGCTTTTTTGCAGCAGGTCGTAGCCGGGCAGGGCCAGGTAAGTTTTTACGATGGCGGGTTCATCTTCGTCTTTCAGGTCCTCGGCAGCGGTTACCCAGGCCAGGAAATCGGCCGGGCTAAGCTTCCCGGCTTTTGCCAGCCTTTTTAAGCGGTAATATTGTTTTTGGGGATTGACGGCATCGTGGCCAAGCGCGATCAGCGCATTGGCTTCCAGTGCGCCCACGGATTTGTGCATCAGCACACCATCGCCGTCGATAAAAAACAGGGTGGGATAGGCAGTTACTTTAAATTTTTCGGCAATGCCCGGCCCCTCGCCGGCCTCCATATCCATGGCCGCGTTTATGAAGGTGGCGTTAAAGTAAGCGCCAACGGCCGCCTGTGTAAAAACATTTTGCTGCAGGTATTTGCAGGGACCGCACCAGCTGGCGTAGCCATCTAAAAAGATGAGCTTGTGCTCTTTTTTGGCAAGGGCAAGTAATTCGGTCCAGCTTTTATTTTCTTCAAAACGTATCCCCGCGGCCCTAAGCTTTTCAGTGGCGGAGAAAGAAATATAAACGATTAACAGCAATGCAAACTTTTTCATAGCGGTATATTTTTAATGATCGTGATTTGATGATCAAATATTCCGCTTTGTAAGCCGCAGGGCAATAGCTATATATGGTGATTTTTGGGGTCTGCTCATATATAAGAACCTAATCTGATATAAAAAAATACAGTCGCCACAGATCTCTCGAAGATTTAAGTTAGACCACAAAATCGCAAGCTGTAGTAAGCGGGGCTTTGGCCTGAAATAAGTATACTTTACAATCGATAGCTTAAGCGTCGGTACAAATAGCCATAGGCCATGTTCGGTGGGAGATTTATTAGATGTCCCCGTCCGCAGAAGAGCTTCGGCAAAAAATCGGGGAAAACCGGCAAGGCGGTGAAGGGGGCTAGGGCATAGCAAATTTTCGCATACAGGGTAATAAAGCGACGGGGTTAAGCCGGCGAAAAGATTGTAGCCCAAGGTTTTCCCCGGTTTGCGGGCAAAGGCCTGCAGCGCAAAGAAGCATTTCTGCGGTCCCGATAGCTATCGGGATGATTTTTTTGGTCCTTTTTGTATCAAGACAAAAAGGACTAGCCCCGCGGCAATTGAGCGGGGGCGTCATTGTGCAAACGAATACACGTTGTTGTATGCAAAAACGAAATATGCACAGCGTAAAAGACGGGACGGTTATCGTCTAAACTAACAAACATTATGCCATCAGAACGCTTTTTTCCTGCGAGACAAAACTGCGAAGCAACCATTCACACCCTTAAAAAACACCCCGTAAATAACGACTATCCCCATCATGCAAAAACGAAATAATGAACGGCGTAAATGCCTGATTATGTGCATAAAAAACCTCAATTAAAAGCGTCAACGAAATTTCGTAAGCTTACTCCTGGTGTAAGCTAAGCTTACAGTTACTGTAAGCTCAGCAAAACCCGATTTGTTATTGCCATAAAACCATAACATATTTGTTGGGGATAGCAAATTTGTTTGGTAAAAACAAAATGCTTGCACGGGCGTGCTACGTCAGCAATCCGGCTTAACGGGACCTCTAAAAACTCTCCTTTCCTCTCCTTGGAGAGGAAAGGAGAGGCAAACAAACAAAACGAGTTTTTAGAGGTGTCTTTAAGACTTACGACTAAAGATTGCTGACTGAACACAAGCCCCCTCACCGCCGCAGATTCCTTAAAATTCAGGAAATGCGCTGGATTTGTAAGATTTTTGCCAGGCAGGCTGGCTAACAACAGTTCTTTAAATAATTGGAAATTAATACTTTAAGACATAAGAACGATGGGTGGCAACCCCGCTTGGGTTAGTTTTAGGAAGGAAATTTTACAGCATTAACCCTGCAAAATAAATAGCATTAACATAGCATCAACTCGCAATAATCGCCAATGCCAGGACAAAAAACATAGCATTGACCCTGCATTAACATAGCAATAAATTGTTTGGGAAATGTCTGTAGTCGCACCGCCCCGAAAAAAAACACACGGAAAACACACGCTGATCACACGGAAAACACATGCAAATCACACGATATTACAAATAAAACACATCGAAAACACACGGTATTTGATCTAAAAAATAGCTGTATATAGCTGATAATTAGTTCTTTGACATACTATATTTTTGTTTCGAACGTGATTTTGTTAATTTTTAGACAAAAAAACCACACGGCAGACCAAGTTTGGTGAGGTGTGCAGTGTTCAGACATCGAATTTTGGGCATAATGCCAATTCCGCACCCGATAGCTATCGGAACCGACTTCCGCATTCGTGAAACGGCGAAGCCCTCTTGAGCGCGGCTGAAAAAAACGCGAAGCCTCTTGAATGCCTTCAAAAAATGAATAATCCATGAAAAAACAACCCACGAAAAATTCGCCCCAATTCGTGCAATTCGTGTCAATCACACTAACCCATTTTCCCGCGCAAAATTGATCATCCCGACGCTGTTCTTCACATTCAGTTTCCTTAAAATATTTTTGCGGTGGGTGTTAACCGTGTATTCGCTCACAAACAATTTCTCGCTGATTTGGCGGGTGCTCATCTCGGCGCACACCAGTTTAATGATCTCTATCTCCCGTTTGGTAAGCTGGTACCGCCTGATAAAATCATCGGCAAACAGGCTTTCTGCTTCATCCGGCAGGCTATGGCCATCAATTTTTAAATATTGACCGCCATTTTTTACAGCGTCGATAGCATCCAGCAGTTCCTTTTTTGAGCCATTCTTTAAAACATAGCCGCCGGCGCCATGGTCCCTCGCTTCTTTTATAAACTGGCTTTGGTGATAGTTGGAGAGCACGATCACTTTGATTTGGGGATATTCCTTTCTTAGCCTTTCGAGTGTTTTCATGCCGTCTAATTTGGGCATGTTCAGGTCCAGCAGGATGATATCCGGTTGTTTTTTGTACACATCGCGCAGCAGCGTCGATCCGTCATTGGCAGAACCAACCACCTCAATGCCCCCGATTTCTTTAAAAAAGGAGATCAGTCCATCGAGTAATATCTGGTGGTCATCAGCGAGGTAAATCTTCAAGGAATCCGGGGTCATTTTTCAACCCTGAATATACAATATTTTGTAAAGGAATATCAATGATAATAAGCGTGCCGTTTGTCCCGGTTGTTTCCAACGTAAGGGCGCCATGGTACAGGTCCACGCGACTGGCCAGCAGGCTCGCTCCTTTGCCTCGTTTATAGGCCTCTGCGTCAACCCCCTGGCCGTTATCTTCAACCATTATATTTAGCGCATCGGGATGTTCCACTAATTGGAAGCTAGCATGTGTCGCTTCGGAATGCTTGATGATGTTGTGAAACAATTCCTGTATAATTCGGTAAATATTGGTTTGAAATTCAACAGGAAACCTGGTATCGTCTTCGAGCCCCACAACCATGGCTTGGACCCTGATTTGGTGGGCCGCATTGATATCGTCGATCAGCTGCAATACCGACTTTTTTAATCCAAGCTGCCGGATGGCAACCGGCATCAACTCGTGGCTCATTTCGCGGATGGTGGTGGCCACATCACCTAAAATGGAATTGGCCGCCTGCAATTGCGCCGTAGAAACGGTCGCCGCCTTTCCGCCATCGCCTTCAATTGCCGACAGGTTGAGCCTGGCTACAGCAAGCATGGATCCCACCTCGTCATGCAGTTGGCCGGCAATGCGGTTGCGTTCTTCTTCCTGGGCTTTCGCCAAAACGTTCATCACTTCAAGCTGGTGTGCCCGTTGAAGGCGTTCAACTTCGACGGCATGCAATACCTGTTGTTGTCTGCGGCGTTGAAAAAGCACCAAACTGAATGCTGTGGCCGCAATTATTATCACTATCAATCCCAGGGTGATAACAATGGATCGCTGCCTGTCGCGCATGTAGGTTAACAATTGCAGTTGCTGCTGCTGGGCAAGCAATTTCACCTGCTGCTGTTTGATGGCGAGGCGGTATTTAAGTTCCAGTTGTTGTGTGGCACTTTTGAGCCGGCTACGATAGGCGGTGTCTTCCGCCTGCACTTTTCCGGCGGCCTTATAGACTTTTCCGTTTTGCTGCAGGTAGGATGAATAAGCAAGCCGGTATTGGATGGCCGCATCCCGGAGGTCTTTTTGCTGACTGATGATCTCGTTGGCTTTTTGAAAATAATAATCCGCCGAGTCCGTTCGGTGAAGTTTTCCCCATGCACCGGCCAGCCCGACCATGCCTTCGGCCATTGGTTCACTATAGGGCGCTTTATCGTTGTGCAACGATAACAGCGCGTGGTATTTATTAATGGCCCGGGTGTAGTCCTGTCTGTTTTGCAGGTACATCGCTGTTGCCAGCAAATATTCCTGCCGATCCATCTTGCCGGCAGCCTGCTTGTTAACCGCTTGTAATTGGGTATAATAGCGGTCGAGATTTTTTGAGGAATTAAGTTTGACAGTATTGATAACGAGCAAACTTAACAGGTGCATTTGCTCATAATCACTAAGCGAAGGCTCATCAGCTAACGAATCCAAAACAGGCAGCGCCAAGCCTGCCCTACCTGCCGAAACCAGGCTTTCCGCATAGCCCGTTTTTGCATAAATGTAAAATGGCTTAATTTTGGCGAGCACCGCCAGTTTTGCTGCATCATTATACCAAACACTTTGATGCGTGAGTTCAGCCTTGCTCGTGGTTAATTGGCTGGTAAGCTTTGAAATCTCTATTGAGCGGTCATCCGGCCGGCCCCGGGATGGTGGGTTTTTTAAATTGACCCAAGCTATATAAAACCCCGTTATTTTATTTTTAAGCGACAAGGCCGCGGTTGCCGAAAGTGCGGGGATATACGCTTCAGCTGATTTAATGTCGGCCACAGCGCTAACGGTGTCTTTGCGTCGTAATGCAAATGTGGCGCTATCCACAAGCGCACTGCTGATTTTTTCCGCATTTTGGCCCTTGCTAACCCCGTTGTTCACTTGCGCTGCCGAAGGTTGGCTGCAAAACGCTGCGGTTACAACAATGATGGCAAGTAAAGCTTTCCGCATAGGGTCAATTTAAATCGTGATCACTAACATCCGCAGGCTCATTTTTTAAAGGTAAATGTAAGTATCAAGTTTCAGTTGTTTATTTCATTTCGGCAATAGTTAGTTTTGGTGATAATAAAGATCCGCCCCAAGGTATTAACAACCCCGCTGCCGGTGCTGATAATATTTATATTTGTCGTAATGGCCAACGTTTTATGGGATGAAATGATAAAATGCAAGCAGGACTATTTTTACAGCCTGTACCTGCTGGAATATAAAAAGAACGCAAGGAAGCAGTTTGCAATGGTAACACTTGTGATTTCGGGCGTGTGCGGCGTCATTTGCTGGATAATCTCGCAAAGTTATTTTCGCAGTGCCCTAATCGTCGTATGTCTGTTTCAATGTTTCCGGGTTTTGGAACCCAAATTCGTTGCTGACATTACCGAGCTGCCCAAGCTAAAAAGGCTTATCGATTTTTATTCTGATTACTACAACACACTGGAGCAACTATGGTACGGGCAGCGTAACCATACGCTTAAATATGAAGAGGTAAAAGCGAAGTTTGATATCAATGAGGATTACCGTATAGAGATCAATAGTTTGATTGAGGAACTGATTAACAAAAACTTCCGCCCGGCATTGTACGATAAGGCTGTTGTTGATGCGGAGGAATATCTGCACGGCATAGCTAATAAGCCGGCTTAAGCCGTGCCGATAGCGTGGCTTCCACACCAGTTGTAAATGCGTGGCTTGTTTTTATTGTTAAGCTGATAAATTTCCGGACACTCGTGGGGCGATAAAATAAAGGCGTTTTTCATTATTTGCTTTAGTATCTGTAATTTAAGCGTTTAAACCTGTGGAATGATAAAAAAACTCAACATTTACTTTTTTTGCTGCCTGGCATTTTTCTCCATGGTATGGTCCGCTCATGCGCAAACTTGGAAGCAATTAGATGGCAAAACAACCGCTTTTTATAATGCAGGAGCTATTGATTCAGCTATTTTTTACGCAAACAAAGAATTAATCCAGGCGGAAAAGGAGTTCGGGAAAGTTGATAGTAACTATTATTCGTCTTTGGGTTATTTGGGCTTTTTGTATCAACAGAAGCGGGATTATGCAAAATCGGAACCATTTTATTTGGAAGCGCTATCCCTCCGTAAAAAGGCATTCGGAGTAAACGACCCCGGTTATGCAACATCCCTGGATAATTTGGCCGGATTGTATGATGATATGAGGGTTTATGTGAAAGCAGAACCGTTATATATAGAGGCACTGGCCATTCGAAAAAAAGTCTTGGGACCGGAGCACCCGGATTATGCCGTCTCCTTAAATAACTTGGCCTTTTTGTATACTGACATGGGGATTTATACAAAAGCTGAACCATTGTATATTGAAGCAATGTCTGTTAATAAAAAGGTCTTAGGACCTGAACATCCGGAATATGCCAAATCCTTATATAATTTAGCCTCTTTGTATCAAAAAATGGGAGACTATGGCAAGGCTGAACCATTGTACATAGAAGCCCTGACCATTCGTAAAAAAGTCTTAAGGGAAGACAACCCGGATTATATCAGATCCTTAAATAATTTGGCTGGTTTGTATCGAGCCATGGGGATTTATGAAAAGGCTGAACCGTTGTATATCGAAGCTCTGGCTATTCGTAAAAAGGTCGCCGGCGCAGGCAACCCGGATTACGCTCTATCCTTAAATAATTTGGCCGTTTTTTATCAATCTATAGGGCTTTATGAAAAAGCGGAACCATTGTATATAGAAGCCATAGCGATCGATAAAAAAGCTTTAGGAACGGAGAACCCCTATTATGCCAGATCCTTAAATAATTTGGCCTATTTGTATCAATCTACCGGAGATTATGCAAAAGCAGAACCGCTATTTGTGGAAGTGCTGCCTATTTATAGAAAAGTATTCGGACCGAACAACCCGGAATATGCCACGCCATTAAATAATTTGGCCCTTCTGTATCTATCTATGAAGAGTTATGCAAAATCAGAACCGTTGTTCCTGGAAGCTCTGCCCATCTTTAAAAAGGTCTTAGGACCTGAACATCCATATTATGCCAGATCCTTAAATAATTTGGCCAGTTCGTATTCATATATGGGAGATTATGAAAAAGCGGAACCATTGTATATTGAATCAATGAGCATTTATAAAAAAGTCTTAGGACCAGAGCACCCGGAATATGCGGTTTCCTTAAATAATTTGGCCATTTGTTATGAAGCAATGGGAAATTACGCGAAAGCAGAGCCTTTATTTCTCCTGGCAAAAAATAATACACTCAAAAATATTAGCAAAAATTTCGGCTTTCTTTCCGAAGCCGAAAAGGAAAAATACCTGGCAACTGTTTTCACCTATTTTGAAACCTACCATAGTTTTTTTAGAGATTACCATCCGACAAAACCATCAATAGCAGGCGAATCTTATGACATTGAACTGGTTACTAAAGGGATGATTCTGTCATCAGGCATGCAATTGCATCAAGTCATTCAGGCTAGCGGAAACAGGGAATCTATTGATCTGTTTGATCATTGGACCGGGCTTAAAAATACCCTGGCAAAATTATACACGACACCCATTGCGAAGCGAAAGTTGAATGCAGATAGCATAGAGAACCTCGCTAATGATGATGAGAAACAATTGACCCGAATTTCTTCTTCTTTTAGACAAGGTAAACTGTTAACAGAAGCCAACTGGAAAAGTGTCCGGGAGGCGCTTGCCCCAAACGATGTCGCCATTGAATTTGCCTCTTTTCGTTACCATAATAACAAACGCTGGACCGACACTACTTTATATACAGCGCTTGTATTACGCAAGGGCGATGCGTATCCCGCCATGGTTAACCTGTGCAGGCAGGATCAACTGGATAGCTTGCTAAATAAGTCTGGTAATACACAAAGTAGTTTTATTAGCAGTTTGTACCGGGGCGCAACAATAACGTCCACCGCCGCCTCGGCCGCCACCCGCCAAAAACTGTATAAACTGGTATGGAAGCCAATCGAGACCCTGCTACATCCCGGCGACCATATTTATTACGCACCTTCGGGTTTGTTGCACCAGGTGGCTTTTGCCGCTATCCCGCGGAAAGATGGAACATTGCTTTCAGACCATTACAAGCTTACCCAGCTTAGCTCCACAGCCATGCTGCTGCAGCCGGTGCCCGGAATCGATACAAAAAATATGTCTGTAGCCGCGTATGGCGGCATAACGTATGATGCCCCAACGACAGAACTGGCCGGCCTGGCCTCCAAAGACATACAGCGATTTGTATCCCGTTCCTTGCTTCCTGGCAGCACAAGGGGCGGAACTACCTTTGATTATTTGCCCGGTACATTAACGGAAATAAAAAGTATCGAATCCCTGGCAAAACGTTATCATGTGCCGGTGACACTTTATACCGGTGTAAACGCAACCGAAGAAAGTTACAAAAAATATGGTTCGGAGCCATCGCCACAGATTATCCACATTGCCA
>Ga0206808_1060_pt1 | contig 31113 bp, 24 predicted proteins | sample Alteio_BWOrgCont_58_FD_152899 | JGI IMG/M metagenome (GOLD analysis project Ga0206808, IMG submission 152899) | Enriched cells from forest soil in Barre Woods Harvard Forest LTER site, Petersham, Massachusetts, United States -... | ecosystem: Environmental > Terrestrial > Soil > Temperate forest >...
TACAAAAATACAATTTTGGGTTTTTAGCGCTGTGGACGAGGCCTTTATGCGTTTAATATACGAAGTTGGAGGCCCTGGAAAAGGGGGTCTGTTTATGAGCCGCCGCATGAGTCGAAATGTAATATTGAGAATTGGAAAAGTCTGCTGAAAATAGTTTGGGAACGTCAGCGGGACGCTGACAGGGGATGGGATTCAAGTGGGACAATGAACCGGCGATGGGACAATGAACTGGCGAGGAGGAAAAAACTATTTTATTGCAATTCTTTTCCGGATGCGGCTTAATGACGGGCCCTTTATACCCAGGTAGGACGAGATATGATACAGCGGTATCGTATCAAAAATGGTTGGGTGATTCTCGACTAAATGCAGGTAACGTTCTTCGGGTGTTTTAAAAAGAAAACTTTCTGTTCGTTCCATAGATACGTTAAAGGCCTCCTGGGCTAAAAGCCGCCCAAAACATTCCCACTTATGGGATATTTTGTATAAATGAAGCAGATCATCTATACAAATATAAATCACCGAAGCATCGGTCATGGCCTGCGTATGGTAATCACAGGGCACCTTGTTTATAAAACTCTTAAAAGTAACTACAAACCCGTTTGCTGTGTACAGAAAGACATTCTTTTCCTCATCAGTCTTTTTATCGATAATAAAGGATCTAAAAACTCCCGAAGTAATAAAACCCAAATACCGGCATACCGACTTGTATTCGTTATAATAGTCACCTTTTTTATAGGTCTTATCATGCCAAAAACGCGCGGAAAGCCGGAAGTCATCCTCATTCAGGCCGGCAAAAGCCTGCAAGGCATATTTTAACGTAGCCAATTCTGTTACCATATTGCTGTGATCCGCAAAAAAAGTTCTTACTTTACCTGATCGAATATAGGAAACTATATCCGATCAGATTTCGGATAAAGCTGCCATCCCCAAAGAGCTGCATTAAATGAAGCGCCGGCGGAACAAAGCAATCCGTTTATTTATTCAGCCAATTATAAATATATGCGGCAACCTCCTGCCAATTTGGCTCCCCGCAAATATAATGGCCACGGCCCTTAAACTCCTTAAATGCTAAAACACTGCCCGTGTCTTTATATGCTTTAAAGTTCTTTACATTTAATGACAAAGGCACAATATGGTCCTTCTCTCCTGCGATGATCAATAAAGGATTATGTGGTTTTTTGAAATCTATCTTAGCAAAGCTTTTCAATGTCCCCCGTGGGATATTTCTGCTTTCAGGCACCGCAATCTGATCAAAAACTTTGTCAGATTCTGCCCTGGTCATCGTATTACAAAAAGCATAGTGGAACCATTTTTTTGTGGGTTGAAATACGGAATTTCCTTTAAATGGATTTATTGCCGGCAAATTAGCCTTCCAGAAACTCCATTTGAGTGTGATCACACCAACCGGCGCTGCCCCGTCGATACAAACACCGGCAACAGCTTTGTTCATCGAAATTAACTTTTGAACAACCAGTCCGGCCATTGAATGCCCAATAATGATGGGTCTTTCGGGTAAAGTGTCGATTAACTTTACGATATTATTTACGACGTCTTCAAAATTAACCTTTGCAAGTCCCGGGTCGATGTTTTTTCTAAGATCAGCCGGATTGCCCGCGTGATAAGGATTTGCAGGTGTATAACATTTGTATCCTTTTGCTTCGAAGTACGCCTTCCATTCGTTCCAACTTTCCGGGTTAACGAACAATCCATGGATAAATACAATAGTTTTAGATTTTATCATTTTCGTTTCTGTTTTTACTGTTTATGAAAAAACCTGCTGAGTTGTAAAAAGATATAGCAGGAAGATGTAAAAAGATTTTAACTTCATATTTGAGATTTGAACTAATGATCCAAAGGTCACATGCCGGGATGACAAAAATTTTAACCTAAGTTAAAATGGGGGAATTTTTTTCAAATAGTTGGGGGATACCAACAAAGATGGAGAAGTGATAAAATTGAACTGATTGCAATTGGTACCGGCTGACAAGTGTCAGCGAGCCAGGGGTTGAATTTGCGCTCCTGGCGTCAGCATGGCCGGACCGGAGAGGCGCTGGTATAGCCTGGCGGCGATCCCGGCGATCTTTATGATGTTTACGCAAAGCACGAAGAAGCCGCTTTTGGTGTTTGCCTGACATAGCCCACCTGAATCGGGGGAAGACGTCCGACAAACATTAGGTAGTTGCCATGTATTTGGAAAATTGACCCATGAAAAGATAAAAGACCAAAACTTGCTGAACTCGATGGACTGGGTCATGCGCCGCAGATCGTAGCTTTTGACAAGTTTATTCAGCCACTGCTCGAGTTCTTGAAATCGCGATATGCTTCTTGCCCGAAACAGGTAATGATGTATAGTCGTCGAACCCGAATCCCATCTCTATTTTCTTCGGGATCGCCTCTGCCGCGTGATACAATCCGCCCACTCCGCTCCACCTGATCATGACGTTAAATTACCCGGTTTACTTGTTGTTGTCAATTGCCAGCCGGCACTTGATAAACCAATATCATGGTTCATCAAGTAATCCCCATGCTTCATGTAAAATACTATATGTTGTGGGTTGCATTTAATATTTATGCAATACCAATCGCCGTATGCTTTAATTTTAAGGTAGTTGGAGGGATTTTATCAGAACAATTATTAAAAATGTTATATCACCATGAAAAAATTAAAAAACTACCCTGTGTTTATCGTGCTAACCTCGCTGTTGCTGGCATCGTGCCGTAAAGATCAAATGGCGCCGGCGAAGGCTGGCGGCATCACTCCAAACGGCGGTATTGCCCCGACCGGCGTATATGTACTGAATAAGGGAATCTTCAATTCGTTTTTTCCGGTTAACGCCACCGGAAGTATAGTTTATACTTATACCAGCGGTTCATTGTCATATTACAACATTATGTCGAAAAAGCTGGTTGCTGATCAGTATAGCATGGCTAACGGAACACAAACGCAAATAGGCGGCGGTTCAGATTTAAAAATTTACGGATCAAAAATGTACATTCTTGGTTTTAGCGGAATTACCGTTATCGATGCACGAACGAGCAAATTAATTCAACATGTAAACCTCAGCGGCGGCGGAATAGCTTTTTATAAAGAAAATATATTTATAAGCGGCTTTGAGCAAGTAACGGTACTGGATACTACTACCTTTTCCCTAACAAAAACGATCAGTTTAGGAGGCGGCAATTATGACAATTTCGCCGACGGAGGTTTAGCCGTTGCAAACAGCACATTGTATATCGCGAATTCTGGTATTTATGATGCCACTATATCGACAATCGATTTAACAACGTTAACGGTATCAGACCCGATTATAAAGGTTATACCACAAACCACTACGATGACAACCGATGGCAACGGCAATATCTATACGCTCTCGCCTTTTGATGAAAATGCTGGTTTCGAGTATCAGGCCGTAGGCGGCTTGACCGTTGTAAGCCCAAAAACCAATGTGCCGACATTTACCACACAAGCCCGGGCGCCGTTCAATAACTTAGCATTAACCGGGGCAGGAAATTTTGTATATTTTTTTGATAATTCAAATAACCTGCTGGCATTTAACGCCACAACACATGCGGTTACCAATTTTGTGACCGATGGCACATCATTTATCCACCCCACCTGCATAGCAGCAAGCGCCACAACGGGAGAAGTATTTGTGGGCGATGCAAAAGATGGCCGAACGAACGGCATCGTATATGCATTTAACAAGATCGGGAAACTGGAATACAACATAACCGCCGGCATCAACCCATCGCAAATCTTATTAGTGCAAAATTAAGATGATGTTTAAATATCAATTAAAACAAGCCTTCAAAAATTGTGGGGGCTTGTTTGATAGATTTGTGCAAACTGCCGCCAATCACGATGAGGTTAAGTTTTTTCGCTCCAGCCAGGAATTAAAAATGGTATAGAAAATGGAAGTAATAATGGCTCCCTTAAACATCCCTGTAAAACCCCAGGCAGCCAATCCACCTACCACGCCCAAAAAAAGCACCAGGAACGGAAGCTTGCCGCTTTTGGCTATTAAAATTGGCTTAATAACCAACTCGATGATGAGAATGAGGACTAAATATATGCACAGTATTATGGTAACTCCGTGATTACCCAGCATAAACTCACCAATTATGAGCGGTACCCATACAACAACAGCCCCAACCTGGATAACTACCAGGAAAAAGATCAGCGCGGCAATCCCTATAGCAAACGGTATGCCTGCCAATACTAACCCTGTCCATGAAACGAAAGAAACGATAAATCCCGTTCCCATAACCCCTATGGATACGCCTTTGATCGCCTGGCTGACTGCTGTTAGTAAACCATCGCCATCCTTGTCGCTAAGCAGGTGTTTGATCGTATTTTTTATAGGTAATAACAGGTGATCGCCTCTTTCCAAAAAGAAAGCTGATATAATAATACCCACGATAAATTGTACTGCAACGCCTAAAACACCAAGGCCCCCGGTTATAATATGATGCAGGATTAAATTTAGCTGGTGCTCATGCGACCCGATCACTCCTTTTGGACTCTCCCTGAAAGCCGACCAGAAAGAAGAAATATAACTTCCGATAAAGGGCAAGCCTGAGATAAAAGAAGGTAAGGGGGGTAAACCCTGTGTTTTTATCGTCGCAAGCCAGGGCGTTAATTGTTTTAAATGCCGGCTCATTCCGGAAATTAAATAAATCAGGGGTACGGCGATGATGCTTATTAATATGACCGAATAGATCACGCCAGACAGCTTTCGTTTCCCCTTGAACAATTTTACCATGCGTTCATAAGGAGAAGCAAAAGAAACAGAAAAGATAAGGGCAAAAGTAAGCACGCCAAAGAACACCTCAAGTACCCTGTACAGGGCGTACATTAAAACGATAAAAAGCAGGATCACCACTATTGTTTCGATGAGGCCCTTTGATACCGGTTTTTGAACGTCGTTCATGTGCTGCTTTATAGCGGACTTATTTTACAATTTATTAAAGTTATTAAAGCTATTGATCGCAAATTTATTGATCCGCTAATTTAACAATAATTATAAAGTATGTTTTTTGCCAAATGCGTGCCGGTCGCTCCAGCCTTTAAGCGTGTTACTACCATGCTCCTAATTTAACTGCTTGCATGATGTTGATGAAAACACACCAACCTCGGCGGAAAGATGGCGGATGTTTATGTTGCTAAAAAGACCTTTCCCTGACGCCGGTTTTCAAAAATCTTAGTACCATTACCGCCAATTATGAAGGCATTAACATTATCAACTTTCGGCGGACCTGAGGTACTGGAGCACCGGGAAGTCCCTGACCCGGTTTTAAAAGAAGGGGAGATCCTGGTGGAAATGAAGGCGATCGGCTTAAACTTTGCCGACCTGATGCGCAGAAACGGCCATTACCCGATGCGGGGAAGTGCTCCTTATATCAATGGATTTGAGGGGGCGGGGATCGTTAAGGATAGTAATCATCATCCCGAATTTAAACCGGGCGACCGGGTTGCATTTGCGGATGTGCCCTTTGCCAATGCCGAACTGGTGGCAGTACCTTTTGAACATGCTGTGCCGCTGCCGGATGCGATCAGCTTTGAGACGGCTGCGTCGGTGATGCTGCAGGGCCTTACGGCTCATTTTTTAACCAATGACAGCCATGTGGTAAAGGCGGGAGAAACGGTGCTTGTTCACGCCGCCGCCGGTGGGGTTGGCCAGTTGCTGATCCAGGTGTGCAAGCTCGCGGGGGCTAAAGTGATCGGTTTGGTGTCGTCGGAAAGCAAAAGGGAAATTGTGCGGTCGCTCGGCGCGAATGCCGTGTTCCTTTACAGTGATGCCTGGACAGAGCAAGTTTTGGCTGGCTGCCCTGCCGGCGTGGACGTGGTTTATGACAGTGTCGGCACCACGATGGAAAGCAGCCTTGCCGTGGTGAAAGTGAGGGGCCAGGTGGTTTTGTTCGGCCTTGCCGGCGGCAAACTGGAATTGGGAAACCCCTTGTTCATCATCGCCCAGTCGAAAACCATTACCGGCGGTGATCTGTGGGATTACCTTATTTCGCGCGAAGAGCGGCTGCGAAGGTCGGCGCAGCTTTTTGACTGGATAATATCCGGAAAGGTGAAAGTGTTTCCGCCGGCAATTTTTAAATTAGCCGAAGGAAAACAGGCGCATGAATTTATGGAAGGAAGGAAGAGTACGGGGAAAATATTAATGAGGCCATGAGGGAAAATCGTTGGTTCTGGGGTGTTGAGTGGGGGAAGCCTGGTTTTTATCGGGAAGGGGGGGAGATAATACAGGTATGCAACGAAGGGAGGGATAGGTACATGATCATCCGTTAATGCTCACCACAATGTGTGTTCGTTTGCACAATGACGCCCCGCTCAATTGCCGCGGGGCTAGTCCTTTTTGTCTTGATACAAAAAGGACCAAAAAAATCAAGTCCGCAGAAATGCTTCTTTGCGCTGCAGGCCTTTGCCCGCAAAACCAATCCCCAACACGGTTGGGGATTGGGCTGCAATTATTTCGCCGGGCTACCTTATCGCTTCAATACCCTGTATGCGAAAACTTGCTATGCCCTGCCCCCTACACTCCCTTGCCGGTTTTCCCCGGTTTTTTTCCGAAGCTCTTCTGCGGACGGTCGACAACGAGTATTTTTCAAGAAAATGTACTGATGGATATTCAACATAACAACAACGATTTTCGATCTTCCGCACACCTGTGGTAATAACACCGACATCGGGGGGGGGGTGAGCAGGCGGAGTTGAGGGATTTTTATATCTTTAACTATTTATCTGACCGATGAAAACGTCGACGCAAAATCCGACCCAATTAATTATACCATCCTATGCTTTTAGGTTTTGATATCGGGGGAACAAAATGCGCGGTTGTTTTGGGCAGGCTCAACGACAGCGCAGAACCTGAAATAGTCGACAAAGAAATATTGCCGACAGACCAGCCTGCTTACCGCATGATCGATCTGTTATTTAATACCGCGGAGAACTTACTTGTTAAACATGGCATTTCCGTCGAACAGCTAAGCGGAATAGGGATCAGTTGCGGAGGACCGCTAAGCAGCAAAAGCGGGCTTATTTTATCGCCCCCTAACCTGCCGGGATGGGATAATATCCCCATAGTTGAATTGGCGGAAAAACGCTTCAACAGGAAGGCGCTGTTACAAAATGATGCCAATGCCTGCGCTGTTGCCGAGTGGAAATACGGCGCCGGAAGAGGCTACAATAACCTTATTTTTTTGACATTCGGCACAGGAATGGGGGCCGGACTGATACTAAACGGTCAGCTCTATTCCGGTATTTCGGATTTGGCCGGCGAGGTTGGGCACATCAAGCTGTCGGGTACGGGCCCGGTAGGATTTGGAAAAGCAGGTTCATTTGAGGGCTATTGCAGCGGCGGCGGCATCGCACAACTGGCACAGGCAAAAGCGAGGGAAAAATTGCAAATGGGCGAACAGGTAAGCTATTGCAAGAGCCTGGCGGATCTATCAAACATCACGGCCAAATCCGTAGCGGATGCAGCCATGCAGGGGGATGAAGCGGCTATCGCTGTTTATGAAACCTGTTCGGCATATCTCGGGAGGGCATTATCATTATTGATAGATATTTTGAACCCGGAGCTCATTATTTTGGGCAGTATTTATGGCAGGTCGAAACCATTACTTGAGGCCGGGATGATGAAAGTTATCCGGGAGGAAGCAATTGCCGTATCCAGGCAAGCATGCCGGATCGTTCCGGCGGGTTTATCTGAGAATATCGGCGATATCGCGGCGCTTTCTTTAGCGCTGCTTAGCGGGGAGGGGTAGTGGTGTTTATTTAATTCTCAATTGTCAACCCGGAAAATTGGTTTTCTAATAGAAAACCTCTATTTTTGTTTTCTATTAGAAAACCGGAAAATGATATGCTTAATATCATCAACAGGAAAACACTTTTAGCATATACGGAGAAATACCCTCAGGCAAAATATGCTTTGTTTGAATGGTATTATGAATTTCTGAAAAGTGGTTTTAAAACATTCCACGAACTGAAAGCTGTTTAGGGCAGTGTAAGCCTGGTTGGGGATGATCGCGTAGCAATAAATATAATGGGAAATCATTACCGGCTTGTAATCCGGATGGTTTTTACCTATAAAACAATTCAAATTAAATGGTTCGGCACGCACAGCGAGTACGATAGGATAGACGTGACAACGATCAACTTTAAACACTAAAATTATGGAGCTGCAAATTATTAAGACCGAAAAAGAATACCTGGATTTATTGGAATGGGTTGATAAGCAATTCGATTTAAATATTGTTCCCGATAGTAAGGAGGGGCAGCGCGTACAAATTGCGTTATTGCTTATTAAACAATATGAAGATGTGCATTATGCTATCCCCTTCCCCGATGCGATGGAAATTGTTAAGTTAAAAATGAGCGAGAATGGACTGATGAACAAAGACTTGGCAAACTGGATTGGAAGCAAAGGCTACGTTTCGGCCTTGCTTAACGGTAAAAAACCATTGACACTTCGGATTGCCAAAGTACTTCATCAAAAATTAGGTATCCCGGCGGAAGTGCTGCTGGCCTGACGCCTTACCGGATAGTACCGAATTCGCGGCCATTGTTCAATACCCGAAATAGTACCTACAACACATCATACTTTTTCGCAAACACAGCTGCGTCCGGTTTCCTGAAATCATGGATAGCCGCAATAGGTTCCTCTCTGCTCCGGTCCCACCATCTGATGCGTTTTAAGGCGGCGTCAACGGGCGCAAAGAAGAAACGAAATGCTGGCCCACTTATATTTGACAACTTAATATTTGTCAATAAAAATCCGCAGCATTTTTGTTAAAAAACTAAACCCTTAACAACCGTTCACTTATATTTGGATAGGTTCAAAAAAGCCATTAACGGCTCGTGGATTTCAACTTTCAAACCAAAAATCACCGGTATATGAATTCATTTTCAAGAAAATTATTTTTCAGCGCCTTTTTTTTCCAGTTGCTGACATTGGCCCTGTACGCGCAGCATCCCTTATTATTGCGACAGCCCGCTATCAACAAGGATGGCAGCCTCGTGACTTTTTCTTTCCAGGGCGATATCTGGACGGTACCGGCGGCAGGCGGCAAGGCGACGCGCATTACTATCCACGATGCATATGAAGGGCACCCCGTGTTTAGCCCGGATGGAAAGCAAATTGCCTTTACAGGAGCCCGCTTCGGTAATAATGATGTGTTTACGGTGCCCGCTGAAGGAGGAGAAGTAAAAAGGCTGACCTTCCATTCAGGGGATGACCAGGTATCAAGCTGGACGCAGCCGGATAAAATACTTTTTTCCACCTACCGGGAGTTTGACGGAATTGAAAGGCCGGCGGAAGTGTACGCCGTTAACCCGGCAGGCGGCACAGAAGAAAGGGTGCTCGATGCAGTAGGGTTTAACGCCATTCTTTCCCCGGACGGACATTGGCTTGCCTTTGTAAGGGGCGATGCAAATCCTGTTGAACGCGAGGCTTATAAGGGCAGCTCCAAAAGGGACATATGGTTGTATGATACCCGTAAAAAGACCTATCAAAAACTACCGGGATTTGAGACAAATAATATTTTGCCGCAATGGGGAGCGAATAACTCCATGTATTTCCTAAGCAGCATTGATGGCGCGTACAACTTATACCGCTGGCAATTAGATGCGGAAGGGCATGCGGGCAAAGCCGAAAAGCTTACGTCCTACACTGACGAATCGATCCGCTATTTTAACATTTCCGCTGATGGAAGTTCCATCGTTTTTGAAAAAGATATGCACCTCTATACCATGAACACAGCCACAAAAGAGGTAAAAAGGCTCGAAGTGGAAATCAACGCGGGCGAACGCCTGGATGTTGAAGAGCAAAAAACGCTTACCACCGGCCTCACGGAGTACGCGGTTTCGCCCAATGGCAAACTGATCGCTTATGGCGTAAGGGGCGAAATATTTATAAAGGAAGCTGATAAGGACAAACCAAGAAGCATAGACGTCTCCAACAATTTTTACAGGGACATCCAGCCAGCCTGGTTAAACGACTCCACCCTGATCTTTTGCAGCGACCGCTCAAACGGCAATTACGATATGTACATGGTACGTTCGTCGGACAAGGCGGAACATAATATTTTTAAAAGCCTTAAACATGAACTGGTGCAGCTGACACATACGCCGCTGGATGAGTCGTTTCCTGTTATCTCCCCGGACGGCAAGAAAATATCCTATATCCGCGGAAGAGGTACGCTTGTGGTGGCCGACATTTCGCCCAACGGAGCTTTGACCGGGGAGAAAATATTGAGCGACACCTGGGCGCCTCCCCGGGGAGTGGTATGGAGCCCCGACAGCCGGTGGCTTGCCTATTCGCAAACCGACCTTTATTTTAATGATGAGGTATTTATACAGGCGGCAAATGATTCGGGCAAGGCCGTAAATGTTTCTATGCACCCGCGCAGCGACGTTAGTCCGTTCTGGAGCCCGGACGGGTCAAAGCTTGGCTTTTTGTCAAACAGGGGTGTATCAAGAAGCGCTGATGTTTGGTTTGTATGGCTTCGAAAAGATGATTGGGAAAAATCGTCACAGGACTGGCAGGACCAGGACGCTCCTGCCGAGAGTACGCCAGCCGCCAGGGCTGGCGCCGATAAGAAAAAAGTAGCCCCTGTAATCATTGACTTTGATAAAATATATGAACGGATAGTACAGGTAACTAATTTCCCGGGCGATCAAGACGACCTCTCGATATCAAAAGACGGGGAGACCTTTTATTATACAACAACAAGCAGTACGGCAAAGGGCAGGGATCTGTACAGCATAAAATGGGATGGCAAGGATCTGAAAGAGATTACGAAGGGCGGAACAAACCCATCCGGAATTTATATGGACCGGGATGCCAAATACCTGTACTATATAAAGACGGGTGGCGCGCTGGCGAGGGTAGACCTTAAAGCAGGAACCTCAGAGCCATTGCCTTATATGGCCCGGCTGAAGATCAATTATACAGCCGAACGGGAGCAGGTTTTTGAAGAAGCCTGGCGTACCATACGCGATGGCTATTACGACCCAAAGTTTAATGGGCACGACTGGGTTAAGCTGCACGACAAATACAAGGAACGTTGTGTTTATGCCAGTACCAGCAACGATTTTAGGGATATGTTTAGCTTGCTGCTTGGTGAGCTGAATTCCAGCCACGTTGGCTTCCTGGCCACAAACCGGGTTGAAACGCAAAAAGACGCAACAGGAATAATCGGTGCAGAATTAATGCCGGTGGAAGGGGGAATAAAGGTAAGCCATGTAATACCGGGCTCCCCTGCCGATAGAAAAGCAAGCAAGCTGCTTGAAGGCGATGTGATCACGGCCGTGAATGACGAGGCTGTTAATGCAAATGAAAATTTTTACAGCCTGCTCAATGGATTGGTAAATGAAAAAGTATTGCTGACCGTAAAAGGGACTGACGGCAAACTGCGGGAGGTTCCCATTCGCCTGACCGCCCAGGTGAATGAAGAGCTGTACAAAGAATGGGTAGAGAACAGGAGGAAACTGGTTGACAAATGGTCCAACGGCAGGCTGGGATATATACATATAAAGGAAATGGATTTCCCAAGCTTTGAAGTGGTGGAGCGGGAGTTTACGGCTGCCGGATATGGGAAGGAAGCCCTTGTGATAGATGTTCGCTATAACGGGGGCGGGAGCACGACTGATTACCTGATGACGATACTCAACTACAAACAACATGCTTATACCATACCGCGCGGGGCATCAGACGACCTGGAGAAGGATAAAACCAAATTCAGGGAATATTACCCCATAGGTGAAAGGCTGGTGTACGCTGCATGGACCAAGCCTTCCATTGCGCTGTGCAACGAGGGAAGTTATTCTAACGCAGAGATATTTGCGCATGCCTATAAAACATTGGGCATAGGAAAGCTTGTAGGTGTGCCTACCAATGGCTCGGTTATATCTACAGGCGGCAAAGTGCTGATGGATGGGTCGTTCGTGCGGCTGCCGGGCCGGGGCTGGTTTATAAAAGGCACCGACCAAAATGAAGAGCTTGGGCCTGCCATCCCGGATATACAGGTGGAAAACAGCCCCGACTGGATAGCGAAGGGCACGGACGACCAGTTGAAAGCAGCAGTGGATGAGTTGCTAAAAGAACTTGACAGTAAGGGCAATAAATAACCCGATAGTTCTCTCCGCTAGCTGGCGGAGAGAACTGACAAAGTTTTTTTATGATCTATAGCCCGGCAACCAATTCTGCTATCCTGTTTGAAATGCCTACTTCGTTGTCATACCAGGCAACAACCTTCACCAATTTACCGATCGACCTGGTGAGGGTACCATCCACAATGGAGGAGTGCGTATTACCAAGTATATCCGAAGAAACAAACGCTTCTTCCGTATATTCCAGGATGCCCTTAAGCGAGTTTTCGGCATAGTGTTTCAATAGATTGTTTAATTCGGCGACGGTCACTTCTTTTTTAAGGTTGATGGACAAATCAACAATGGATGCATCAATAACCGGGACACGGTAGGAATGGCCGTCTAATTTTCCCTTTAAGTTTGGCAGCACATCGCCTATCGCCTTAGCGGCGCCTGTTGTTGTCGGAATGATAGAGTAAGTTGCTGCCCTTGCTCTTCGCAGATCTTTATGTGGCGCGTCCTGCAGGTTTTGATCGGCCGTGAATGCGTGCACGGTGACCATATAACCGGATTCGACGCCAAATTCTTTGTCCAGTATATACAGTATCGGTGCGATGCTGCCGGTGGTGCAGGACGCGGTTGAATAGATGACGTCATCTCCTATCAGTTGGTTATTGATGCCATGGACGATGGTTTTTACGCCGCCTGTCGCAGGAGCAGTGATCAACACCTTTTTTGCGCCCGCATTGATGTGTGCCGCTGAGGTAGCCTTATCTGTAAAGCGCCCGGTCGACTCGATAACCACATCGATAGCCAGATCTTTCCAGGGAAGTTTTGTGGGATCGCGTTCGCTCAGCATCAGTATCCGCCTGCCGTTTACGCTCATCGCATCGGCTTCAGCAATTACCTCGCCGGGAAAGCGCCCGTGGGCAGTATCGTACTTAAGCAGGTGGGCGAGTGTTTTGATATCGGTGAGGTCGTTGACGGCCACCACCTCTATTTCCGGTTTGTTTTGTAAAGCCCGGAGGGTCATTCGGCCAATGCGGCCGAATCCGTTAATTGCAATTTTCATGTTGTTTATGTTATATAAAAGCTAAAAGCAGCAGGCAAAAAGCTAAAAGCTAAAAAATTGATTCAAATGAATGAGCCTTATCAATCTGAAATTAGTTAATAGACTCAATATAATTTAACTCATAAAAGTCATCGCTATCCTGCCAACCGGCCCTGCGACTTTACATTTTAAAAACGAAGTGTTTTTTTTCTAACTAACGTGCTGCAAATCTTGTCGAACAATGTCACCGATACCTGCTGTATTAAGTGATGTGCGGAAGGCCCGGCGATAGTCGGATGGTGTAGTCATTAAATGCCGCAGGAAGGTCCGCCGCATGGAAACCAAACCACCCAGGCCACATTTCCCGGCGATGGTATCCAGGGGCATATCGGTGTCCTCGAGGTATTTCCGGGCTGTTTCAACCCTGAGTTTTTCGATGAATTTGGCAGGCGGTACCCCGGTTTGTTTATGAAACACACGCATAAAATTCCTTGGACTCATGTTGACATGTTCGGCGATCCGCTGCACGTCCAATGGTTCGTGAAGGTTTTCGCTGAACCAACTGTGCAGTTTGCCGGCGATATTAGAACTTTCGTAAACCGGCAGCAGATTGCCAAACTGGACCTGGAAACCAGGCCTGCTTAAATAAAAAACCAATTTGCGGGCCACCTGGATGGCAATATCTTTCCCATGGTCTTCCTCTACCAGGGCAAGCGCCAAATCAATACCTGACGATACGCCACCGGATGTATATATATGCCCGTCATTTGTATAAAAGGCCGTGTTGTCCACATCTACCAGCGGATATTCTTTTTGCAGCCTGTCGCTCAATTGCCAGTGTGTGGTTGCCTTTTTCCCGTCCAACAAGCCAGCCTTAGCCAGCACAAAGGCCCCGCCGCAAACTGAGCCGATACGGCGCGTGTTATTTTGATGGGTGGCGGCTAACCAATTAAAAAAATCGGCGTATTCCGGCTTTTTTAAATTTTGAAAGTCGTTACCTGCTACGATCAGTGTATCAATGGGGGTTGTGATCTCTGTTGCGCAGTATTGGCAAAGGATATCCATCCCGATTGCGGTGCTCACTTTTTTGTCGGAGGTGGGCGATGCGATCAAAACATCATAACCTGCTTTTGAACCGGATAAGCTCAAACACTTATCGGCGTTTGTGAAAACATCAGCCGGGCCGGCAAAATTGAGCAGCATATTGCCCGACATGGCTACGATTACTACTTGTTTTCTTTGGTTGCTATCGGTGGCGATAGGTCTATCATCCTTCATACAACAAAACTAAGTCATAAATTTAATGGCTCAAAGGACATAAATTATACATTTTGGGCCAAATATGTATTGGAAGACATAATTGAGCAGTCAAAACTACGTGCAGGCAAGTAACTATACCTGCCCGGGCGGGAAGGCTTTTATAGTGGTTTTTCTTGGTTTTAAAACCGCCGAGCTCTCTGTTTCAGCAAGACGATAATGTCTGCGTCCGATTGAAACCGGTCGCCGATATTTACAAAGTTTTTGGCCAGCAGATCGTACCGCTTGAATAGCAGCAGCACGGAAACCATCATAAAATCAATTTTGCTGAATACTACCGCGTTGTTTGTACTGTAGCTGGCGATGGTATTCCTGAACATTATTGGATGTTCGGTCCAGTGCATGGTTTGTTTGATGTGGTGTGTGATATGATAACCATCATTCCAGCATTGCCAGTTATACCGGCTGTTTATGCAGGTAATACTGTTTTTGTAGGCGTTGCCGGGGTCAGCCGGGTCGATAAACGCGTGCTGCGCCCAATTACCCAGCATAGCGAGGAGGCGGTAAAGGAAATAGGGGAACACAAATACACAGAGCGTTGCCTTCCAGTTAAACAAACACAACACAGCGATAAAGAGTATGATCAGTACCTGACCCTGAACGGCACTGTACATCAGCTTTTTCCGGTTCCTGGCTTTAAAGTAGCAAGCCAATTTGTAGATGCCGGAGACCATAAACCTGCCCAGGTAGAGCGTAAAATCTTTCAGCGAGTCGCGTTGATAGGGCATGGTAGAGCTTTCGTCGTCCTCGAGATTATTTTCGGCATGGTGCATGCCCACATGATGCGCATAATAGGTTTCGGCGATATGGCCGAAGAATGGCGCCATGAGGTAGGGCAGGAAATAATTCAGATAGTTGTATTGCTTTTTGAATAAAGTGCGGTGGGCAGTACAGTGGAACATGAGGGCAAACTTGCCTATAAACAGCGTGCCGTTGATGACGGTATAGACGACGGCCGCAAGCAGCCATTGCCAACCGGATAGCAGGTTGGTGAACAACAGGGCGGCAAAGGGAACGATAAAAAGCCCGATCTTAAAAATAAAATAAATAAAAGGAAGGTCCCGCTCATCGCGGAGAAACTTTATAAAAAAGCGATCGGCCTTGGTGTACCGGTCGGGTCGTACGAATACCGGATCGGTAGAATTAACAGGTAACTGCGTCATAAATATGTTTTTTGCTACTGAAAAGTATGGCTAAAATGAAAGGGAGGGGTATTTTTTTACAGGCCTAATATACATTTATATGTTGGAGGAAAGCTGTAGCCATATAAATTATATGAACTTTTTTTTGAGAAATATAGTTGCTAAGTACACTGTGAAAAAATCGGCATTATACATGAAAAACATAATTTTACATAAAATAGCGGCAAACCATATATCGATGGCAGAAATAGTTAGTGTACTTACTGCGAAGTTTGAAAAAGACTGCGTGCTCAGCCATGCAGAAGCCGGCACGCGTGTGGCAAGCAATTGGAGGCAAAGCGGAAACCTGGATTGCCTGGCCCTGTTGCGCCCGCGAACTACGGCCGAACTGTCGGAAATGCTTCGGATATGCAATGAATTTGGTCAGCCGGTTGTACCGCACGGCGGATTGACGAACGTTGTCGGCGGAGGGGCAACCAAACCCAACGAAATTGCTTTAAGCCTGGAACGCATGAATGGGATCGAGGAGATCAACGTGCAGAACAAAACGGTAACGGTGCAGGCAGGGGTTATTTTACAGCACCTGCAACAGACGCTGGCCGAAAACGGGTTGCTTTTCCCACTCGACCTCGGCGCCAAGGGCAGTTGTATGATCGGGGGAAACATCGCCTCGAACGCCGGTGGCCTCCAGGCGCTTCGCTACGGGGTAATGCGCAACCTGGTGCTTGGCCTGGAGGTCGTTTTAGCAGGTGGAACAATTATTTCGTCGATGAACAAAATGCTGAAAAATAATGCCGGTTACGACCTGAAGCAGCTTTTTATCGGCTCGGAAGGTACGCTGGGCGTAATCACCAGGGCGGTTTTAAAAGTTGAGGAACTGCCGAGAAGTAAGAATACAGCTTTGGTAGCGCTGCAAAGTTTTGATAAAGCAAATGAGCTTTTACAGTTTTCCAAGAAACACTTAAATAATAACCTTTCGAGTTTTGAGCTGATCTGGCAAGATTATTATACCCTGATGACCTCAGCGCCTTCGCCTTATGCGCCGCCATTGCCCCAGGTTTATCCTTATTATGTTTTAATGGAAACATTGGGGCAAGACACGGGGAAAGACAAGGCCCTTTTTGAAGAATTGCTGGAGAAGGGTTTGGAAGACGGCCTTATTGCCGATGCTGTGATTGCAGCTTCGCAGCAGCAATTGGATTGGTTATGGAACATCCGGGAGAATGTAGAATTTATATTTTCGGTACACAGCCCGGTTTTTTTATATGATGTGAGCCTGGCCATTTCGGACATGGAAGCATACATCACCAAAATCAAAGCAGACCTTCGAAGTGTTTTGGCTGACGTTTACGTATTCACCTTCGGGCATATGGGAGATGGCAACTTACACTTGTTTATCAGTTGCGGCGAGGACAACCAGGCCACGAAGCACCGGGTAGACGACATGATCTATAAACCCCTGCAACAAATTGGCGGTTCCATTACCGGGGAACATGGTATTGGCTTAGAGAAAAGATCATGGCTTCACCTTAGCCGTACCCCGGCGGAAATAGAGTTAATGAAAATCATTAAAAATGCCCTGGACCCCAAAGGAATTTTAAACCCGGGAAAATTGCTGCCGGATTGAATGGTCGGTGCAAGAACGCTGGTCTCAAGGGAAGAATTTATTTGCTCCATATAAAATACGGCAGCCTGTCAAGCGGAACGTCGATCGTATAGGTTTTACCGCCCTGGTAAATTTTCCCATCATCGCTCACCCATTTTCCCTTTGGCAGCACAACCTCGCGGCTTGTTGCCTGGCTGGCAACCGGCGCAACCAATATATTTTCCCCGAGCATAAACTGATCTTTGATGGTTTCGAAGCCCTGGTTTGGGAAATAATATTCCATCGAGCTAATGATGGGATCGCCGGCAATGGCTGATTGACGAGCCAGTTCAAGTATCCGGGGTGTGAATTTTTCGCGGATCGCGATAGCTTTTTTAACAGCTGCCTGGTGCGCTGCATCCAGCACCCTCCATGGCGCCACCGAAAATTGCATCATCGGCATCAGTGCATGAATTTGAGCGGAACGGACTACGATATCCTGGTTAAATGTTTTGGGGTCGAGGAAACTTGTCCAATTACCCCCGCCAACCATATCCGGACATGAAAATGTGTACCCGACAAGGCCCTCGGTGATCATTTGCGGGATGAGCTGCTGCAGTTGCTCCCAGCTATGGTCTTTATCGTGAAGCCGCTGCCCCAGGGGCTGGCCCGCCATTTTCCAGCAGGCGCGGTACTCGTTTAAGGGGAAAAGTAAACCGAACTGTGCATACAGCTCGCACAATTGGTTTGGCGTTGCCGGTTTCATAGAAAGGGCATCGGGCGGATACAAGTGCATATCACCGGCGTCGAATTTAAAGCCATCTACGTCATAATCCTTTACAATCCTGTCAAGCTCATCGTTGAACCAGGTTACAGCGGCGGGATTAGTAAAATCCAAGGAAGCGGAATAGCCATTCCACCATTTGATGATGGCGGGGTCGGTGGCTTTTTCCCAGGTCAGCTTGTCAGGTTTTTGCTGCATCAGCAAGGCTTTGTCTTTCATCAGTTGCTGCATCGTCATGGCCTGGTCGGCGCTGATAAAGGGACATATCCAAAGCATCACTTTGAAGCCCATTTGGTGCAATTGGCTCACCATTGCTTTAGGATCGGGAAAACGACCCGGGTGGAAACGCCATACGCCATAATCTTCCTGCCAGGTATCGTCAATCATGATTACGCCGGGCGGGAATCCATTATCCACTATGCCCCGCGCATACTTGAGCACATCGGCCTGGTTCTGGTGATATGTGAGTTCAATCCAGGTATTGTATTGCGGCCGTAAAAACAACAACTCGCCCGGCATTTTTCCCGATGCCGGGAAAAAGTGTGCGGAGGCATATTTGCGCGCGTCGGTCATGGTGTTGCCCGCGCGGCCGTATTTTACGCTTCCTTTTGCGTTTGTAATGATAATTTTATCGTGTTGAATTTCAAAAGCATAAGGATCTTCGCTCCATACCCATAAGCCTTTATTGCCCAAGAGCAGGGGCTGGAGCTGGTTTTCGCGGTTATTTGCGTACAGGTCATAGTGATAATCTGCATCATAAGGCATTTTTTCGCCATCCTTGATAACGCCCGACCAAATTTTTTCTCCGGGAAGCAGATCAATACGTATGGTGTCCTGGCTGAAAGCCTTTAGGGAAACAAATGCGAATAATATGATGAATGATAGTTTCACGATGGAGCTGGCTTAAAAATGATCGGACGACATAAAAGTAAGAATTTGCCGCCGGCTGGCATCTTGCGTTTCCAATTTGGGGTAACAAATCTAAATGGCCTGCATAAGTTAGGGGAACGAGGCTTTGTTTGTGTTCAATAATGTGTACAATTACTACCTAAATGCACAAAGCGTTTAAATAGCCATATCGACGTAATTTATAGCTTATAACCAAAATGAATTTTTAGGTTAACATATAAAACTATAGATTAGCCGCTCAAAAACATCTTACTAAAATGGCAAATATCATATCTGAAGGCACCACGCCGAATGTGACCGCTGCGGGCAAATGCCCGTTTATTGGCGGCTCTCTCAAACAAAGTGCGGGCAGCGGCACCCGGAACCGGGACTGGTGGCCTAATCAATTAAAACTGAATATCCTTCGTCAAAATTCTTCACTTTCTAACCCGATGGGTGAGGGGTTTAACTATGCGGAGGAATTCAAGAGCCTCGACCTGGCTGCTGTTAAACAAGACATCTTTGATCTGATGACATCCTCTCAGGCCTGGTGGCCCGCCGATTATGGCCATTATGGACCATTCTTCATCCGGATGGCCTGGCACAGCGCCGGTACTTACCGCATTGCCGATGGACGCGGTGGCGCAGGCTTCGGGACGCAACGCTTTGCGCCGCTCAATAGCTGGCCCGACAATGCCAACCTGGACAAGGCACGTTTGCTGCTTTGGCCGATCAAAAAGAAATACGGCAAAAAACTTTCCTGGGCCGACCTGATGATCCTGACCGGGAATTGCGCACTTGAGTCGATGGGTCTGAAGACGTTTGGTTTCGCCGGCGGACGTGCTGATGTTTGGGAAGCTGCGGAAGATATTTATTGGGGATCGGAAAAGGAATGGCTGGGGGACAATCGCTATGCCGGTGACCGCGAACTTGAAAATCCGCTGGGTGCTGTTCAGATGGGTTTGATCTACGTTAACCCTGAAGGCCCTAACGGGAAGCCCGACCCGCTTGCATCAGCACGGGATATCCGCGAGACATTCGGCCGCATGGCGATGAATGACGAAGAAACTGTTGCGCTGATTGCAGGCGGGCATACCTTTGGTAAAACTCACGGGGCCGCTGATGCGGGAAAATATGTCGGCCGTGAACCAGCAGCAGCGGATATAGCGGAGCAAAACCTCGGCTGGAAAAACAGCTTCGGCACGGGTAATGCCGGCGACACGATAACCAGCGGACTGGAAGGCGCCTGGACTACTACGCCAACCCGCTGGAGCAATAATTTTTTTCAGAACCTGTTCGGGTATGAATGGGAGCTGACCAAAAGCCCGGCAGGCGCATTTCAATGGAAACCGAAGGACGGCGCAGGCTTCGGCACAGTGCCTGATGCACACGACCCATCAAAGGTTCATGCACCTACGATGCTTACCACTGACATAGCTTTGCGTGTGGACCCGATCTACGAGCAGATCTCGAAGCACTTTTATGAGAACCCGGATAAGTTTGCCGATGCTTTTGCCCGCGCCTGGTTTAAGCTGACGCATCGCGATATGGGCCCTCGCGCCCGCTACCTGGGCTCTGAGGTACCTTCGGAAGAATTGATCTGGCAGGACCCTATTCCGGCCGTTACGCATGAACTGATCAACGACGAGGACATCGCCGCGCTCAAGGGCAGGATACTTGCTTCGGGACTTTCGGTATCACAACTGGTATCAACCGCCTGGGCCTCGGCATCCACGTTCCGTGGCTCGGATAAACGCGGTGGCGCAAATGGCGCCCGCATCCGGCTGGCGCCGCAGAAGGATTGGGAAGTTAATAACCCGTCACAGCTTGCTGAGGTATTGGCTAAGCTGGAAGGTATTCAAACTGAGTACAACAATGCTCATTCCGGCGGCAAACAGGTTTCACTGGCTGACCTGATCGTTTTGGCCGGAAATGCAGGTGTTGAGCAGGCAGCGAAGAATGCCGGGGTTGAAGTTAATGTACCTTTCGCGCCGGGACGTACGGATGCATCGCAAGCACAAACCGATGTTGAATCATTCGGAGTTCTTGAACCGAATGCAGACGGATTCCGCAACTACTTAAAGAAGCACCATACTACGTCGGCAGAGGAAATGCTGATCGACAAGGCACAACTGTTAACGCTTACCGCGCCCGAGCTAACTGTTCTGCTTGGCGGCCTGCGCGTGTTAGACACAAATTTTGACCACTCGCAGCATGGTGTCTTCACCACCCGGCCGGGAGCGTTGACAAATGACTTCTTTGTAAATCTGCTGGATTTGGGCACCAAATGGAGTGCGATTACAGATGCGCAGGACGCTTTTGAGGGCCACGACCGTATTACCGGTCAACTGAAATGGATCGGCACGCGTGCCGACCTCATCTTCGGTTCCAACTCTGAGCTTAGGGCACTGGCTGAAGTTTATGCCTGGGCTGATTCACACGAGCAATTCGTACATGACTTTGTTGCAGCCTGGACCAAGGTGATGAACCTTGACCGTTTTGATTTGGCTTGATTTAGTCACAAAAATAATTACTGCCCGGGAACGGGCAGCAAGCCGCTTTACGGAAGTAGAGCGGCTTTTTTGCGTACGGACGGTCGGGTTTGCTCATGGCATTACAAGGCCAGCTTGGTTTGTGTTTAAGATGTTTCACGCCTATGCGGACTCGCTAAGCGCAAGCGCAAGCGCAATATTTATTTCAATAAATGAAACATTGTTTCAATTTTTAAAAATGTATATTTGCTTTATGGTCATCATTTCTAAGGCAGTTATGCGTACTTTTTATACCGTACACGCTGATGCACAAATACCTTTGGATGACTGGTACGAGCTGACCAAAAGTGCTGACTGGAAAAATTTTCATGAAATGAAAAAGAGTTTTAACAGTGTTGATGCGGTTGGTAATGACCGCTATGTGTTTAATATTAAAGGCAATGCTTACCGGCTGATTGCGTTGATTATCTTTAAGGTGAGAACTGTGTTTATCCTTTTTATCGGCACACATCAGGAATATGACAGGATCGATGCAGCAACGATAGTATTTAAAAAATAGAGAAGAGATGGACTACACAATAATTTCAGAACAACAATACCATCAAACGATGGTGCTGATCTACGACCTTATGAATAAAGGAGAGGCAGCACTGACCATTGCAGATACAGAAAAGCTGATCGCAATGACCGTGGCTGCAGAAAAATTTGAAGATGAAGTGATGAGGTTAAAACCTGCAAAACCGCCGGGATCGCTCACGGAGGTCATTGAGTTGTTTATGTTTCAAAATAAGGTAACCCAGGCGAAACTCGCCGCGGACCTTGGGATCGGCAAGCCGAAGTTATCCCAGATATTGACTGGTAAACGCAAACCTGACGTACCATTTTTAAAAGCCATTTACCATAAACTTAATCTGGATCCCGGGTTTATTTTAGATCACATTTGACAAGAGAAAGCGAGTTATTCCTTCTGCTATAAACCATCTTCGCGAAGAGTTTTAAACTTGCTGCTTTGGCCTTGCTCTGTTATAATGTAGCTAATATATTAATGCTTACACGAGCATTCAGTGCCGGGTCATCTTCGAGCGACCTTGCGGTAACGGATTAAAATGGCCAAATTTTATAACCTTTGCTCTGCCAATATTTTGGTTAACTTAAGCCTGTTATTCCAGGGCCACCAAATTTCAATCTATTATAAACCAAAATAAAAAACCAGAATATGTGCGCCACTCATTTCGATGTCATAATCATCGGTGCCGGCATCTCGGGCATCAGTGCTGCGCATTACATGCAAACAGATTGCCCGGACAAAAACTATGTAATCCTTGAAGGACGGCAAAATATCGGCGGTACCTGGGATTTGTTCCGTTATCCGGGCATCCGTTCGGATTCGGATATGTACACTTTCGGTTTTGCTTTCAAGCCCTGGAGAAGCCCACAAGCCATCGCCCCGCGTGAAAGCATTGTTCAGTATTTAGACGAGGCAGTAAAAGAAGAAGGAATAGATGCGCATATTCAATTCGAACACAAACTTCTGAAAGCTGCATGGTCTTCTGCGGCTACCCTGTGGTCGCTTAGCGTGCTAACCCCAGGTTCAAATAGCCCACAGGTCTTCACCTGCTCATTCCTGTCGCTTTGCATGGGTTATTATGATTATGAAAATGGGTACAGCCCTGTTTTTACCGGCCGCGAAAATTTTAAAGGAACGATCGTGCATCCGCAACATTGGGACGCTAATCTTGATTACACCGATAAAAAAATAGTAGTGATTGGCAGCGGTGCAACTGCTGTTACGTTAATACCGGTTCTCGCAAAAGAGGCGGCGCATGTGACGATGCTTCAGCGCAGCCCCACTTATATTGCAGCGCAGCCGGATGTAGACAAGACTGCCATCAGGATCAATAAAATATTACCCAAAGAAACCGCTTATCGTATCAACCGTATCCGGAAGATATTAGCTCAAAGGCTGGTTTATACTTTTTCAAGGTCTTTTCCTGCGACAATGAAAAAAGTTCTCCTTAAAAGCGTGAAAGCGAGTGTGGGCGATGGCATCGACGTTGGCCTGCATTTTAGTCCAACCTATGACCCATGGGACCAGCGTTTATGTTTGGCGCCAAACGGGGATATTTTTAAAGCGATAAAGGCCGGGAAGGTATCGGTGGTTACGGATCAAATCAATACGTTTACTGAAACCGGCATTCAACTTGCATCCGGGCAGTTTCTCGAAGCCGATATTATTGTTACGGCAACCGGGCTAAACGCCATACTTTTTAGCAATGTCGATTTCGAGGTTGACGGCGAAAAAGTTGATTTCAGTAAGACGGTATGTTATAAAAGCGCGATGATCAGCGATATACCGAATATGACTTTTGCCTTCGGCTATACCAATGCCTCCTGGACTTTGAAATGCGATATGACCAATCAATATACCTGCAGGCTCATTAACTACATGGCTGCGCATGGATATAAACAATGTGTGCCGGTGCAAAACGACCCGGCTTTAGAGATAAAACCTTTTTCGGATTTTAGCCCCGGGTATCTGCTGCGCGTTATTAACCAATTACCAAAGACCGGCGGTACGAAACCATGGAAAGTTGAGCAAAATTACTATTACGATAAAAAGATGTTTGAAAAAAGCCCGCTCGACGATGGGGTATTGCAGTTTAAATGATTAATTAGGCCAAACTTATGCGGATTTTCTTTATACATGGTTTCGGTGAAAATGAAACGATTTTTAATAAGATCAGGCCTTTCATCAGCGGGGAACATTTCTTTCTGAATGTTTGGGGATTACTTGGGGATGCACCTCGTCCTGGTATCAATGTTTTGGACTTCGCCAAAGAACTGGTTCAAAAATATGGCATCACCAAAAATGATGTCGTCATCGGTCACTCCATGGGTGGGTGGATAGCTTTGCATATCAAATACCTCACCGGCTGCCCTATTATTCAAATCGCTTCATGGACGGATCCAACCAGGATTGTATCGCCTTTTAAAAACCCGGATCTTTATTTATGGCTCGTTCGCCATGGCTTTATTTTCAATCGGTTTGTTAAATGGGTGAGCATCTCAAAAAACTATAAAGGCAAGCCGTCAATTGATATCTACCGTGAAACCTTTGACAGATTGATGCAAGGCAATATCGAAAATGTCATCAACCAGCTTCGCTTAATTTTGACGCCCGTCCCGGAAAAGGTGGCTATGACACCCGATCTACGGATCCATGCGCTTGCGGACACCATAGTCCGGCACCCAAAAGAGCTGTTTTACGAAGTGCCGGGCGATCATTTTACGCTGTACACGCATCCGCAAACGGTGTATGAACCGATAGTTGCGTTCCTGGCGAACCCTGGTCCATGATGAATATTTTGGTTAAGATTCAAAAAAATGAAGAGTTTTAAAGATAAGGTTGTTGTTATTACCGGTGCAGGCTCCGGCATCGGCCGCGCGTTGGCGATTACCTTTTCCAAATTGGGCGCAAAACTGGCCATCAACGACTTTAATGAACCCACTTTGCTGGAAACCGCAGATCTTGCAGGCGGCCGCGAAAATGTCTTTTACCGGGTATTTGATGTGGCCGATAAAAACTCGTTTTATGGTTTTGCAGAACAGGTAGTGGCACATTATGGCCGCGTAGACGTTGTGATCAATAATGCCGGCGTCGCTATTTTTAGCCTGGGTGCCGCAGAGATCAGCATTACCGATTATGAATGGATCCTCGGCATTAACCTATGGGGAATGATCTACGGAAGTTTGGCTTTTTTGACCCATTTAAGGAAGCAAAAGGAATCCGCTATCGTCAACCTGTCGAGTGTTTTTGGAATCCGCGGGGTGCCCTTTCAGGCCCCTTACTGCACGACAAAGTTTGCAATCAGGGGTTTCACCGAATCTCTGGCGCTGGAGGAAGAACTTAACAGAACCGGTGTGATAGTCACTTCCGTTCATCCGGGTGGCATTAAAACCAACATCGCCCGGAATTCACGGTACGCAGAGGAGTATACGGGAGACATAGACGAATTTGAAAAGAATTTCAGAACAAGTCCCGAAAAGGCGGCCAGGGTTATTATCAATGGCATCCGGCGTAAAAAAAAGCGGGTTTTAGTCGGCGCTGACGCTAAATTCATCTTTTTCCTAAGCCGGTTATCACCGTACCTGACGGCTCGGCTTTTAATGGGAACGGCGAAGAAGTGATTGTCCGGGGAAATTTCGGGGCGAAGGGCGATCTTCAGGGATTTGTGGCAAGGGAAGAAGGATAAAAAATATTGAAGCAACCGAAGGTCTGTTAATAAATGTGTAATTTGTAACGGTAAACTAAATGAAAAAAGTTATGAATTCAAGGCGGGACTTTTTACAGAAATTAGGTGTATCGGCTTTGGCTTTGCGTTTGGCGGCTTTTTCGGGGCGGGCTTATGGTAAAGATCGCGACGACACGGCCTTTGACGGCCCGGTCTTGCGGGTAGCCATCATGGGTCTGGGAAGTTATGGAACCCGGGTTGCCGAAGCCATGCAAGCCTGCACCAAGGCCAAATTAGTTGGCGTGATAAGCGGTACGCCTTCGAAAATTAAAAACTGGCAAAGCAAATATGGGATACCTGAGAAGAACTGTTACAATTACGAGAATTTCGACGAAATAAAAAGCAATCCCGACATTGACGCGGTATACGTGATTACGCCGAACGGGCTGCACCACGACGAGGTGATACGCGTGGCAAAAGCAGGCAAGCATGTGATCTGCGAAAAGCCAATGGCATTAAACGCAAAGGAAGGGCATGAGATGATTGACGCCTGCGAAAAAGCTAATGTAAAATTATTAGTGGGTTACCGGATGCATTTTGAGCCCAAAACACTTGAGGTTATCCGGCTTAGAAAAGCAGGCGACTTTGGAAAGATCTTATTCTTCCAGGGGTTGTGCGGGTTTACCATCGGCGATCCAAACCAATGGCGGTTGAATAAGCAGCTTGCCGGTGGTGGTTCCTTAATGGACATCGGAATTTATGCCATCAATGGTTCCCGGTATATGACCGGTGAAGACCCTGTTTGGGTTACGGCGCAGGAAACCAAAACCGACCCGGTGAAATTTAAAGAAGGTGTTGACGAGACTATTCAATTTCAATTTGGCTTTCCCAGCGGTGCGACAGCCTCATGCTTATCCACTTATACGATGAACGACCTTGACCGTTTTTTTCTGGATGGCGAAAAAGGCTTTGCCGAAATGCAGCCCTCCACAGGCTATGGTCCCATTATGGGCCGCACCAGTTTTGGAGAACTGACCCAGCCTGTTACCGTTCATCAAACTGTCCAAATGGACGAAATGTCAGATATTATTTTTAAAGGCAAACAACCCGTTGTACCCATAGACGGTTATGAAGCGCTAAAAGACTTAAAACTTATCGATGCGATTTACCTCGCGGCTAAAACCGGGGAGAAGGTTGAGGTTAAACTGTGAAGTTGACCCGGCAGTTCGCAGTGGCAGTTTGCAGTTTTGCGCAGGTCCCCATTTCAAGAACATTTCGCGGCTCAGACTTCCTCTCTAAAGAATCTGCAAGGACAGCAAGAGAATTTAAAGAGACAACAGAGAGGCTGAAAAACTATGCATCCACCAAAATATTTTCGCCAAATTTTTGGGATACCGTAGTTTTATCCTTTCCGCCGATACTGATGACCAGGGAGCCGTCAAAGGATATTTTTTCGATCAGTTGTATAGGGGTCCCAATACCGATCTCCAATTTCAATAAATATTGCAAAAATGTGCTGCTGGTATCCCTCACCGCGGCTACCCGGCAAACCTTGCCTTCTTTTAGGTTTGCCAGCGTCACAGAATAAGACTTGGGAACTTTTCCATTAGCTTTAGGTATGGGATCTCCATGCGGATCATATTCCGGGAAACCCAGGAACTTATCCAGGCGGTCGGGAAGGCTGTCATCCTTGATATGCTCCAGTTCTTCTGCTATAACATGGATCTGATCCCATTCGTAGCCCAGCTTTTGCAATAAAAAAACTTCCCAAAGCCGGTGCCTGCGGATGATGAGGACGGCATTCTTCTCGCCCTGCGCCGTTAATCTAACACCCTTCCCTTTGTCATAATCGATCAGCTGTTTTTCCGTCAGTTTTCGCAGCATGTCCACCACCGAGGCCGCGCTATTGCCCAACGCATCTGAAATCCCTTTGGGCGTCACCTTTTGGGTGTTTTCCTGGCCCAGCCGATAAATGGCTTTCAGGTAGTTTTCTTCGGTTTGCGTTTGCATCGCGTTTAATTGTACCTGCAAACTTAAATAAATATATTTTACTTCATAAAATTAGATAAGCCTAATTTTATAACTTTGAACTACCTTTAATAATTAATACGTTCATACAAAATAAAAATATGAGAATAGCCCGCTTACTATGTTTTTTATTGCTGTCGCATAATATTTTTGCGCAAAAAGGAACGCTGAAAGGACGCGTAACGGCGGGTGGAGGGCCATTACCATTTACGACAGTTGCTCTTTTAGGTACCCTAAAGGGCGCATCAACAAATGATAAGGGAGATTACGAGATCAAAAACATTAATCCCGGAAGTTATGAAGTCCTGTTTAGCTGTGTGGGATACCAAACACAGAAGATCGAATTGACTATAAAAAACGGCGCCACAGCAATACTAAACATGGAGATGAAGATCGATTCCGCCTCAATGAAAGAGGTGATCATTACTGCACTTGGTATTGTGACTACCGTACGCCGTGCACCGGTGCCTGTTACCCTCGTTTCGCACGATATGTTTCTTCAGCAAGCTTCAACGAATGTGATCGATGCCATAGCCAAACAACCGGGCATCACGGCCATAACGACCGGCCCCGGTGTTTCCAAGCCGGAAATAAACGGTCTGGGATATAACCGGGTTTTAACCGTGATGGACGGCGAGCGGCAGGAAGAGTTTCAATGGGGAGATGAGCATGGCGTCCTGATTGACCCTTATGCCGTATATGATGCCGAAATTATCAGGGGCGCCGCTTCGCTCCAATATGGCGCTAATGCCATGGCAGGCGTGGTGAGCTTTAAATCCCAGCCCAACAGGGAACCCGGAATTGTATCAGGCAGTATCCAGTCAGAGTATCAAACCAACAACGGGCTGATCGGAAACTCTATAGATATTGGCGGGACTAATCATGACTTTTTTTGGGATGTAAGGGGAAGTTATGAAGCTGCCCATAGCTATTCAGATCCGCATGACGGATATGTATGGGGAACCGCTTTTTTTCAGAGTAACCTAAAGGCTGTGATCGGAATGAATAGAAGCTGGGGCTATTCCCGTCTGACAATCAGTACCCTGCACAAACAGATCGAAATTCCCGACGGTAACCGCGACAGTACCACCGGCCAATTCGAGTTCGACGTGCCATTAGGCGCGCAGTTTGTAAATGGAAAGTACGTACCCGGGACCGGGCAGGTATTCCCAACCAAAGCGAATTTTTTGTCATACAATCCTGATATATCAAGCTACCAGGTCTTAAACCATGATGAGGTTTGGTGGCAAAATAGCATTAACGTTGGCCGGGGAAGCATCGGTGCGGATATTGGTTATACCGAAAGTATCCGCCATGAAATAGATACGGGGACAGTAGCCGAGGAAAATATGTTTGTGCATGATGTTCCGTACTCCATTAAGTACCAGGTAGAAGGTAATTCCGGCCTGAACTTTACCACAGGCTTTAACGGCATGTTTGAATTTATGAACAATGGCCCGGAACCGCCAACGCCCTATATTGGTGATTTTGAGATACCCAATTACCATATTTTTGATATAGGCGGATATGGCGTCCTAGAAAAGGATTTTAAAAACTTAACCCTGAGCGGCGGATTGCGCTATGATTTAAGAAGTATAAGCGGGCAGCCCATGTACCTGGCTAACTACTTTACCCCCGAACAGGAAGAAGTTCCGGCAGGGACGCAGGGGGCCTACACGCAGTTTCCCCAGGTTAACAAAACATATACAGGATTATCGGGAAGCATAGGCGCGACTTATCAACTGCCCGGGCATTACTATGTCAAGTTAAACATAGCAAAAAGTTACCGCGCCCCCGCGATAAATGAATTAACCAGCAATGAGCTGAACCCGGGGGCCTTTGCTTACGAATTAGGGAATATTAACCTTAAAGCTGAACAAGGATATGAAGCGGACGCCGCCATTGGAAATAACGGCAAAGATGTCAATTTCGAACTGGATGGATTTTACAATTATATCAACAACTTTATATTTTCAGACCGGCTTGCCGCCAAAAATGAAGCGGATTCCGTTCTTTTGGGAAAACCCGTTTACAAATACACAGCCAATACGGCTATTATTGCGGGAATTACCGCGTATTTGAACATTCATCCGGCTGACGTAAAATGGCTTGAACTGGATAACGGATTTTCTTACGTCTATACATTTCTGCCCGGTCAAACCGATTCAACGCAGCATATACCGTGGACGCCTGCTCCCCGTTTAACTTCCGAAATCAAATTAAAACTGCCGGAGCAGTCCAATTCCATGCTTAGCGGGGCCTACTTTAAGCTTGGCGCCGAGCATGACTGGGCGCAGAATGACATTTACAGCGCCCAATATACCGAGCTCCCCTCCTATAACTATACTTTATTTAATGCAGGTATTGGGACCAACTTCATCAGCAAAAAAACGAAACGTACGGTATGCTCACTATTTATTAACTGCACAAACCTGATGAACATTGCTTACGTGGACCATACTGCTCGCACTCAATACTTCTGGGCATACAACGGCGCCAACGACCCGGACAATTTTGGCCGTGTTCCTGCGATCGTTACCAGGCAAAGCGAAGGGATTTACAACATGGGGAGAAATATAGGCTTTAAACTCATTATCCCTGTTGGGATTGCGGGAAATAAATCAAGGCAATAATCAAAAAACGATGACAGTAGCGGAGCAGGAATATATTAAACAGATATACCTCGGTACGGCGGAAAAAGATAAGACGATGCATACCCGGGAACTGGCCTTGCTGCTTTCCACGCGTCCGGCTTCGTCACCTTCTCAACTGCGGCCTTAAACCATGAACCAGCCACCGCTACGGCCATTTACACTCACCTTTCCCCAAAAAAATTACGGAATAAATTCAGCAAACAATAGCAATGGCGCCTAACCGATAATTACGCATTTTGGCGTTTGTAATTTATAACTTTTTACTACTTTTGCCATCCCGGTGTAAAGGGAAAACAAAAGGGGGATTAGCTCAGCGGGCTAGAGCGTTTGCATGCCCCGAAAACTTTCGGGGAAGAGGTCATCGGTTCGACTCCGATATTCTCCACGAACTAGTCGCTGCTTTTTCCACTCACCTCTCCCCAATAAATTACGGAATAAATTCAACAAAAAATAGCGATGGCGCCTGATCGATAATTCCGCATTTTGGCATTTGTAATTTATAACTTTTTACTATTTTTGCCATCCCGGTAGTGAGGAGGGCATGGATTAACACCAGATTATCCATTAGCCAAGCGCCGGGAGAATAAAAAGGGGGATTAGCTCAGCTGGCTAGAGCGTTTGCATGGCATGCAAGAGGTCATCGGTTCGACTCCGATATTCTCCACAAACTTAAAGCTATCTTCGGGTAGCTTTTTTTGTTATGATATATTATTGCTATATTTTATACTCTGCTAAACTTGATCGGTATTATATCGGGCATACAGAAGATGTAGATCAACGACTCATTCAGCACAATTCCGGAATTTCAACCTTTACCTCAAAAGCTAACGATTGGATTCT
>Ga0206808_1061_pt1 | contig 30995 bp, 36 predicted proteins | sample Alteio_BWOrgCont_58_FD_152899 | JGI IMG/M metagenome (GOLD analysis project Ga0206808, IMG submission 152899) | Enriched cells from forest soil in Barre Woods Harvard Forest LTER site, Petersham, Massachusetts, United States -... | ecosystem: Environmental > Terrestrial > Soil > Temperate forest >...
TGCCCAAGCGGTTGCGTAATGCCATTTGAGATTATCACGCATGCAGGCGGGATTGAGTTCAGATAGTTGAGTAAGGAGTGCGGTAATAACATCATCGGATGGCATATTTTCCAATTCGCGTGCCCAGTGACCGCCCGCGACGACCAACCAAATATTTGGATCTTCATGCGGCCAGATTTCGAGGCGCGCATTATTGCGCTCCCAATAGACAGGCGCTGTCAACGCAAGCGGTTTATGCCAAGCGAGGAAATATTTATTCAAAACACCCATGCTGAGCTGACTGAGCGCCCTGGTTTGTTCTAGCGGCAGCGCCGGCGTGAATGTGATTGCACCATGATTGAGCGCGCCGATGGGGGCGGTGATGATAATATAGTCCGCAGTAAAATTCTGCTGCGGTGTAGTGATTTGAATTTGATCACCGCTGTAATTCACGGCACTGATGGGCGTGTTGTAAATAATATTTAAACCTGCTGAATAGTTTTTTAGAAATACATCCCAACCGCCGGTGATCGTCGCGAATTCGCCGGTTTCGTGCTGGTCTGCGACGTCGTGGACGGATAGGTCTGCAAGATCCGCACCGGCTTCTGTCGGGCCCGCCAGCATTTGCACGGCGATTTTTTCGAGTGGGTTTTGGAGCGTGTTGTAAAATTTTTCGACTGCGCCGGTGAAATTGGATTGTTGCAGATGTTGCGGCGCAGCGACGATAAAATCGGCAATGGCTTGCTGTTCGACTTCCGCCAGTTTTTTAGTGTTGTAATAAACCATGCGCTTGCTGCTCGATGGCGACCATTTCAGGCCGTATTCCGCCGCGACAGGCGCGAAGGGATTATCCGCGATGCTGCCCTGCATAAATCCGGCGCCGAGTTCGAGGATGCTTCCTTCATGCGTGATGGTGCGGCAGCGGCCGCCGGGCGTGGCGGCGGCTTCTAAAATCAGCACGTCAAAATCGGCGCCCAGTTCTCGCGCGGCGGTGAGGCCCGCGATGCCGGCGCCGATGATGACGACTTTTTTACGCAAAGCCGCCTCAGGCTTTTGCCATCATGGCGCGGACGGAATTCGGCAAGGCGAAACTCGCCAGGTGCATTTCGGGATTATAATATTTGGTCAGAATACCGCTGGCGCTGTAACGCTGCGCGATGGCTGAGAGCGGTTGCGCGCGTAGCGATTTATCATCGGTCGCCCAGCCGAGGAAGGTATCGCCGCCCCAATACAGCGGCACGGCGGTGCGGAAAAAAGTGACGTCGGCATAGTGTTTGCGCAGACTGCGCGTGACCGTCGTGACCAGCATTTCATCGCCGTAATTGACGAAATCCGTCGCGTTTTGGTTGATGAAAATGCCACCGGGGTTGAGGCAGTTTTTCGCCAGGGTCAGAAATTCGTCTTCGAATAACACACGGCCGGGGCCGTAGGCGTCAGTTGAATCCACGATGATGAGGTCAAATTTTTCTGTCGCGTTGCGCACGAATTCAAAACCGTCGCCGATTTTAATTTCGGTGCGCGGGTCTTTGAACGCATTGCCGCAAATGGCGGGGATGTATTTTTCCACCAGGCGCGGCACGGCTTCGTCAATTTCGGCCAGGACGGCGCGCGTGACGGATTGGTGTTCGAGGATACAGCGCAAAATCCCGCCATCGCCGCCGCCCACGATCAAAACCGATTTCACCTTGCCGTGCGCGAACATCGGTACGTGGGCCATCATTTCGTGGTAGATATTTTCCTCGGCTTCGGAGGTTTGCGAAATGCCGTCTGAGCCCAGGACCTTGCCCAAAATCGGGTTTTCAAAGACGGTTAGTTTTTGAAACGGCGTTTGTTCTTCGGCGATCAATTTGCCGGAATAAACCAGAAGTTCGCCGTAGTCGTTGATTTCTTCGTGCAGGTCGCCGCCGTAAGATTGAGGGGCGGCGTTGGAGGATGGATTTGTCATGGCGTCTTTATGAAACTTGGCTATCCTAATTGCAATAAAAAACGATTATCAAAACTATTTCGAAGCATATAATGGTAAGGGATTGCCACCTTTATCATAAACAACTGGATCCGGGAAATACTCGGTATTCAATTGCACTTTTCCGGCTATGGCTTCGCCCGAAATCGCTTTTACAAAGGCCAGGGCCATATCCGTTCCGGCGGATATCCCGGCAGAGGTCCACAAATTCCCAGAGTTTGTCCATCTTTTTTGCACTACCTTTGCCTGGGTCGCATCGCGCAGGCGGTCGATGGAGCGCCAATGGGTGGTGATTTCCTGGTCGGTTAAAAAGCCGGTTTCGTTTAATAAAAAAACTCCTGTGCAGATCGTCAAAACATGATCGGCTGTTTGCGCTGCCTTCTTAATGAAGCCGATAAGTTCGGGATTGTTAACTTCCGCGCGTGTTCCCCAGCCGCCGGGGATAACCAAGCAATCTATGTGCGGGCAATTTGCAAAAGTATAATCAGGGCAAATCGATAAACCCTTTGCGCATTTGATCGTTTCAGCTGTTTGCGCGACTGTGAAACAGGTATTTTGATTGCCCAATTCCTTTTGCCACATAGTTAAAATTTCCCATGGCCCAATCAGGTCTAATTCTTCTAATTCAGGAAATAATAGGAAACCGCATTTCATGATCATCTCCGATGAAAGTTGTGATTATGTTAGGATTTTGTATTCTAGGCTGCAATAAAAAACGGCGGTCTGTTGGACCGCCGTTAATTTCTTATTCTTCATGGGATCCCGGGTCGGCGCTACGCTTGCCCGGGATGACAGTTACGCTTCCGTCTCACCGCGCAGTAGGCGGTCAAACTTGGCTTCCTTGGCATCGAACGCGTTTTTCAGGATTTCGACGGCCAGTTCGGGTTTGGAATTCCCGCACATGAAGACGTCGAAGGCCGCATAATCGCGCTCCGGCCAGGTGTGGACGGAAATATGGCTTTCCGCCAGAACCGCCACGCCGGAGATGCCGCCGTTGGGTTGGAAATGGTGCAAATGGATATGCAGCAGTGTCGCGCCGCAAACCTTGACGCATTCACGCATCGCAGCTTCCATCAGATCCAATTTATCCAAATTACGCGCGCCAAACAGATCGATGATCATGTGTTTGCCTGCGCATTTCACTTCAACCCCGGCATCATTGATGGCCGTGATGAAATGATCGTTGTCATGGTCCGAGGATGTCCACGGTCCCTGTACAACGTTGTCGGTATTGTAAGCCTGTGTTAGGCCGACCTCCGAGTTATCAAAACCTTCCGTTTGGGCTTGTCTTGACTGTGGCGCTTTAGCATTGAGGGTCGGCGCTTCCTGCAAGTCAGTCCCCAATTGGAAGAGAGTAGCTTGAGCTTTCATAGCGCCCCCCCTTCAAATTAGTAGATGACCCGGCACCACCACAGCGATGCCGAAGAGCAGACTATGACTGAAAGTAACCTGGGGGTCAAGAAAAATTTGGGTTAAAGTTTTGTTACGGGGGAAATTGGCGGAGGTGATGCATGGGGGTCACAGTGAGTTCAATCGCCTGTAAATTGCTTTGCTTCTAGCGGTAAATCTACTACCTATAGATTCATGCACTCCGCCGAACTCGAAAATTTAATCAAAGCCATCGCCCGCCTGCCCGGCGTCGGCGCGCGCGGGGCGCGGCGGATTGCGTTGCATTTGCTGCGCGCGCCGGACAAGCATTTGGCGCCTTTTATGACAGCGCTCCAGCGTGCGGGGGAGACGATTTCGGTCTGCAAAATTTGCGGCAACCTAGATAGCCAAAATCCCTGTTCGATTTGTTCGGATCCCAGCCGCGCGGACGGCACGATTTGCGTGGTGGCGGATATTAATGATCTATGGGCGTTTGAGCGCACCGGAGCGCATCGCGGGTTGTATCATGTTCTGGGCGGTGTGATTTCCGCGCTGGGCGGCGTCAGCCCAGATGATCTTCGCATGGCGGAATTATTGCGGCGCCTGGATGGCGTACGTGAAATTATTTTGGCCCTACCACCTACGGTCGACGGCCAGACGACCGCGCATATTGTGCAACAACAAATTACCGCCACTGCGCCCGACGTTGCGATCACGCGCCTGGCCGTCGGCATCCCCATCGGCGGCGCGATTGAATATTTGGATGAGGGCACACTGCGCCTGGCCGTCAGTACGCGGCGGTAATGAGAAGCTAGAGGCGAGACACGAGAGGCGAGAATTCTTTCACCAATTGCCGGTATAAATCTTTTTTAAACGCCACAATCAAATCCGGCGCATCCGATAAATTTTTCCATTCCGTCCGCGCGAATTCCGGTGCGTGGTGGGCGTCCAATTTGATATCCGCATCCGTGCCCAGAAAGCGCACGGCGAACCATTTTTGTTTTTGGCCGATGTGTTTGCCGTAAATCGGATGGCCGGTGGCGCCATCGGGGAAATCATAGGTCAGCCAATCGGCACTTTCCGCGAGCAGGGAAATTTTATCGGGCGCGATGCCGACTTCTTCGTATAATTCACGCTGGGCGCCCGCCCAAGGTTCCTCGCCCGCATCGATGCCGCCTTGCGGGAATTGCCAGGAACCGGGAAAATCACGCCGCTCGCCCATCAGAACCTTGCCATCCGCGTTAAACACCACGATGCCGGTGCCGAGGCGGTAAGGCAGTTTTTCAATTGTTTTATTATTCATGCCCTAGTGATAAGCGATGAACGACAAGTGACAAGGGCTATTTTCCCTTGTCCCTTATCGCTCTTACCTTGTCGCTTAATTACTGCGGACCGCCCGAAGTGTCCGTCACCGGCGGCAAGTTTTCACCTGCGCTGGTATTGCCTGCATCCGGTGCGGGTTTTACGGCTGATGATTTTTTGCTGCCGGCTTTTTTGACTTTTTTCCCGCTTTTTTTCTTGCTGTGTTTTTTCACGTGTTTCTTGACGTGCTTTTTCACCGCTGTCGCATGGACGGCCTGCGGTGCGCTGGCGCCGCTATCCGCGGGCGCAGTTGCATCTTGTGCGAAGGCGGGGCCTGCCAGCAATGCCAGCGCGGCGCCGAGTAATAATAGTTTCTTCATGTTAGTCTCCTGGTGGGTTGAGGTTATTTTACTGGACTTGTGATGGGTGCGGGAGTTGTAACATTCGTCGGCGTTGCTCCGCCAGCCGCTTTTTTCGCCTCCCATGCTTGGCGCTTGGCTTGCCATTCCTGGCGGCGGGCTTGCATTTTTGCTTGATCTTCTGCGCGCGCCTGGCCGCGTTCCTCGCGGATGTCATCGCGCTTGGCCTGAATTTCCTCGTGGCGTTTGATACGGTCTTCGCGACGCACAACGCGGCGTTCTTCGCGTTTCTCGATGCGCGCTTCGTGTTTTGCTTTCAGGTCGGTTTGCACAACGGGCGCAGTTGGCGCGACCGGCGGCGTGGTTTGCGCGAAAGCGGCAGGGGCAAACGTAACCGCGGCAACGAGGATGAGAGAGCGAAGTTTCATGGTTGAATCTCCAGAGGGAGGTTGGTTAGGCGCATGATGCGCATGTTTTTATTCTATCGCAAGGGCCGCACGCAAACACGTGAATTAGCGTCCATGTGACGATTGTGGATAAGAATTAATCGATAATTTTAGCGAGTTATTTTTTATTAATGCGTTGGCGGCGCGGCGGGCGTGGAAGTCTGCGGCGGCGTGATGGGTGTTTGCTGGGCGGGTTTGGAGGGATCCAAAACATTCGGCACGACGCTATTGGATTGCTTTGGATTGAGTAAATTGAGCGAACCATCCGGCGGCGATGTATTATCATCCGCAGGCGGCGCGGCATCCGGCGGCGGTTGCATGACGCCGGGCGCGTTTGGTGGAATTGAAGTTTGCGACGTTGCTTGCGCGGGCGTCGTGGCAGAAGCGTCCGCGGCAGGCGCCGGAGTTGCCGTTGCAGGCAAGGCCTGTGCGGAGCCGAGTGTTACCACGGCGGAAATCGGCGCGAGCGCGACAGCGCCTTCGCGGTTCAGGCGGTGCGCCCAATTGGCAATGGTTGCGCGCATGAGCGGTAATGCGCCCGCCACGACCACAGCGCGGCCGTTTTGTTTGGCGGCGTCGACTGCCTTGCTCATGGCCACATCCATGGCGTCTTGCGACAGCGTGGCGTCGATACTGAAAAGCGAACGCGCCCAGGGTGATTTTAATTGCTCGGCAAAAAGCGGCGATGACGTTTCATTTTGCTGCGTATCATCCACCATCAATAATCCGCGCGCGAATAAATTCTGCATCAGCGGTTGCAGCATGCTTTGGTTATTCACCAGTTGCGAACCGCCATCCGTAATGACACCAACGCAGCCCGGCATGTGCGCGAGAAGTTTTAAAAAATTATCCTGATTGACGGATGAGGTTTGACTGCTGCTAATCGCCAGCGTGCCGGGGTCCTCGGTGGAACCGGGCGGAACTTCCAGCGGTAACTCCATCAAAGTCTCATGGCCCGCGTCGCGCGCGGATTGCATGGCCTTGGCCAGGTCATCGGCATAGGGCGAAAAAGCGAAACTGATCGTGCCCGGCAGTGTGGCGATACTATCCGTCACACCGGCGGCGGATAATCCCATGTCTTTAATAATAATCGCAAGGCGCGGGCGTTTATCGTCGGGCGAAAAAGGCCGGGAATAATACTGCCACGGCGCACGGCCATCGGCGGCGACGCGCGGCAAAGTGCCGTGATCGCTGTCTTCCTGCAGATCGGGATTGAGCGCCTTGATTTTCACACCGTCATCCGCGATCGGCGGCGGCGCGGAAAAACCCGGCGTTGTGGTTAATTTTTGTGCCGGCGGCGGCAAGGCGGATTTGTTCGCCGCATTTTCCAATGAGGATTTTTTATCATCCTCAACCGGATTAAAAACTTCGGTCGAGCCGAGTTTCACATCAGCCGCATCCACCTGCCAATAACGCGGATCTGCATTGGGTTTGGCCAGCAACAACCAAATGACAAACGGCAGCCCGATAAGCCAGATCAGCGCAAAGGGCGCAAGCCGCAGCACCGCAATTAATCCTTGTTGCCTTCGCTGTTATCGTTGGCGGCGGGCGCGGTTTTCGCGGCGCCCTTGTCGCCGGTTTTGCCGTCATCATGATAAATCGACATGCCGTGCAGCATTTCCAAGGCACGCTGCAACTGCACATCTTTTTTCTCATCGCCGAAGATATCGTTGCTCACGCTTTCGTCGTGCGATTTATCGCGTTCGCTGTCGAGCGGTTTGATGGGTTCGTCCGGCGCCTTGTCTTTGGGCGTTGCGTTGGTCTCGCCGAGGTCGTGATTATGAACCGCTTTCGCGCCGTTCGGATTATTCAAGGCGCCCTTCAGATCTGCTTCGTGATAAACGAAACCGGTATCCTTTTCATTCTTCTGGCGCACTTCGATGTTGGGTTTAATCCCCGTTGCCTGGATGGAACGGCCGGACGGCGTGAAATAATAAGCCGTCGTCAAACGGATCGCACCATAGCCCGGCACGGGCATCACGGTTTGCACCGAGCCTTTGCCGAAGCTTTGCGTACCGATCAGCACTGCACGTTTGTGATCCTGGATCGCGCCCGCGACAATTTCCGCCGCCGATGCCGAACCGGAATTGATCAGCACCACAATCGGCAAATCCTTTTTCACCAAAGGATCGCTGTCGGTATTATAGGTTTCATTATCTTCCGCATGGCGGCCCTTGGTGGAGACGACGACATCGCCCTTATCCAAAAACAAACCTGCGACGGAAATGGATTGATCCAGCAAACCACCCGGATTATTCCGCAAATCCAAAATCAGGCCTTTCATTTTATCGCCCTGTTCGGTTTTGAATTTTTCCAAGGCGTCATGCGCGCTGCTGGTGGTTTCTTCGCTGAACTGATTGATACGCAGGTAACCGATGTCGCCCTTCATCGCGCTTTTAACCGATTTGATGTGAATGACGTCGCGCGTCAGGGTGACATCAAAGGGTTCCTGGCGGTTGCGCACGATCGCCAGTGTCACGCGGCTTTGCGGCTTGCCGCGCAGTTTATCCACCGCTTCATTCAACGTCAGGCCCATCACGGGTGCATCGTCGATACCGACGATCAAGTCATTGGGTTTAATACCCGCCTTGGCTGCAGGCGTATCGTCAATCGGCGAAACCACTTTCACCACGCCATTATCCATCGTGACTTCAATGCCCAGGCCGCCGAATTCACCGCGCGTTTGTACCTGCATATTTTTAAATTCGTCGTCATTCATATAGGATGAATGTGGGTCCAAGTTGGTGAGCATACCGTTCACCGCCGCTTCAACCAATTGTTTGTCTGTGACAGGTTTCACGTAATCGCGGCGCACGCGCTCGAAGACTTCGGAAAATAAATTCAGCTGGCGGTAAGTATCCGCCGTGACATCTGACGGTGCGCCTTTTTCAGCAGTGCCTTTTTCATCCGAGACCGTATCAGGCGGCGCCTTGTCTTGAACAGCGGCTTTATCCTGAACCTTATCCGGGTTGGTCGCGGTCTTTGCGAACAATGGATGCGTAACAGCGCCCAGCCCAATCGCCACCGCAATAATCGCGACGAGATAAGTGAAACGGAATTTTGGCGTTTTATTTTGCGGCATTTTATCCTGCGTCATGGGTTCTCTCTCTGGCTTTCTGCGCGGCGCATCTGAATCCGGGTTGATTGTGTCAGACCAAAGGTACTTGGGTCAACTGGTTCGCCGTCTTTTCGCGTCTCTAAATATAAAGAACTTGCGCCGTCGGGCATGTGGCCGACGGGCTCGCCCGCCTGGACGGTTTCGCCCTCGCTGACGTCGATGGCGCCCAGGCCGGTTAATAAGATATGCTGGCCTTCGGCGATTTCAATGATCACGACTTGGCCGTAAGACCGGAAAGCGCCCGCGAAAACCACCTGTCCGCCGCGCGGTGCATTCACGACGGCCTTGGCGGGCGCGGAAATCGTAATGCCGCGCGCGTGGTTGCCTGCGCTATCTTCGCTGCCATAGGCGCGGGTGACGGGGCCGGAAACCGGCAGGCGCGCGGAACCCGCGGCAACGAGCGCCATATTGGCGGACGGCGCCTTGTGTTTACCCTTGCGCGCGCGGAGTTGCTGAATCAATTCGCGCAGGTCAGACGCGCGCGCGGCCAAGGTTTTGGCCTCCTGGTCGGCAGCGGCGCGCTGGACCTCGGTCTGCCGACGCGCGCCGTCGCGTTGTTTCAGGAGTTTATCCAATTCTGCCCGGTCCGCCGTGATTTTATCTTTTTCCGCCGTAATCGCTGCCTGCTGCGCGCGCAGTTTTTCACGCACGGCGGCCAGATCCGTCAATTGTTGGCGCGCCAATCCTACACGGCGGTTGAGTTCCGTCATCACGGTCTGCATCCCCAGCGTCGCACGGATGGTTTGCTGCGGCGGCGTGGGCGAAAAAACCATCGCCTCCGGCGGCAAGCGCGAGAGGCGCAAGACAATGGCCAAAACCTCCGATAAATCTTTTTGATTGGCGTTGCGCTGGGCCGACAATTTGGTTTCCTGCTGCTGGATGTTCACCATGTCAGCTTCCAGGTCTTCAAGTCGGTCTTCGTGCTCCGCGAGGCGGTTCGAAACATCCACCAACTTGCTTTTCAGGCCGGACATTTCCGCCTGAATTTTCGCGCTGGTCGCCGCGAGTTTTTTGGATTCCGCTTCCTTGGCCTTTTGCGCCTGCTCAACTTTCTTTAACTCCGCGTTTTCATTGGCGGCAGGGGCCGCCAGGGGCAAGCAGAGCAAAATTAAAATGGCGGCAAAACGCATCCGTTATAGATAATGATATTCTGTCGGTGTGCCACCTGAAAATTCAATGACCATCGGCTCGCCGTGCGCAATTTCCAGGCTACTGATCGTATCCGGGGTGTAAAAATCCAGAACAACCATCAGGGCGCGGATGCTGTTACCATGCGCGGCGATTAAAATATTTTTGCCCGCCGCCAGTTCCGGCAAGATATGTTTTTCGTAATAGGGCTTCACGCGTGCTACGACATCCGCAAGGCTTTCGCCGCCGGGCGGCGGTACGTCGTACGAACGGCGCCAGATTTGTACTTGCTCCGCGCCGTATTTTTCGGCCGTTTCGGCCTTGTTCAGGCCGTTCAGGTCGCCGTAATTGCGTTCACGCAGGTCGTCGGATTTTACCAGCGGCAATTTCAGGTCCGCGCTTTCCAGCACCAATTCCGCCGTGCGCCAGGCGCGCTCTAGGGTTGAGGTAAAAACCAAATCGGGTGTGATCCCCGCCACCTTTAATCGCTTGCCCGCCGCGCGCGCTTCGGATTCGCCGTGCGCTGTCAGGGGTTGATCGCGGAAACCGGTAAAACGGTTTTCCAAATTCCATTGCGACTGGCCATGACGGATGAGAATGAGCTTTGCCATCCTTAATACCCCTTTTCCCAGATTTCTTCGAGGCGGTAATAGGCGCGCACTTCGGGTCGCAGGATATGCACGATGACATCGCCCGTGTCGACGATGACCCAATCGTTGGTGCCCTCGCCTTCGCGGTGGAGGATTTTGTGACCGGCTTGTTTCAGCGATTTAGAAATATTTTCGGCCAGCGATGCAACCTGACGGGTAGAGCGGCCGGAGGCGATGACCAAATAATCTGCCAGGCTAGAGCGCCCGCGCAGATCGTAATCCAAAATATCTTCCGCCTTGCCGTCATCCAAAGATTTTAAAACCAGATAACGTTGTTCCGTGATGCGTTTGTCGAGTTGACTGGTCGGCGCCCCGGTTTTTTTGATTTTGGCGCTGGATGCTTTGGGTGCTGTTTTTGGCGCAGCTGATTTCGTCGCGACCTTTTTCGCTGCGGGTTTCGCCACAGCGGCTTTTTTCGCGACCGGTTTTACCGCTTTAGGCTTTATTGTTTTTTTGACTGGTGGTTTGACTGGCATGTCGGTTTCTAATCTCCGTTGCGGAAGTAGGGTTCAAGGGCATCATCACATACTGCCATTTACCTGCGCCAAATTGTTGGCCAGCTAAAGGTGTATGATTTTTCCAGCGCGATTTTCGCATAGTCTTGGCGGCAAAGCCAGATAGCGCGCGAATTTGTTGCGGTGGGCGGGCGAAGACAGCAATCGGCACCATTCGCACAATCTCACGCCAATTTTCCCAACGGTGGAACGTGCGCAAACTGTCCGCCCCCATCATCCAGGTGAATTTCGTATAGGGGAAATGTTTTTTGATTTCGCGAATGGTGTCGGCGGTATATTGCGTGCCGAGCTGTATTTCGATGTCCGTCACCACCATGTGCGGCCCCGTGATTTGTTTTTCCGCGGATGCAATGCGCGCGGCGAGCGGCGCCATATCATGCGCTGATTTCAACGGGTTTTGCGGAGACACCAGCCACCAGATGACATCCAAATTTAATGCTTCGAGCGCGCGTTCGGCCAGTTGCCGGTGCGCTTCATGCGCGGGATTGAACGAACCGCCAAACAGACCGACGCGCAAACCACGGTAAGCGGCAGCGTTATATAAAGTCGGCTGGGGATAAAGACAGCGCACGCAAATGCTTTAGCGCAGATTGCTTTTCACTGCACCTATGGCTTTTTGCACCAAGGCTTCTTGTTCATTGTCATTGAGGCCGGATTTCAGCGCGGCGCGCGTCGCCTGCATGGTAAGCGTCACAGTCGCATCACGAATTTCGGCGACAGCAGCGGCCTCGGCCTGATTGATGCGGTCGAGGACATGTTGCTGGCGCGTGGCCAGGGCATGTTCGAGTTCGCCGGCGGCGCGCAGGCGGATTTGTTCCGCTTCGGCTTCGGCCTGGGCGATGATGCGGCGCGCGTCAACTTCCGCACTGGCAAGCTGGCCGGTATAACGCGCCAGTAATTCTTTTGCCTGCGATAACAACGTCTCCGCCTCGGCGATTTCGTCTTTAATTTTTTTCGTGCGCGCATCCAGCGTCGTCGCCAGGATTTTACCCACCGGTTTCCAGCCGAGGGCAATCACCAATACCGATGCCATCGAGAACCAGAGTTCCGGATTTTGCAAAGAAAATAATGCCGGTTCGACTTCGGTCATGCGACGCCCCGCGTATGCTGACGGTCATTTTTATTGTGGCCGTTATCATTGCTGCCGCGCGCATCGTGCAGCGCATCGGAAATTTGCCGGTCAGACAAACGCAAACCCGCGAATTTCTGCGCAATCGCTGGGATTAGCATATGCGCGGCATCGTGGACGGATTGCATGCTGTTCGCGCGCGCGGTGTTGATTTTTTCTTCGGAAGCTTTTTGCTTGGCTTGCAATACCGCTTCCAATTCATGGTTGCGGCGGTTAGCGACTTCTTGGGCCTCCATCGCGGCTTTGTTCAGCATCGCATGCGCCTTTTGATAAGCGGAATCGGCGGCACTGCTCATATCGTTTTTATGCTGTTCCGCTTCGTCGCGCAGGCGGCGGGCGTCGGCGAGCAAATTATGGATATGCCCGGCGCGCGCCGTCATGCCTTGTTGAATGCGCGGCAAGGCGGCACCGGACAATAACAAATATAAAGTCCCAAACGTCACCACCAACCAGAATAACTGGCTGGGGAACGTTGTGACATCAAATTGCGGTGGTCCGCTACCCTTTGCGGGAGCGGGTTCGGACGCCTGGGTCGTTATCTTGGCAGCATTTTTTTCAACGGTCGCGAGCTTAGGCGCTGCGAATGCAGCACCGCTCAACATCACCGCCAATAAAAACGCTGCTAGGAAACGCATTAATTTATCCAACTAGCTGAACAACATCACCATGGCCGCGCCGAATGCGAACAGGCCGATGGCTTCCGTAAAGGCGGTCAACAGGATACCCGCCTGGGTAATTTTATCAGATGCGCTGGGGTTGCGGCTGATGGCCTGTGTGATGTTCGATCCGATCATCCCCAGGCCGATCCCGACGCCAGTCAAAGGCAACAGAGCGATTGCCGCAGCCAGTAGTTTCATTTGTGCCAATTCCATTTTTTCCTCGTTTGGTTTGGTTTGTTAAAGGTGATTAGTGAGCTTCTTCGTGCGGGTGCAGATAAATCGCATCGCGCAGGTAAATGCAAGTGAAGAGTGTGAAAATGTAGGCCTGAAGCAGCGAAACAAAGAATTCAAAGGCCGTCACGGCGATTTTGATCGCGAAAGGAACAATCGCGCCCGCCATGGCGATACCGCCCATGGAAATAAACATAATACAAAAACCCGCAAAGATTTTCAAAACCATGTGGCCCGCCATCATGTTCAGGAATAGTCGCATCGCGAGGCTGAAAGGGCGCGCGAGGAAGGAAATAACCTCAACCGGGATCAGGATGGGCATGACAAATAACGGCACGCCGGCGGGCGCGAAAAGGGAAAAGAAACCAAAACCATGTTTAATCAGGCCCACGATCACCACGGTTAGAATAACAAATAACGCCAGCGCCATCGTCACAATAATATGGCTGGTATAAGTGAATGAAAACGGCATCATCCCCAGGAAATTCCCCATAAAGACAAAGAGGAAAATCGTGAAAATCAGCGGGAATAATTTCAGCGCTTCATCGCCGCCGTTTTCGCGCACAATACCGGTCAGGGCTTCGTACATCATTTCGGCAAAACCCTGGAGACGGCCCGGGACCAGTGCCGCGCGGCGGCCCGCGAAAATCAGAAATCCGGCCGACAAAACCACGCCCAAGACCATCAGCAAGGACGAATTGGTAAACATAATATTCATCTCGCCCAAATGCAGGGGGGCGATCGGTTCAATCCGGAATTGGGTCAACGGTTGGATGGCCATTTAAGGTCGGATTTCCTAGTTTTGATAACGGTTTGGCTTACTTGTTTGGACGAAGTAAATTTCCAGCGAACGTATAGAAATTTCTGAAGCCCGCGACAAGTCCAAAAATCAGGAAAACAATCAAAAACCAGGGTTTTGTGCCCAGCCAACGGTCCAAAAAGTACCCCAAGGCCCCACCCACGAAAACACACGCCACCAGATCAATCGCCAGGCGCATGGCGTCGCCCATGCCCTCGCCATTGGGATTGCTGTGCGGCGCGCCCGGGCCGGAGGGATTTAGGGCGTCGGCTTGGTGATCAGCAGCGTCCAATTTAGTTTTTAAGTTGTCTAGATCATCCATAACAGCTCCGCCTAGCGCCCTTGTCACGTTTGGCGCTAACCCCTAAGCGCAGAACGCATGAGGCAATGAAAATTAACGAGCGCCATTCCAAAGAATGGCGCAGTGACGGGCGCCACATTTTAGCTTACAAGTCTTACATTTCCTAGTTTTTCTTTGGATCTGTTTTTCTTGTACCCCGGCTTGTACCCCCGCCTCTTTTTCCGAAATTTGGGATTCAAACCTGCAACCTGAACTCCAAACTTCTCAAAAAGATAACCTACCCAACATAGCGAAATAAATGACATAAAACAAGATAGCTTACCACTCGATGGTAAATTCCTATTTCACTTACACCTACCGCGACCTTGTGAGTCTGTGTGCGCGGACGTGACCCTCTGCACGCGGTTGAACAGCACCCTCAGGCGTAATGTTAATCTGATTACCGACATCGAGATATTTAACGCTGCGACCGGTTTTTTCATCGATAGGTTTGACCAAGATTTCGGTGGGGGTTTTAAGCAGCAAAAGGTCAGTTTTTTCCATCCGGCGCCACCCTGCAAAAGCATATTGGCCGGTGTCTTTGTCCGTATATTCCCGGTGCGGCAGAATACCCGACAGTCCGCGTTCGCGTTTTTCGTTCCGCTCGGTGATATATTTCACTGCTGCTGCAACCATACTTTGACGACGCTGTGATGCGAGGTCATCCTCAATCAACTTTTGCTGCTGTGCCGCCATGGCAGGATCGCTAAAGCTCACTGCAAGACTTGCTTTATGGTTAATGCGTACCATGGCGTTTTTAAATTTTTCTGTGCCCTGAACATCCAGTTGCGTCCCAAAGCGCTTGATAGAGAGTTGCAGGGCTGCTTTTAAAGCTTTGTCACTCAAGTTATCCGCCATGCGGAGTCTTTTGCCGTCATCCCGCACAATACCGTCGGCAACTTGATAATGGATGGTGCCGCGCTTGGTGACGGTATCAATCTTGATGGCCTTAATGGCATCGCGGTTATCATTGCCGGGAACAATACTGGTAACAATATTGCCGTATTTACTTTGGCGCTCATAGCGGTGCCGCAGCACTTCCAGTGCTTCGGTATTCCCTGATTGTGCCTGTGCTTTCAGCCAGTCATGCCAGACGAGGCGGTTGCTGCTGTCTTTGGCGAATGAGGCCCGTTCATTCAAATAAGCTTGATTGATTTTTTTAATTTCCTTGAGCAGGCCTTGGGAGACCTGATGATACAATATCTTTTTGGAGATTTTGCCTTCTAATAACTTAATCCCCATACGTTTGATGCGCGCACCGGCTTTCGCCGCCTTAATCAATCGGTCTTTACGCTCCTTGGCTTTCTCAATGCGCCAGGATGATCCTTGCCCCTGTTTCTGGCGCTCCTGTTGATACTGCTGCCATAAATTGCTGGTATCCACCTTGGATACCATAGGCCGGATTTTATAGCCCTCAGTTCCTTGCCCCTGGGATTTATCCTTACTGATAGTTGCAGCGCGGAAACTGCCAAGTTTTTCTTCCAATGCCTTTTTGGACAGTTGCCGGTGAATGGAACTGGCCTTCGCGCCAACGGTGCCATTGGTAATGACCAGGCCATTGCCGCGCGGAAGAATCTGCAAACCGTTGCTTGCAAGGGTTGCATGTAGGGATTCCCAGGAAGTTGCAGCCAACAGGTCATTCATGCAGCCGCGCTTCACCCAGCCGATTAAGGATTCAAGACCGGCGGCTTTTTCCATGTCCTGCGCCCGCGCCGCGCCCTGCGTCATGCGCGGAATGTGGTTATCGCGCAGGAGATTGAGTTCAATTTCCAATTTCTCACACTCAACGCCGAGATTGCGCTTGTCGTAATAAGGTTCAATGGCCTTAAAATTCCGGGGATGGATTTTATTAATGGCAATATGCAGGTGCGTGTGATCCGTATCGTAATGCACGGCACTAATCCGCTGATGCTCGCTGTAACCGATGGCGGCGATCAAACGGTCTTCAATAATATGCGGGACTTCTTGGGATGGGCGGTCGCCTTCCCTGAATGACACCAGCAGGTGATAGGTTTTGTCCATCTTGGTGCGTTTGTTGTTTGACTGCACCAGTTCAATTTCCTTGGCGGCCTGTTCGGGAATATCACCCCCGCAGTTGGTGAGCCGGATTTCCCCGATGCGCTCGTTCTTGCCCTGGGTGCTGCTGATATACTCGGTCAGGCGCGTGAAACTGCTTTTATTCACGTTGCGGAGGGAAATGCGCTTGGCAATCATGGTTTAGACTTTCTTTGCGGTTTCAAAGAGCAGGGTCTGGGTGGCCTTGATATCCTGCAACAGGCCATGAATAAACATCTTGGTTTGGTCTTTTCCGGCCAAATTCAAGCGTTCATCATCGGTCAGGAACATTTTGAGCAAACCGCCCAACCGTCCCAGATCACCGCTGATCTTAATCAGCTCAATGGCAACATTCGCATCCAGAATACTCTTGGGTTGATATCCCGCCGCCAGGTTGCGGAGGAGGGCAGCGGCACTCAGGTTGCAATTCTTGGCCAGGGTTTCAATGTTCAATTTTTCCTGCGGCAGGCAATGCACCCGTATCGAGGGGCTGTTTTTACGTGTGACATTTTGCGCCATTGATCCCTCCGTTTTGATTGCCTATAATCATTACCAAGGCGGTAGCCGTCCGCCGCGCATGCGCAGGATAACGTTGAGTGCGAAGCACGAATAAGATAGTGAGGTGTGCACACCTCACACATCCTGCCCGCTATTCTATTAGAAATTAGAGGGATATTAAATTGGAAATTTTGGTATATCATGATGGAAATCGTTCTAATTCGCCAAATAAATAATAGGCAATTTGTTTTATCTTATTGAAAATATTATAAAAGTTTTGGAAAATATCCTATGTAATATCCAGTTGAATATCTTAAAAAGATCTCATAAAATATCCCCACGTTGAGCGCTCGTCATCCTTTGCAGCATGGGGATTAATATGGCAAAAACTCTATTGGAACGCGTCTCCGAAGAAGCGCAAAAACGTGCGGTTGCGCCCCAGGGTAAGACGACCGCGTTCATCCAAGCCAACCGCGCTGAGATTCAAAGCACCCTCGATCACGGCCATGATGTCAAAATCATCTGGCAGGTTCTGAAAAAAGACGGGCGTATTGATTGCAATTATCCCTACTTCTGGAAATTGCTCAAAAAACATTTCCCGGGTCATTTTACCCCCAAGATCAAATTGCCAGGAGCAAGACCTGGGTTTGCCAAAACCCCGCCGCCGTCACCGGCGGTAAAAAAACCTGAAGTTGCAACTATCGGCAGTGGTGCGGGGCAACCGGAGGTCACTGGCATGAATGCCCCTCATTCAGGTCGCAATGCGGGAAGTAATAATCTTACCGCCGGGGGTACGGCACCCACCCAGGTTGCCGCAAGCGCCGGGGGTTCGCCTGAAAGTGCAGGTGTCGCCGGTGGCAATGTCCCGACCCACGAAACCGATGAAGAAATAGAAGAGGTGCGCCTGTTCGTAGAGCGGGGGGAAAAGACGGATGAAAAGCCCCGGAAATTTGTCTGGAATTCAGTTCCCAGGGAGGAAGATGTATACTGATGGGAAACGCCCATCTTGTCATGCAGGGCAAGAAATAACTGGCCTGTTCTAGGGCATTCTAGTCGTGTAATCAGTAATCTCGGTCTTTGGGGAGAAAAGTGTGCTTGATAAATATATTGCTGACGTGGCCAGCCTTTACGCATCCGGCCAGGCCACCGAGCATAGCTATCGCCCCGCGTTGCAGGAGTGCCTGACGCGCCTACTGAAAGATGTCCAGGTCACCAACGAACCCAAGCGGCAAAGCTGCGGTGCGCCGGATTTTATTTTAACGCGCCGGAAGATTGATATTGGCTACATTGAAGCCAAGGATATCGACCGCAGCCTGGATCAAGTGGAAAAAGGTAGCAAAGACGATGACCAGTGGCAGCGTTATACTGCATCTTTAGAAAACTTAATTCTGACGGACTATTTGGAATTTCGTTTTTTCGTGAACGGCGCGCGCAATGAAATTATCAAAATTGCGGAAGTCCAGCATGGCCGCGTAGTGCCGCTACCAGAAAATTTTCATCACTTTGAAAATCTGATTAAAAACTTTGCCAGCTACCAGGGGCAAACCATCAAATCGGCCAAAAAACTGGCCGAAATGATGGCGCACAAAGCCGCGCTGATGCGGGATGTTTTTTATAAAACTGTCACCACCGAAGATGATGACGATAATTCCCTTAAAAACCAGCTCAAAGCATTTCAAACGGTTTTGGTGCATGACATGGATGCGGCACAGTTTGCCGATGTTTATGCTCAAACAATCGCCTATGGCCTATTCACCGCGCGGCTGCACGATGACACGCAGCATGATTTTAACCGCGTTGAGGCACTTTCACTCATTCCAAAATCAAATCCGTTTTTGCGGCAGTTGTTTCATTATATCGCTGGGCCGGATTTAGACCCCCGCGTGGTCTGGATCGTGGATGCACTGTGCGAAGTCTACCGCGCGGCTGACTTAACCGAAATTTTGAAAGACTTTGGGAGTGCCACTGGGAAAAATGATCCCATTCTACATTTTTATGAAACTTTTCTGGCGGCTTATGATCCCAAGTTACGGAAATCGCGCGGAGTTTGGTATACGCCGGAACCAGTGGTGCGTTTTATCATCCGTGCGATTGATGAAGTTTTAAAAACCCATTTTAACCTGAAAGAGGGCATCGCCCATACCGGCATGGTGGATATTCAGGTTGATGGGCATGTGGGCGGGAAAACTGTAAAAATCAAAAAACAAGTTCATAAGGTGCAACTGTTGGATGTCGCCACCGGCACAGGTACATTCCTGGCCGAGGTGGTGAAGCAGGTTTATGCCCGCTTTCAGGGTCAGCAAGGGATTTGGACAAGCTATGTTGAGCGCGATTTGTTGCCCCGTATGCACGGCTTTGAATTGCTGATGGCTTCCTATGCCATGTGTCACATGAAGTTGGATTTACTGCTGCGTGAAACTGGTTACGAACCGAGCAACCCCGACAACCCACCGCGTGTCAGCGTTTATTTAACTAACTCACTAGAAGAACATCACCCTGATACCAATACATTATTCGCGCAATGGCTATCCCACGAAGCCAACGCAGCCAGCCGCATCAAAAAAGACATGCCGATCATGGTGGCATTCGGCAACCCGCCGTACAACCGAAGCAGTACAAATAAGGGAAAATGGATCAGCAATCTTTTAAGCGACTATAAGGTTGGTCTTTCTGAAAAGAAATCTAACATAGAAGATGATTATATTAAGTTTATTAGACTATCAGAATTTTATATTAATAAAAATAAATCCGGCATTGTAGCATTGATAACAAATAGTTCGTTTATAGATGGCACTACACAAAGAATTATGCGTAACCATCTTTTACGAACTTTTGATGAATTGTATATTTTTGATCTGGGTGGCGATGTAAAAAAAGCAGAAACCTTAGAAAACGGGGGAATAGACCAAAATGTTTTTGATATTCAGCAGGGTGTGGCTATATCCATATTTATTAAAAACACCGAAAGTAAAAAATCTTTTGGTAAGGTTTATTACAGAAGCATACGCGGCAAAAGACAAGATAAATATGACATCCTAAACAATGCAAACTTAAACAAGTCTGATTTTCATGAAGTGCCCGCGCAATCCCCAAATTACTTTTTCTATCCAAGAAATTATGATCTTGCTTCAAGTTATGAAAGATTTATGGCGATAAATGAAATCTTTCAAGAATACAGCAGCGGCATACAAACGAAGAAGGATGATATAGCGGTGCAGTTTCTTGAAGCTGATATTAAAAATGTTGTAGATGACTTTAAGAAACTAAATTTGGATGAACTCAAAACTAAATATCAGATTGATGATGAAGGTGTTTGGAAGACAAGTTCGGCAAAAGCTGACCTTTTGAGTGAAGAGTATAATATATTGCCAATTCAATATCGTGTGTTTGACTTTCGTTATACCGCGCTGACAAAGAAATCGGGGGGATTTTTGGGGCGCCCCCGATATGATGTCATGCAGCATATGGTTAGCGGAAAGAATTTGGGCCTTATTGTAAACCGACAACATGTTGGTGATGAGTTTTCATTTACTTTTGTAACAAAATTTATTTGCAATCATGGAACTTTTTATCTCGGAAATAGAGGGCAAGATTATTTGTTGCCACTATATCGGAACACCGTAGACTTAATCTCTGGAATTGGTCATGTGCCAAATTTAAATCCCCAGATTTTTTCTAGTATCAAAAAAATCGTGCCGGATATCACGCCGGAGAGTCTATTTGATTATATTTACGCTGTGTTACACAGTCGCGTCTATCGCGCGCGCTATGCCGAGTTTTTAAAATCAGATTTCCCGCGCATCCCATATCCCACCGATGCGACTACCTTCCACGCCCTTTCGGTTCTGGGCGGGCAAATCCGCGCCTTGCACCTGATGGAAAGCGCGGCCCTGGACACCCTCATTACCACCTATTCTGTGGGCGGCGATAACATGGTGAGCAAACCGCGCTGGGAGGACGGCAAAACGCCGGACACCGGCAGGGTATATATCAACGCCGCCCAGTATTTTGACCGCGTTCCGAAACTGGCGTGGGAGTTTTATATCGGTGGCTATCAACCGGCACAAAAATGGTTGAAAGACCGCAAAGATCGCGCCCTGACACATGAGGACATCATGCACTGGCAGCGCGTCATCGTGGCCCTGACCGAAACCCACCGCATCATGGATGAAATTGACGCGATTGACTTTTTGCCACAAAATATTCAGTGAAATCATCCATTCATTTCTTTGAAATTATGAGAATGATGTAAGTCAACCTTTAATGCATGGTAACGCGACAGCGTCGCCGCGCGCATAGCGCAGACCCTCTTGGGAGCACTCCGAACACTCGATGTCTCTCCGAGGCTGAACCCGTCCTATTTTTCTATTAAGGAAATGAGATTCTTCATAATGGAGCAATTCAGGCTCTGGGCGAAGATTAAGGTAATCCAGCAAAAAGTCATTCACGGCATGTGCCGCAGAGATAGCATTTAAGCTGATAACACTGGGGTTTTCCTCTTCCACACCATATGCCTGCGCTTTCCGTTCTTCATCTGTTTTTGCTTCTTTAGCAAGAATATTCATATCAATGAGCTGATTACACCATAAACAGCCGATGCCGGGACGCACAGGACGATTGGCACTCATTACATCAACAAGCATTCCATTCGAGGAAGACCGGATTTTAGAACCAAGTTGCACTCCGGGAATGAGATACTGGTGGACAAGAGCGTTAAAGACTAGTCGGGCGCGCATTGAATCCGCTGCAAGAAATAGATAATCACACGCAACCAACTCTTTTGCGACAGAATCTTTTGCAATATCATTTTTGATTAATTGGATTTGCGCGCGTGGATTGGCTCGGAGTATGTTGCGCTTAGCTATGTTTATTTTTGCAGTTTCTTTTCTCGCGTCCCACATGGAAGCCCCAACGACCCGAGATAGATTAGATTTTTCTATACGATCATCATCTACTAAGCAGAAGTGCCGCACACCTAAACGCGCCAAATACTCGGCAACCAGACTCCCAATTCCACCAAGACCAAGAATGGCAACGCGGCAATTTGCAAGTTCAGCTTGCCCAGCCTTACCAAACATTTTTATTTGGCGGTCATAAGTTGATTCTACAGTGGTAACTTTCTTGGCTGGAGATGGCTTTAATCGTTGAATTGTATTCCCAACCACCACAGCTTCAGCAAGTCCGAGACGAACACCATTTGCAAGCCAAACATCTGCTTCAATGGATCGTCGCCCAAAGACAAGCGCTCCGACTGGTATGCCTTTGGATATTTGCAAAAGCGCCGGGTAACCACGTTTATGAGAATCTAGGTCGATTTGACTAAAGGCCACGCTTAGGTCGGATGCGTGATTGTGGACTGCTAAATACGCAAGTTTTTCATCACGCGCGCGCGTGATTAATTTGTGAATAAAAGTGGGATGTAGCGCCCGGTAACCAATTTTACCTTCAACGTAGTCAGTACCTTCGCGCGCTAAATGGACCTCCCGAACGTGCAATGTAAATTTATCTTTGTACTGTGAAATACCAGCGAGCAAAACTGCGCCATGTTCATCACCATCACCCGGATACAAATGGTTAAAAACCCTGTCAAAATCCTGACGGCTTATTCGAATATGACATTTTTTATTCATGGTAATTTCTCCAGAAAATGTAAAACTTTAAGAATTTTGGTCGTTGCCTTTTGTAGTCCATTTTGCGCAGTGCTATTTCTTTGTGAAATTTGTATTGCGGTTCTATCCTCGAACCGGTGATTCCTTGTCAAAGGCTCTTTGATATCTGCACCATCGGCACGGGTAACATCACTTCCCATAAAAACAGGGTAAATATCTGCATACGGATACTGCGCTGGAATTTGGAAACCTATCCAGGTAGTCTCCGGGCGATATTTAGACCCAATGGGTACAGGTTCCATCACAACATACGCCCCCCCTTGACTATCTTCGCGTATTTTGAAAGACGCAGAGCTGAATTGTCGTTTCAATTCTTCTATCCCAGTTGAAACAGTTACGTTCATTATTACGGCCTCCTAAGAATTATCATCGGGTGCAATGGCAGTGAACCGAAGATGTTTCCGCAAATGCACTTCATCATTATCTCCAATGACTCGGCTGGTTCCGTTTGGCAGTTCTTCTTGTAATATAAAGTTCTCTTGAATAAGCACGCCCTGGGCTATTGCCGCAGCTTTAATTTGAGCTCCTGTTGCTCGCCGCCCATGAAGCTTTACAGGCTGTTCATTGACTGAAATCTCAACCACATGCTGATGGGAGTGAATCGCCTTGAAGCGCAATTGTTCATGCAGATGCACTTTTTCGTCATCTTCAATAACTCGATTATTTTCATCCGGAAGTTCTACCAGGAGGATAAAGTTTTGTTCAATGTGAACTTCCTGAGCAATGGCCGTAGTTTTGATCTCAGCTCCAGTAGCTTCATGCACATGGAACTTTACCGGGGTTTCGTTCACCAAGACTATTACTAGTCCGTGGCCGTGCTCATGGTGCCCATGATGACTCTCATGGTCATGCGATTCAGTGGTCATTAACTTCCTCCTTGCCAAAAAGGCTTTAAATTGCTAATCAGCAACCTTAAATAGATAATACCTGTTCCTAATTAGGATGTCAATTGCTTTCTAGCAACCGGAAGGAAAAAATTATGAGTAGTGAAAACAAGGGTTTTAATGGGGATGCCTTTTATCACGTCCTTGAAACCGCAGTTACGGCCCGGGGAAGAACATGGAAACAGGTTTCCGCCGAAACCGGGGTTAGCGCTTCGACATTAGCGCGGATGGCCCAAGGGCGGCGACCTGATGCAGCCAGTCTGGCCGCACTTTCAGCCTGGGCGGGGATTAATCCATCTGATTTTGTAAACGCTCCTTATAAGGTATCCGGGCCTGAAGCGATTACACAAATATCAACACTTTTGCGCACCGATCCTAACTTGGATGCACAATCAGCTGAAGCCGTAGAGACAATTATTAAAGCTGCATACGAACGCCTCCGAAAAACAGAAAAATAAACACAGAGTATATTTTTTAATTAGTAAGATTTTAATTGCCGGTTCCTGCTATCAGCGGCCAGCAAACGACGTTCTTCAACCATCTTGATGATATCGGGGATTATTTCGTCTTTCATTGTCTGTTTAAAGTTTTCGAGCGCCTTCGTCTCGGTCGTGGTAAGTTTATTCATCGAAGCGGCTGCATTTTTTTTCTTTTTTTTGTCGACTACCTGTTCCATTGGATGTTCCTCCGTTGCATGATAAACATAGGTTTATTTACGTTGAACAATGGGCCGTAGGTTCCGATCCCACCGTGTAAACGCGGTAGTTTCCATACCTGAAAGCGCAAGAGAACGAATGTTTTCCGTATTAGCTCCTACCATCGTACGATCGAATACAAGCGCTTTTGTACGGCTGTGAAACAGCCAAAGCGGCATAACCTCTCTCAAACTGGCGGTAGCGTCAAGCACCGCGCGAGCAGAAATTTGCCCTTTGGACCAGTCATCCGATGTCGCAAATTCAACGATCCATACGAATTGTGCAAAAGGTAAGGTCATAATGGTTTCAATAAGCTGATAATCAAATTCGGATTCTCGGCTGCGCACGAATTGTCGAAGGGCCGAACCTGTTGTGATGAAATAGCGAACGATTATTTCCTCTTTCGGCGGGAGGCCTAGCGCCTTCCCTAGAGTGCAAAGATTTTGAGCTAAGTGATCAACTGCATCTGCGGGGTAGAAAATTTTCTCCGGCAGCGCGACAATAAACGTATCAATATCTGTCGCTGAATAAGGATCGCCACCCTGAATAGCTACTGACTGGTAAGGAAGGGAGTGGTCATCCACTACCACAATCGATTTCACCTCGTCCCATGCATAACGCATCTCTGTGAAGGGATTATGGCTTGGAGATTGCCATTCATAACCTACTACTGCAATCGCATGCCTCTGCGAATGCATCGCAGCAAAAAGTGGAAAGCCCGACTCTATATATGCATGTAGTTGACGATAAAAAGCGGCATCATTGGGGGCAGTACGTACAACATGTATCGGAAAAGTGCCAGCTTCCTGGAATACGCGCTCCGCGTGCGATATTTGTAAACCTCTGGATGGAACTAGTCCTCCTGGATCAAATTGTTGTGCCATGAGTGTAATATCGTATGTGAGAAATTCACGATAAATATTGTAACTTACGCTGTAGTGTCGCAAAATAGACCAACAAGCAGCATGCGCACAAACAGAAATGTCATTATGTTGATCCATCGAGGGGAATCCGTGCACTAGCAATTCATAGCCCAAAAGATGCACTTTATGATCCGCTGCGATAATCATACCAGACGCACCCGTTCTTACATCTGGCGATACTATGCTGCGCCCAATAGTTGCTATTTCTGTGGGACGCAGGACGATATATCCGTAGTAATGAAACCTGAGCTGATCTTCTGCATGCCCCCCTAACTTAAAAGCTTCGGAATTAAAGGTAACCGTCTCATCGAAAAAGTGAAGACGCACACAATCGGTTCTATAAACTTTGCCCTTCTTTGCATAAAAATTATAATAAGTGCTCCGATAGTCTTTATCTATGTATTGTCGTTCAATTAATATCGCTTTAACTGCACTTGATATGCCGCTGCTCAATTTTTTTATAATACTTTCTGAATCATATTCCGCAGATAGTTCCGTACGCAACTTCTCTATATCGGCTGGAGAGTTAAGGGGGAGCCACGTGTACATTATATTTCTTATCTCACCCACACCTTAAATTTGATATAGCATCATCCCATTAACTAGCGGGACGTTTAAAATATTGCGTTTGTGGCACATGGTGTTTTCCCTGAGTTGCCTGGTTATCCTAGCGTTTCTACTGAGCCATGTCATCTAGAAATTATAAATACCAAATTTTAGATTTTCAGAAACTTCTTTAAGAAAGCTGAGATCAAAACCCCTATAAAAAGGGATGCAATTTTTACCGCGCAGATAGAATCTGCGAACGCTGAAACTTAAATACTTCGGCCCTATTATTTTTGTTATAGGTTAATTCTTTGACTTAGCAATGCGCGCATCCTGCACGTTGCTTTCTTTATCCAGTTAGCCTTCCTTAAGACTTCAACATTTCGCCGGTGCTGTGTGGCTACTATCTCAGCCCCATTTTCCTCTTAGAGTCCGCGATCACGTCCTTTTTTATGAGACGCTGAAACCACCACCGTGCCAGTCAAGCAGAAAATCGGCTCCCCCTGAAGGTTGCCCCCAATTTTCAGTTTGACAGGAGCGCAATGCTCACGGTTTCGGCGGCTTCCAAAGCGCTTGCTCATAAGGACGCGATCATGCGGCCTTTGTTTTAAGAGGAAGAGTCATGACGACAGCAACACAAAACACACTGATCCCAATGGATGATCTTACCATCCTGCGTATCCGCAGCGTGATCTCACGCACCGGACTGAGCCGCAGTATGATTTACAACATGATCGCCAAAGGGGAATTTCCACATCCCATCAGCTTGGGTCAACGTTCAGTCGGTTGGATAAAATCCGAAGTCGTTGCATGGGTTATAAACCGTATGGAAAGCAGTCGAATTAATCATTAATTGATTTTCTGACTTACCCTGTGGCGTCGGCAACAACTGGCGACACAGGGTATTTACGTTCCTAATGCCTTTGCTTTGGTTTTGAGGGACAGTAGTATATGAATGAGCTTGTTAACCTCGCGCAACTGCAAAAATTCTCATCGCTGCATCGCGGATTATAGCGACAACAGTATCAAGTGAAAGTTTGCCACCCACTGCCCGTTCCAAAAATGCTTTCCATTGAGTTTGTTTTCGCGGGTCATTGATGAATGCATCGCTCAGTCCAACCGGAACTTCGAGAGGAATTGGTTGCTCTCTACGGGCGAATGTGTGTTTGACTGCGAGGGCTAGAACATCAGGATCATCCTTAAATGTTGTAAAAATAAACCAGAGATCAAAAAAATCTTTCATCCGGCTATTATCCATACCGAGTTCTATAATTGCTTCAAGCTTTTCTGCCACAACCGTTTCTCTTGGGTAAGCCAAGACCTGCGGCATGGCCATACCCAGCAACGTTGGATATGCGATGTCGGTTGGAGCCGGGGTTACGGCATCGCCGGTGCCAATGTCAATTTGGATGGGAATTCTGGCGGAACCGAGCCGTGCCACAAACCTAACCCGCTTACCGCCATAGCGGGCCTCCTCACGAATTTCTTTAATCGATAGGCCCGTAAGATCAAAATATAGCCCATCTTCTGCAACGACAGTATTGCAGATTGCTACAACCTTTTTGTGAATAGCGTCCGAGCCTATATCGCCCTCAGCAAGGAGATCTAAATCCCTGGTTGCGCGATGCGGATTTTGCTCCCAGAGCTGGAACAGCATTGCACCTTTTAGAATAAATTCATTTTTATAGGCTGAACAAGACAGGCGATATAAAAAACGTTCCAAAGCGTATCGCGTTAAAACAAGACCATGGTCTTCATCCCTTTCCTTGACGAGATTAAGCAGTCGCGCATTCACAGATGCGGCCATCCGTTCTGTTGCAGTGGTATTCATCCGCTTAGCGCTTCCATATAAGGCTGCATAATTTTTTCAACACGGTTGATTTTAGCAAAATGCCTGATTTCTTCACGGGTACATCTTCTATCATGAAGGACGTCACGCAATGCTTCAAGCGCAACATCAAGTCCAATCTTATTACGGAATTTAAAACAGTCGCTGATGGTTTTGGGAATATTATAGATAGGCACGTCAACGCCTTCCAGACGGTGGATTTGAATGCCAGATTCATAGCCTGGAGAGCGCATGACGATAATCCTCATGGGGACCGATTTTTTGACCGCAATCCAACTCCCATAGGGCACCGATAGCCATACTTTATGGGGAAGCTGGGTTCCAATTCCATGGAAATTCAGGGCGCTGGCAAGGCAAACGACCCCCTTAGCTTGTGCGCTGACGGCTTCAACAAGGCTATGAGATTCAGTGACATCGTAATCCGCAAGATGATAAAGCCCGTGCCCGGATTTCACGATACATCTCTCTGAAACAAGCTTAGCAAGATATCGGTGATCCAGCCCCAGCACGACAAGATCGCGTGGGCGAATAATGCCTTTCTGGCGTGCCAGGGCTAGGATTTGATCTGTTTGATGGCTCACTGTCCTGCTATATCCTATAACAATACTAACATTGTTATAGGATATAGTCAATAAGAATATTTGCATGGCCTCAACCAATAAACGGGCGTCATTTGCTCTCATCACCACAAGATAATCCTGCCAAGTAATCCGCCCATCCCTGCATAAGCAGTTTTCGCTCAGATAAATGTTGGGCATGGTTGTAAGATGCGCGAACTTTGTTGCGTTCAGCATGTGCAAGTTGACGCTCGATAACGTCCGACCGATATCCTAATTCATTTAAAATAGTTGATGCGGTGGCACGAAAACCATGCCCAGTCGTGCGGCTGTGGTAGCCCATACGATAAAGCGCATAAAGCATTGTGTTTTCACTCATGCATTTTGTCGGATTCACTCCTGGAAATACGAAGCGTTTATTCCGGCTAAGCGGGAGCTGCTGTTTAAATACAGCAACGGCTTGCTTGGATAAGGGCACAATGTGTGGTTCACGCATTTTCATACGTTCTGCCGGAATACGCCATTCTGCTTTCTCTAGATCAATTTCATGCCATGCAGCCCCGCGAAGTTCTGATGTTCTGACAAAAGTTAACAATAAAAGTCTCAATGCGTTTTTGGTTTGTAAATCCCCTTGGTAATTCTCCAGATTCTGCAGGTACTCCGGTAAATCCTTGGCATGCAAATAAGAATGATGTTGTACTTTGATAGGTTTTAATGCGCCTCTAAGATCAGCGGTCAAATCACGTTCTGCGCGACCTGTAGCGATAGCATAGCGAAATATCTGCCCCGTAATTTGTTGCATGCGGTGAGCAAGATCGATTGCTTCGCGTGCTTCGATTTTGCGTAAAACTTTTAAGAGGTCAGCAGCCGTAATTTCATGAATAAGTCGCTGCCCTATGAATGGAAAAATATCCGCTTCCAATCTTCGAGTTACATTGCGGGCATGCTTGGGAGTCCAGCTACCCTTACGGTTTTCATGCCATTCTTTGGCAATATTAATAAATGTGTTCTCAGTATTAATCTGTTCCTGACGTTTTGCCTCACGCTTGATTTCAACGGGATCATGCCCCTCAGCAATTAACTTGCGTGCGGCAGCCCGGCGTTCGCGGGCTGAGGCGAGGGTTATTTCAGGATAAGTACCGATTGCAAAGGTCTTCTCCTTACCCTTCAATCGGTATTTCAGTCGCCAATATTTGCTGCCATTGGTATGAACTAGCAGAAACATGCCATCACCATCTGTCAGCTTATAGGACTTGGCCTTAACCTTGGCGTTTTGAATGGCGGTATGGGTCAGGGGCATGGTAAACTTCCTGGGGGTACAGATAAGATCCGTATTTTCTTGCGCCCCCACTTCTACCCCCAATTACCCCGGATGTCAAGGTATCTCCTGGGACCTCTTGGGACCTAGAACCCAACAAAAAGGCCGCATTTCTGCGACCTTTTTGACTTCCTGGGACGTCCTGGAACTTTCCCATGGCGCGAGTGACGGGACTCGAACCCGCGACCTCCTGCGTGACAGGCAGGCGCTCTAACCAGCTGAGCTACACCCGCTAACCGAGGCGGGTTATAAGCGTAAGACTGGCGCGTTGTCAAACATTAAACTGTTTACGCATCGCCTGTTTATGGCCGGGATGACACGGCGCGAATAATGGATTAAAAAGGAACATGCTCCCCGCCCAGCTCGCCCAATACCTGCCAATCTTAATGTTCTTCGCCGTCGCGGCAGCGCTGACGGTGGGGTTTTTGGTGGCTAATTATATCCTCGCCCCCGCCAAGCCCGACGCCAATAAAAACGCCGCCTATGAATGCGGGTTTGAAGCCTTTGCCGACGCCCGCATCAAATTCGACGTGCGGTTTTATTTGGTATCCATCCTTTTTATCATCTTTGACCTGGAAATTGCCTTCCTGTTTCCCTGGGCGATTACGCTAGGCCAAACAGGTCTGTTCGGTTTTGTTTCCATGGTGATTTTCCTGGCCGTTTTAACCGTCGGCTTTTTATACGAGTGGAAAAAAGGCGCACTGGATTGGGAATAGTCTGTGCCTGAAAAATTCATTTTTTCTGACCACGCGCAATACCGCCTAGAACGCCGGAATATTGATCCTGAAATCGTCCGGAAAATCCTGCGAAAATACGAAGATGTTATTGCCGCCAAAACTTCTCGCTTTGTATTGCAAAACATGGTAGATTTCGGCGATGGAAAACATTATCTGGTGCGGATTATCATCGACGCGGACCGCCGTCCGCCCGAGGTGGTGACAGTCTACATCACCAGCAAGCTGAAAAAGTACGGAGCCGCGACATGAATATCTTATATGATCCCCATACCGACACGCTGACGCTATCCTTTTCGGATGCGCCCATTGCCGAAAGTGATGAGGAAAAACCCGGCGTGATCCTAGATTACGGCGTGGATGGCGCGATTGTGGAAATGGAAATTCTGAATGCTTCGCGCCGTATGGCCAATCCGCAGGAAGTCAATTTCCGTGTTGCGACCGGAACTGCTTCGGCCTAAATTCGGCGCATGAGCAATATCATCCACTCCTCCGGCTGGACCGGCAGCCATGCCCTGACAAAAATAGAGCCCGTCACCGACGGCCACCAGGCCTTCGCCGCGGCGGCGAATGAGGAATTGAATGACAAAGGTTTCCTCGTCGCCGGGTTTGATAAACTGGTCGCCTGGGCGCGCACGGGTTCGATGTGGCCGATGACGTTTGGTCTGGCCTGCTGCGCGGTTGAGATGATCCACGCCTATATGGCGCGTTATGACCTCGACCGCTTCGGCATCATCCCGCGCCCGACGCCGCGGCAGAGCGACGTGATGATCGTCGCCGGCACCCTGACGAATAAAATGGCCCCCGCCCTGCGCCGCGTTTACGACCAAATGCCCGAACCGAGATGGGTCATTTCGATGGGCAGCTGCGCCAACGGCGGCGGTTATTACCATTATTCCTATTCCGTCGTGCGCGGCTGCGACCGCATTGTGCCGGTCGATGTCTACGTCCCCGGCTGCCCCCCCCACCGCCGAGGCGCTGGTGTACGGCATCATGCTGCTCCAGAAAAAAATCCAACGCGAAGCGAGCGGCGAGCGGCGCGTGATTGTTAGAGAAGTGGCGTAAAACCTAAAGCCAGACGTCTAATTGTTGACTGCGTACACGTGTCAACGATACGCCTAAAATCTCAGCGGCTATGTCGACGTCGCCGGAAAGCCCCCAATTCTTTTTAGCTCGCACAAAGACATCTTCGACAAGTTTTTGTCCTGCAATGGCAACTACCGTTGTTTCTGCCCAATCCGCATATCTTTTTGCATCTGAAAGACAATCCACAAAATTTCC
>Ga0206808_1063_pt1 | contig 30567 bp, 32 predicted proteins | sample Alteio_BWOrgCont_58_FD_152899 | JGI IMG/M metagenome (GOLD analysis project Ga0206808, IMG submission 152899) | Enriched cells from forest soil in Barre Woods Harvard Forest LTER site, Petersham, Massachusetts, United States -... | ecosystem: Environmental > Terrestrial > Soil > Temperate forest >...
ATTTTGCAGATACAGAATGGGATTTTCGAAGTGTTATCCACCAACGGCAATACCTTTTTAGGCGGCGACGATTTCGACCGGGCGATTGTGGATTACTGGATCGAAAAGAATCAACTAAACAGGGCCGAAGTGTTAGCCGACAATAAGCTGGCGCAAAAGCTACGCCTGAAAGCCGAAGAAACTAAAAAAGCGTTCGCCCACCAAAGCCTGGTGAACGATAAGATCGGCGATATATGGTGCACCCTCGACCGGAATACATTTGAACAGCTGATACTGCCCAAAGTGACTGAAACCATCGAATGCTGCAAAAATGCACTGAAAGATGCACACCTGGATATAGGCCAAATTGACGAAGTGATCATGGTGGGCGGTTCTACCCGTACTGCGCTGGTTAAAAAGATGGTGTCTGAATTTTTTGGACGCAAGGTGCATGACGAGGTAAACCCGGACGAAGTGGTTGCCCTCGGTGCAGCTATCCAGGCCGATGTGCTGGCCGGCAACCGAAGGGATATTCTGCTGCTGGATGTTACCCCGCTTTCGCTTGGTATCGAAACCATGGGCGGCCTGATGGATGTGATCATCCCACGCAACTCAAAAGTGCCTACCAAAGCCGGAAGGCAATACACCACCTCGATTGACGGGCAGGTGAATATGAAGATCGCCGTGTACCAGGGTGAGCGCGACCTGATCAAGGAAAACCGCAAACTGGCGGAGTTCGATTTAAAGGGCATACCTTCCATGCCCGCGGGTTTTCCCAAAGTGGATATTAACTTTTTGCTGAATGCCGACGGCATTTTGAAAATACAGGCGGTTGAGCTGCGCTCGGGCGTAAAGCAGGAGGTAGAAGTAAAACCTACCTACGGCATTACTGACGACCAGGTTGAACAGATGCTGCTGGACAGTATTACCCATGCCAAAGATGATGTGAGCCAGCGCATGGTTATTGAGGCCCGCACGGAAGGTGAGCAAATGGTTTATACCGTAGAGAAGTTTTTGCAGAAGAACAGCGATTTTTTATCGGAAGATGAAATTGCGCAAACAAATGTATTGGTTGCCGCATTAAAGGAAGTGTTAGGCGGCAGTGATAAAGACCAAATCCATAAAGCCATTGATACGCTGAATGAATACACCCGGCCCTTTGCCGAGCGGCTGATGGATGTGGCGATAAGCCATGCGATGAAGGGGAAAAGTGTGGGGTAGTGGTTAGAGAGTGGAGATTAGAGATTAGTCCGGAAGTCAGTAAAGTCCGAAAGAAGCTGCGACTGATATCCGCCAGCTGGCGGATAACTTGAGTTATACAGAAGTTGGGAAAATAACCAAAAGATTCACACGGAGACATATGAGGTTTTTAGAACTTCGATCTTTGATTTTTAAACATCTGCATTTTGAAAAATATAAAATCTGCCTTTTTTCTTTTGGCCATTATCCTTGTTTTCAGTCATGGGTTTTCATTTGGAAGGAATGTTCGCCCATCAAAATTTTCCGACACTACCCGCAAACCCATCGATACCGCCCGTTATGATTCGCTGATGCGGAAACTGGCTAATCACGATAAATCAGGAAAATGGCCAGTAAAACATACCCCGGTACCTTTGCCTGGCGCCATATTGCCCTATTACCGGGTGGTTGCTTATTATGGCAATATGTACTCCAAGAACATGGGGGTATTGGGCGAATACGCTCCAAAGGTGATGCTAAAAAAGCTGGAGGGCGAGGTAAAGGTTTGGGAGAAGGCTGATACGACCACGCCCGTAATGCCCGCGCTGCACTATATCTGCGTTACAGCACAGGCAGATGCCGGCAGCAACGGCCTCCATAGCCTGCGCATGCCGTTCAGCCAGATCGACAGCGTGATACACATGGCGCGGTCAATCCATGCCATTATTTTCCTTGATCTGCAGGTTGGGTATAGTACGGTTGAAAAGGAGGTGCCAAGGCTGGAGAAATACTTGCAAATGCCGGATGTACATTTAGGCATTGACCCTGAATTTTCAATGAAGGACAGCAGCGTGCCGGGCAAGAAAATTGGCACCTTTGATGCCGACGATATCAACTATGTAAGTAAATACCTGGCGGATATTGTAAAGAAATATAACCTGCCGCCAAAGATATTTATCGTGCACCGTTTCACTCAAAAAATGGTGACCAATTACCAGGATATCAAGTTACATCCCGAAGTGCAGTTTGTGATGAACATGGACGGCTGGGGCGGCGTACAACTGAAGAAGGACACCTATCACTATATTGAATGGCACGAACCGGTGCAGTTTACCGGTTTTAAGCTGTTTTACAAAAATGATCTGACGAAGGAGACGAAACGGCTATTGAGTCCGGAAGAGATATTGCATTTAACGCCGGCGCCTGTTTATATACAATACCAGTAATAGCAGTAGAAGTAGAAGTAGAAGTAGAAGTAGAAGTAGAAAACTTACGAAGTTTTAAAAACTTCGTAAGTTTCAACTTCACTTTATTTCGCCAAGGCTTCCTGCTCTCTTAGGCCTGCAATGTTATTTTTGCTGTTAAACTGATCCGTTTTCACGGCAAAATCTTCAAGAATACCAGCGATGGTATCCAAATTGTCGGATACGCGCTGGTGCATGTCGGGGAGGTCTTTTTCGAGGCGCTTATCGCCCAGGTCGATATTGTCGACTTCAATTTTTGCCAGTTTTTGTATGATAGCCTGCTGGCTGTTTTTCAGATCTTCCAGTTCATGAACGATCTTTTCCATCAGGTTGAATTTTTTTAAGGTATCCATAGTTTATTGTTGAATGGTTTTATTGTTCCATTGTTTTATTAACAACCAGGCGGCTAAAAAGTTTCGAATAGTCGCACGGGCGAAGGCGTCGTGTCGCCCCGGTTTACTATATTTAACGCAATTCATTAATTTTTCTTGTGGATAAGCAGCCTGTCGATCCGTACCGTTTATTAAGAAAATACTTTAGCGACCGTATGCCAATAAGCGATGAGGATCTGAATTATTTTTGCAGCAAATACCGTTTAAAACGCACCAAACGTAACCAGGTATTGCTAAACGCCGGGGAGGTTAACCCTTATATGTACTTTGTAAACACCGGCTGCCTGCGGGTGTACATGCTCGATCAGTCCGGGCGGGAAGCAACCCGTTTTTTGGTTACAGAGAACCGTTTCGGAACGGCATTTCCAAGCTTTATTTTGCAGGAACCCTCGATGGCCTATATTCAAAGCCTGGAGCCGTCTGAACTGCTGTATATCAATTTTACCGATTTCCGGGAGCTGACCGATAATTTCCCGGAGTGGCAGCGCGTCTATCTCCGGAATATTGAAATGGATTATATCGCTTCGATCAAACGGATCGAAAGCCTGATTACCATGAGTGCCAAAGACCGCTATAACCTGCTGCTGGAGAACGATCCGGGAATGATACAAAAGCTGCCGTCGAAGATCATAGCCGATTACCTGGGTATTTCGCAGGAAACACTTAGCCGCCTGAAATCAAAAAAGTGAAATTATTGACTTTTGTCAAATTACAGCCGCTGTATAAGCTCTTACTTTGCCCGGCAAGTATTTAACGCAATGATCAAAAAGATTTTAATATTCCTCGTAGTTATCATGCCCGCCGGTCTCATGGCCCAGGTTGGCATTGGCGAACGCACATTCCATTTCAACGACTCCCTTCGAAAACGGCCGCTCACTACCGAAGTTTGGTACCCCACCACTGACACCCGCAAGCCCGACAGCATACCGGGCTATCCGTTTAAACATCTTCCTTCCGTCTGGAATGCTGCCATCCAAAGTGGCAAACATCCGCTGATCATGATCTCACATGGAACCGGGGGTGGGCGCATGACGCTCGAGTGGCTCGCCGACGCGCTGGTGGCCGATGGGTTTATCGTAGCCGCGGTCGATCATTGGGGCAATACGTACGATAACAAAATCGCCATTGACTTTGTAACACCCTGGCAGCGTCCGCAAGACATTAGCTTTGTGCTTACCCAACTGTTAAAAAATAAAGATCTCTCGCCAGTGATCGACGGCACCCGTATCGGCGCTGCGGGCTTCTCTAAAGGCGGGTATACCGTGATTGCACTCGCCGGCGGACAGGTGAGCTTTGAGGCGCTCGATCAATTCGACCATACGCCGGAGGGTAAAAAGGAAACAACGCTGCCAGAGTTCCCCAACCTCGATAAAGTGATCGATACCGCCCATGTGGAAGCATTGTTTAAAGCCAGCCCTGATTTGATGGATAAGCGAATCAGCGCGTTTTTTGCGATGTGCCCGGCAATCGGCCAGGGATTCGTAAGCCAAGAGCAAGTGAGCCGTGTTACAGCGCCGCTTTATATAGTCGGCGCGCAAAGCGATAGCATCGCGCCGGTAAAAACCAATGCAGCCCATTACCACCAACTCATTAAAAACTCAAAGCTTTATATCGTCCCCGGCAAGGCAGGCCACTATGTTTTTTTGAATGAACCGGCGGGATCGCTTTCAAGGACTGAAAACCCTTTTATGTTTGATGATGCAACAGTCGACCGGCATAAGGTACATGAGCAGGCGGGTAAAATGGCTGTAGCATTTTTCCATTCGGTGTTGAAATAGCCTCTGACACTCGCCGCCCGATTTTATTATCGCCCCATTAACCGCGCAACATATTTTCCAATAATGTCAAATTCCAGGTTGACGATTGAACCTTGCTTAACCTGCTGCAGGTTGGTATGCTCAAAAGTATAGGGAATGATCGCAACAGAAAAGCTGTTTGCCCTGGAATTGACTACCGTTAGACTAATGCCATTGACACTAATTGACCCTTTTTCAACCGTTACATTACCCTGGATGGCTTCATATTCAAACGTATATTCCCAGCTGCCGTCTAATTCCCTGAAATCGGCACATACTGCGGTTTGGTCCACATGGCCCTGGACGATATGACCGTCAAGGCGGGCATTTAACTGCATACAACGCTCGAGGTTCACCAGGTCGCCAATATTAAGACCACCGATATTTGATTTATTTAAGGTTTCCTCGATGGCAGTTACCGTATGGGTACCATCAACAAGGGCCACAACCGTGAGGCAAACGCCGTTATGCGAAACAGACTGATCGATCTTTAACTCCGATGAGAGAGATGAAGCGACGGTGATATGTAAATTACCCTGATCGTGGCGCAGGTAAGTTACTTTTCCTAAAGTTTCGATAATTCCTGTGAACATTCGCCCCCCAGCCCCCTAAAGGGGGAGCTGAAGCGGCACAAAGCTAAAAAATAGGCGATAGTTTTGTAGGCAAGGATCTATTTTTTACAATATGCTCATAAATAGCTTCCGGTTCGCATGAGGCTTACTATTTAAAATTGCTTGGTACTTCCAGCTTTTTATTTCTTAGGTCGACGCCGCCTTCGAGGGTTGACTTTAGGTTTGCCATGTAAAACAGCCACCCGGTTTGGCATTGGATATAGAGGTTTTTCAACGGATCGCTTTCTTCGGGAATATTTTCCTGGGTTAGCTCAACAATGGAAACGTCGTTACGGCTGTAGAAGCTGACAGTGACAATACTCCCGCCCGCAAAAGTAAATTTAATAAGGTCGGTGCCATTGGCTTCCAGTATTTCGCCTTTTTCCACAGCATCATCGCCCCAGCCGTGCCAATACCATTCGTAGGTATCTTCTTTCAGGATAAATTCTTCAGGATCGCGCAGGCGGCCGGCGATGGCGCAAAATTCAGCTTTTCGTAAGAACCATTTTTCGAGACCTTCGGTGGTCGCCCATGCTTCATAAAGGCTGCGGAGATCAGTGTTATAGTCGCCCAACACTTTGAAGGAGGCCATTGGATTATCGCTCATTTCTTAAAGTAATTTTATTGTTTCAAAGCTAACCATTATAGTTGTTTCATTCATTAACTTGCCTTTAAATCTTCCATCATGCCCAAACAAAGCGCAGGTATTTTACTTTACCGAAAATCCGAAGGGATACTGCAAATTTTCCTGGTGCATCCGGGCGGCCCATTCTATAAAAACAAAGACGCGGGTGCATGGTCTGTTCCCAAAGGTGAGTTTTTGGACGATGAGTACCCGCTTGCAGCGGCAAAACGCGAATTTGAGGAAGAGACAGGGCAGGCAATAGATGGCAGCTTTATTAAGCTTGATCCGGTAACCTTAAAAAGCGGGAAGACTGTGTACGCCTGGGCGGTTGAAGGCGATATTGATCACGAAACCATTTATAGCAACAGCTTCGAAATGGAATGGCCGCCTAAGTCGGGCAAAAATCAATCGTTCCCGGAGATTGACAGGGCGGGGTGGTTTAGTGCGGATGAGGCCAGGTTGAAAATAAATCCGGCGCAGGCAAAGTTGATCGACAATTTGATTGAAGTGATTGGGTAGATTGTTTTATTGTTGGAAGGTTTTACTGTTGGAAGGTTGCAATGTTGAAAAGTTGTAATGTTGGGTTTTGCCGGGTGTTTGAGCGAACGGATTTGAAAACGAGAATGTGTTCCGTCGTCACTGAAACTATTGGGGGCGGTGCGTGTGAATGGCCCGTCGGATGCCGATCTATTATTAGTAGATGGCGACACTTCTGTTGGATTGTTCTCTACTCTAATTATTTTTCCTGTTTTTGAGCCAGTTGGAAGCTTCCACTTGAGACTGTTGTGACGGCTTTATAGTAGTTTCAGCCAATAGCTTCTCCATAATAATCGCAGCTATTAAGGCCTCATCTTCCTTGCTTTGCTGCAGTGAGCCAGGTGTGAAATATTTTTTCACGAAGTGCGTGTCAAAATTTCCGGAGGTGAATGCCGGATGTTCCATCACAAATTTACCAAAACCAAGTGTGGTGATAATGCCGGTGATCTTATATTCATCTATAGCGCGGATCATGCGTTCGATGGCCTCGCCTCTATCCTTACCATAGGTAACCAATTTTGCGATCATCGGGTCGTAATAAATGGGGATTTCCATGCCCTGCTCAAAGCCATCGTCTACTCGAACTCCCGGCCCTTTTGGGGTGACGTAAGTTTGCAGCGTGCCTATGTCGGGTAAAAAATTATTGTCCGGGTCTTCGGCATAAACGCGCAGCTCTATTGCGTGCCCGCGGATTTCGAGATCCTCCTGCTTAAAGCTGATTGTCTCTCCTCTTGCAATGCGTATCTGTTCTTTCACCAGGTCGATGCCGGTTATCAATTCGGTAACCGGGTGCTCCACCTGCAGGCGCGTATTCATTTCCAGGAAGAAAAAGTTCATCTGTTCATCCATGATGAACTCAACCGTACCGGCGCCGGTATAATTTACCGAGCGGGCTACGTCAACCGCACATTTACCCATCTGCGCTCTTGTAGCCGCTGTTAAAACGGCGGATGGGGCTTCCTCGATCACCTTCTGATGGCGGCGCTGCACGGAACAGTCGCGTTCAAAAAGATGAACGATGTTGCCATGTGTATCACCCAGCACCTGTATCTCGATGTGCCTTGGGGAGGCCACATAGCGTTCGATAAATACCGAGCCATCGCCAAAAGCTGATGTGGCTTCTGACACCGCCAGGGCCATCTGTTCTTCAAACTCCGCAGCACTTTCAACAATCCTCATCCCCTTGCCCCCACCGCCGGCGGCTGCTTTTATCAAAATGGGAAAACCTACTTCAATCGCACGTTTTTTAGCGTCGTTTACATCGGTTATAGCCTCTTCAGTGCCGGGGACCATTGGGATATTATATTTCAACGCCGCTGCCTTTGCCGACAGCTTGTTGCCCATTATCTCCATGGCCTCAGGTGAGGGCCCGATCAAAATCAAGCCTGCTTCGCGCACTTTTTTCGCAAACACAGGATTTTCGCTTAAAAATCCATAACCGGGATGTATGGCTTCGGCGCCTGTTTTTTTACAGGCTGCAATGATCTTTTCGCCGTCGAGATATGATTTTACCGAGGGCGATTCGCCAATATGTACTGCCTCATCCGCATAACGCACATGCAGGGCATCACGGTCGGCATCGGAGTAAACCGCCACGGTTTTAATGCCCATTTCCCGTGCGGAGCGCATCACCCGCAGCGCTATTTCGCCGCGGTTTGCGATAAGAATTTTTTGCATGGTAACAAATGTATGAGATTAGTCCGAAAGTCCGAAAGTCCGAAAGAAGCTGCGACTAACGTCCGCCGGCTGGCGGATAATTTAAGTTATAGAGAAAGCGGATATCAGGGAGCGGGTGCAGTTTATACAAACAGGTTGGTATTTGCTGTAGTCATGCTTTCAATTAATTTTACACCGGATTCGGTTTGAGGTTGAGGTAGAAAGCGGGGCGAATTAGCTAACATTCGAACTAATAGAAACTCCGCGTGCTCGTTTTGCTCTCCGAAGGAGCCCTTCGGGCAAGATGGGAATCCCGCATAGCGGGTTTTAGTAAACGGCTTTTTGCGATATTTGAGTTACCGGATACATTAACTATTAATAAAAGTTTAATTTATGGGTATGGTAAAAAATACTTATTTTGGAAAACCGATTTAAAAACGTCTACTGGTGATAAGTCCCCGATCAATAATTAAAGCGACGATTGGTTTTACCCTCACGGTTGTGCTTGTTTTTGCCGGGAAAGCATTTGCACAGGACGAATTTGAAAAAGCATTGAACCGAAAATTCGACTCATTGCTAACCCGGGATAAAATTCAAGCCCAAACTGATATGCTTTTGCCCAATGATGCGCCGCAAACCCTTACCACACCTTCGGGCTTTGGCGGCTACGGCACTTATTTATTCGGGGCTATTGGCGGGGTGTATCCACAGGTGTACCACACCACGCCTGATTTGATAGCATCAGGTGGCATTAGTTATGGCGACCCTTTTAGGGCTGTAAATGTTGCAGCGAGTATAAATATGACAGATGTACACCATTTCAGGGATTTTTCGGCTAACTTTATCCTGAGCCGGATAATAGCTGAAGGGAGCAGTATTTCGGCCGGGGGATTGCAGCTTTTTGCCAACACACGACAATCGGACGCCCCCGGCGAAACCTATTATGTGGCCTTTAGCCATGCGATTCAATCGCTGCCATCGGAAACTGAAGGCGCTTCGAGCCTTACCTATACCATTGGTATTGGGAACGGGCGATTTTACTTGAAAAGCCCCGATGATATTGCCGCGGGCCGCGGTAGCCACGGAACGGGTGTATTTGCCAACGTTTCGTATGAAGTGTTTGAGCATGTGAACCTAATTGCCGAATGGTCGGGTGTGAACCTTGCCGTTTCAACGGGTTTCAGGCCATTTGACAATGCCCTGTCGTTTGAACTTGGTGTTGCCAATTTGACCCGGTATTCAGGCGATAAACCCGATCTGATATTTACGGTTGGTTATCCGCTGTCGTTAAGCAGGGAAAAGGAATAACCATTAAGCGATAAAAAAATGCCGGACTTTATTGTGCCGGCTTTGTATAAATTTTGCAGGTTATAGTTTGATGAAGAAATTTATCATTATTTGGATGTTTGTAACGCTTTTTTCAGGCGCGGAACTTGCTTTTGCCCAGGTGAAAAGTGATTTTTCGGACTGGAACGTCCCCCCACCCGTTCCGCCCGGAACCATCAACAAACAAACGAGTAAAAATTACATCGCAATTACGCCTCCATCCGATGTTCCCATTCCGGCACAGCCCGTCAGCGGGTCAGTGAAATTACCTGATCCGGGACCGGTAATTACAACCTTTCTAAATGTGGACGCCCCCAGCCAGCCCACGATGCCGCCAGGCTCGGTAAAAACTGATGATATACCCGATCCAACAGCGCCAAATGCGCTCAATCCACCGGAACGTCCACCAGGTGATCAGGCAGCCGACGGCGCCATCGACATGCCAAACCCACAGGCGCCCGAATTGCCGGCTTTTCCGTCGACGCCCGGTATCAGCGGCAATGATCCAAACGAAAAGACGCCAAAAATACCTGTAACTCCCGTGTTGATAAAACCGGCTGTAACAGGGAATTTTTCCGTTCAACAATTTCCATATATCATTTGGGTGATGCCAAAAATACCAGGCAATGTGCCTTTTCATCAACCAGCGGTTGGTACAGGCGTCAAATATAATAAACCAGGTAAGGCTAAAGAGCCTATAAAAAGTAATAAGAACAAGCAGTAGCACGATTTGCATTGAAAGCACTGGCCACAAAAGGGGCTGGCCAGTTTGCCGGGAAAATTGAAATGAAAAACACCTTGCCTAACATAAAGTACTATCTCACTCATCTGCTGGCGTTTTTTGCCATCCAACTGTCTATTGCCCAAACTGTCCATCACGAGTTTAAGCTAAAAAAGGGCGAAGAATATCAGCGGCAGGTGCTGATCCGGTCAAATAGCCTGCTGCAACGAGGCAGCCAAAAGCTCAGCCTGAGCACTTATTCGGACGTAACTAAGGTGTACAAAGTAAACAGCGACAATAACGGGCGGGAAACCGTAAGCATTACCGTAAATAAAATACTTGATTCAGTCAATGCCCTGGGCCAAAAGGTGGTATTCGACTCCGAAAAACGACCGGACCCAAACTCTTACATACAAATGTCGCTTTTGCAAATGATCGGACGGCCGGCCCTGGTATCAGTTGATGAAGACGGTAAAATTTTATCAATTCAAAAACAATTGCCTTCGGACGACACCTTGTTGGCGTTTACAGGAATCCAGGGCGAGAACCTTGTACGAGGAAATTCGCTTGATTTTACGATCGACATTCCGTTGGGGCCAACACTCAAAAAGGGCTACAGCTGGACGGATTCGACAACCACAACCGTGAGCAAGTTTACTGTTTATGCTGTAAACAGCCGGACAACTACGATCACCTATTCGACCACCGAGCTTTCAGGCAACCTGAACAGCCGTATTAACGGTGTTGTGCTGGTGGACAACGGCACCGGCCTCATATTAAAAAGATCCACCCAAAGCGTTTCCACGGGTTATGAGCTGGTGAAAGGGGTTATCTACACAGCTACCCGCCGAACAGCGACCACTGAGCTTTGCTATAAAGTTACTGTTGCCGACAGATAAAACCATAGGCCATTCGCGTTGGCGCGTTAGCGCCAGATAGCTACATCCTTATTTAATTATTAACTTAATGATAGCGGCGATTTAACATGATAGGTTATAAAACCATCGTTATATTTAAATAAGTCATGCTATAGTTAACTATAGCGAGAATTTTTATACCTGTCCGATAAAGTCGATTCAAAAATATTTTTAAAAAGTGTAACCCCCCTGAAAATAATGCGTAGAAAGAGGAAAAAAGTTATACCCTCATGGACGCATTAATCACTCTCGCTAAAGTTTTATTCTCAATCGCCGTACTCTTGTTTGTTGGAGTTTTATTTTTCAGCTATCTTAAATACCTGAAAAGAACTTATTTCCCAAGATGGAAATTCCCTGATTATATCAGCGTTGGCTATGCCGAGTATTTGTACAGAAAGTACATCAAGCGGACTGTTAAATAGGTCCGGGCGTATTGTCAACCAACAGCTCCAGGAACTTCAAGTCAAGCCAGCGGCCGAATTTGTAGCCGACTTGTTTAAAATGGGCCACTTCCTCAAAACCGAATGAGCGGTGAAGGTTCAGACTAACTTCGTTGTCTGCGCTTATGCCCGCTATCATGGCATGGTAGTTCATCTCGCCGGCGCGTTTAACTAACGCGCCTAACAGTATTTTGCTTATTCCGAGCCCCCTGAACGAAGCTTCAACATAAACCGATACTTCAACCGTGTACCGGTAGCAGGGCCATACCCTAAAATGGCCAAAACTGCTAAAACCGGCAACACTTCCATTGGCATCGGCTACGTAAACCGGGAAATTGTTTTTCATCCTGTCGTCGAACCAGTCCTTACGCATTTGCAATGTATGCGGTTTTTCGCTGTAAACGGCCGTCGTATTTACAATTACATGGTTATAAATATCAAGGATGGCTGCCAGGTCCCCCTCCTCTGCTGGTCGTACGTATATTCCGTTGTCCATTTTATTAAAGCAGAACACCCTTTAACCGGGGTTAAAAGGTGTTCGTAATTTTATTGTTTTTGAGGGCCACCCTGTCCACCCGGTGGCGGGCCACCCGGACCGCCTGGTCCACCCGGAGGAGGACCTCCGGGACCGCGTTTCATTTCGGGGATTTTTGTTTCCGGATGGGAATCGCCCCTGTGGCACGTGTAGCAATTTATACCCGTGTGCTGCACCATTCCGAGCGAATCTTTACCGGCTTCAAAATATTTTTTATTGATCTTGTTCATCATCTTGAACATGTGGCGCGCCATTTCCTTTTCCGGTTTGGAATCGTTTGGAAAGTCGAGTCCCTTTCCGTCGGCATTTGCCACGTGGCAAAAATCGCAGCGAACACCCAGCGATACCGCCCACTCGTGCATGATCTGGTGTATCTGGCGGTCGGTAAGATTTTTCGGCAGCACCTTAAGATTCTGAGGCTTCTCCACAGCCGGCTGCGGCGCCATGGAAGTTAGCGCTGCCACCGTCGTAACGGATGCCAGGGCGAGAATAATTGCTGTTTTTCGGTTGATAAACATATTGTCATGATTTTGTCAACTAAGGTAAAGGATTGGTTTGAATGTTACAACTTTTGTTTCCGGGATTTCACCGATTCTATTTTTGGGATTACACCGATTATGTTTTGATTATTCACTTATTGTTTTTTTTCAATGGCGTTCATGAGGTTGCTGCACTTAGTTTCACCGATTTTATTTCTTTGGATTACAACGATTTTGGTTTGATTTCACCGATTTTTTTGGAGGGATCTCACCGATTTAGGGTGGAAGTTATTGAAGCATTGTAACATTTAGCAAACAATTTGAAAAAAGATTTGGATAATTACGAACTATTCGTAGTTTTACGAAAAATTCGTAGCCATGGAAAAATTGTCAATCCAGGAAGAAGAGGCCATGCAAGCAGTATGGCAATGCGGCACAGGTTTTATAAAAGATTTTTTAGACCTGATGGCCGAACCTAAGCCCCCATATACAACGCTGGCGTCGACCATAAAAAACCTGGAGAGGAAAGGATTTTTAAATGGTGAAAAACTTGGCAACTCCTATCGTTATTCGCCAACAGTAGATGAACAGGATTATAAAAAGACCTTTATGAGCGGCTTTGTGAGCAACTATTTCCAAAACTCGTACAAGGACCTGGTAGCGTTCTTTGCAAAGGAAAATAAGATCAGTGCATCTGAGCTGCAAGAGATCATCAAACTTATCGAAAACCCTAAATCCTGAAAGCCATGCCAACTTTATTCGTTTTTTTACTGAAAGTGAATTTGGCCTTGCTTGTGTTTTGTGCGGGCTATTATGCGGTATTGCGCCGCTTAACCTTTTATTCGCTTAACCGCATTTATTTAGTCGGTGCTATCGTATCCGCAAGCGTTTACCCGGAGATAAACCTTTCGGACTTTTGGCGGCAGCACCAACAGATAGCCGTGGCTATTGACTTCCACAACCCGACCGTTGGCTTGACGGCAATACAGCGTCCTGATTATTGGCAATGGGTGGAAACGGTGTTCTGGATAGGGGCCACATTTTTTGCTGCACGTTTACTCATCCAATTTATTTCGCTGTTGCGAATATATCGCAACTCAAAATCCGCTAACCTAATGGGTTACCAGGTGCGGGTAATGGCCGGCGACGGAGCGCCTTTCTCGTTCTGGAAAAACATTTACGTCAACCCGAAACTGCACGAGCCGGCAGACCTTAGGGCCATCCTATTGCATGAACACGTGCATGTAAGCGAATGGCACACACTCGATATCCTGTTGGCTGAATTAAGTACCATTTTTTATTGGTTTAACCCCGGTATATGGCTCATTAAAAAGGCCATCCGGGAAAATATTGAATTTATAACTGATAGGAAAATCCTTCAAAAAGGAGTAGACAGCAAGCAATATCAATACAGCCTGGTGAACGTAAGCTTTTCGGCCGCGCCGCAGGGCATTGTGAACCATTTCAATATATCAACAATCAAAAAACGAATCATCATGATGAACGCAAAAAGATCCCCGAATTTTAAACTCACCCGCTATGCCTTTTTAGTACCTGCGGTGTTTGTTTTGCTATTGGCTTTTACCATTTCAAAGGCTGCGCTGGTGAAAAAAAGCATCCATTTGGCTAAACCCAAAACAACAATGTTAAAAATTTCCGCGCTTAATTTCACGATAAAACCAACTGCTATTAATTTATCTGTTCGCGTTAAAAAGACAGGTACAAAACCGATCATTGATACTGTTCCACTGGAAAAACGACCTTTGGCAATCGAGGACACCGGCAAGAAAAATTTCATCATTTTAAACAACAAGCAAATGACTGTTGAGCCGTCGATGTACATTGTTGACGGACAAATTGTAAAAGAGTACGATATCAGCAAGGTAGACCCGGCTGACATTATTTCGATTACCGTTGGTAAATCACAGGACGACGGCAAAGTGGTGGTTTATGTGCGCACCAAAAATGGCGTTGCGCAAACGCCGGTAACTTCCATCAGGATAAATGGTTCAGGGGCAAAAAATTTTAGCGCGCGGGTGATCGATGGAAACCTTGCCATGTTTGACACCATCAAAGTTCAAAATGGGAAGATAAAGATTGACACTGTGTTAATTCATCAACCTGTGCTATTCAACTCGTCAAATCTATCACCGGTTAAAGTTAGGCCGTTTAAGGGGCTTACCTTGCAACCCACCATCACGGGTACAACATTTTTTAATCACAGCCTAAGCTCATCGTTCAGCCTTAGCCACCTCTCCGACAAATTGATCATCATAAACGGCAAAATCGCATCGCAAGCCGACCTGAAAAAGCTATCGGCCTTTGACATTGACCGAATGGTATTGAAAACCGACGAAGAAACAAAAGAGCTTTATGGCGATAAAGCCAAAAACGGCATCTTGTTTATCATAACAAAAAAATAGAGAGGGGCTTCTGGAACTGCTTGGACACATCAGCTGGCTTCGGCCAGCTGTTCATGTCCAAGGAGTTCCAGAAGGGCTTTTTCTGCTTCGTTCAATTCAGCAGAATTGATATCATTTTTGTCGTCCAATTGGTTGATATACTTGAATATGGTCCCTGTCTCGTAGCTTTTGATCACTGCCGGGTGCACATAGTATTTTTTACAAACGGTGCGGGTATTTCCGAGATTTACGGCAACTTCATCCAGCACGCTCACAATCTTCTTGCGGCATTCGGCCTGGCTCGAAAATTCACCAGCTTGTTTGAAGGCGTAAAGTGAACTCACGCTGCCCGCCCAGGTGCGGAAATCCTTGGCGGTAAACTCCTCGCCGGTGATGTCCTTCAGGTATTGGTTTACATCACCCGAGCCGACTGTGCATTTTTCGTCATTTTCATTATAGTATTGAAAAAGCTCTTTGCCGGGTATTTCCCGGCACTGTTTTACCAGCCTTGCAAGCTTCACGCTATGCAGCGCAACTTTGTGAAAAACGCCTTTCTTCCCTTTAAATTCGAAATTAATTGTCGAACCCTCAATCTTTACATGCCGGTTCATCAGCGTAGTGAGGCCGAAGGAACCATATAGCTTTTTGTAGGACTCATTCCCAACCCGTATGCTGGTCAATTCCATCAGCCTTACTATTAGGGCTATTACCTTGTCGTGATCCATCGTTTTTCGCGCGAGGTCTTTATCCACCTGTTTGCGTATGTCGGGCAAATGTCCGGCAAATGATTGCATCCGGTAATATTTAGCCTGGTTGCGAATGCTGCTCCAGCCGGGGTGATACCGATATTGCTTGCGCCCGGCCGCGTCGGTACCCGTGAATTGGAGGTGACTGTTTTCATAGGGTGATATCCACACGCTGGTGTACGCGGGCGGGATCACCAACTTGTTAAAACGGGTGACTAAATCCTTGTTCTTTACTAAATGGCCCTCCTTATCATAATAACTCCATCCTTTGCCGGATCTTTTGCGGCTATAGCCCGGCGTGGAATCCGAAACATAACGCAAGCCTGCTGCTTTTGCAGTTATTTTTGGGTCGCGCCCAATTTTTTCGAGTTTTTTCAGGAGGCGGTTCATGACCGTAAGAACAGGATATTTCTCCTTAAGTTTGTGATACAAGAAAAAAATGGAATTTCCGATGTTGGAAGGTTGGAATGTTGCAATGTTGAAAAGTTGGAAGGTTGCAATGTTGGAAGGTTGGAAGGTTGCAATGTTAGAAGGTTGGAAAGTTGCAATGTTGGAAGGTTGGAATGTTTATTTGAATTTTTTAGCGGCTTTTTGACCTTGACCTGACGGGAAAGTTTTTTTAAAACCCCCAACTTTACCAAAACAAATCATCTGTTTATGAAATACAATTTTTTAGGAAACACCGGTGTGGTGGTATCCGAGATTTGTTTTGGCACCATGACATTTGGCGGCAAAGGTTATTGGGAAGCTATTGGGAAGATACAGCAAAAGGAAGTAAATGAGCTGATGAAGGTTGTGGCCGACTCGGGCATTAACTTCATCGATACCGCAAATATTTATTCGTACGGCGAATCGGAAAAGCTGCTTGGACAATCCATCAAAGACCTTGGGCTAAATAGGCACGACCTGGTTATCGCTACCAAAGTGCGCGGCAGGATGAGTGCGGGCCAAAACAACGTCGGCCTTTCGCGTTATCATATTTTTCAATCCGTTGATGAAAGCCTGCAACGCCTGCAGCTTGATCATATCGACGTGCTTTATGTACATGGAGTCGACCCAAAAACGCCGGTTGAGGAAATTGTGCGTTCGCTGAACGATATTGTGCTTACCGGCAAGGTGCGGTATGTGGCTGTTTGTAACTGGCCGGCCTGGATGGTAATGAAGGCGCTGGGCATTGCCGAAAAACATGGCTGGAACAAGTTTGTGGGCATGCAATATTTTTACGCATTGGCATGCCGTGATATTGAGCGTGAAATTTTACCGCTCGCTGCCGACCAAAACCTGGCTGTGATGCCGTGGAGTCCGCTGGCAGGCGGCTTTCTCTCCGGGAAATATACCCGTAACACAGAAAAAGCCGGTGACTCGCGCCGGGATAACTTTGACTTCCCTCCTATCAATAAGGAAAAGGCCTACGACATCATCGACGTACTGGCTGAAATCTGCAAATCACATGAAGCTTCGGTGGCGGAGATCGCCCTGGCATGGGTTCGTCTGCAAAAGGGTATTACCAGTACCATTATCGGTGCGAAGACCGTCGCACAGCTGCAAGCCAATATCAAATCAACCGAAATTGAATTTAGTGCCGATGAATTGAAAACAATTGATGAAGTAAGCGCATTGCCAAAAGAATATCCGGGCTGGATGCGGAAAGACAAGCGGCGGATAGGGGGATTAAGTAGATGCGTCTTCGCTAAAGCTACGGCGCACGAAGTGTGGGGATATGAGATATGAGATCAAATGGGTTCATAGTTCATAGATCATGGTTCGTAGTCGGGGGTGCGGATATGCGCCTTCGCTGAAACTACGGCGCACAAAGTGCGCATTTCGGAGGTATAAATTTAGAATTGTTCAGCTAATCAATAAATCAACAACTCATATTTAAAACACATTTTCCTCCGCGTTCTCTGTGCCTTCTGTGTGTTCCGTGGTAAAACTAACCACTATTTTAGAACAAACATCTAAACTACGGGCCCAGTTGAAGGGCTTGTTTAGGAGCGATAAGCGCACATCCTACATCGCCTTAAGGATGTTCACCACATGCTCCACCTGATCAGGATGCACATCTAAATGCAGCACAAACCTAACGCGATGCGGATGCGTGGACAACGCCTTAATGCCATGGGCAGCCAGTTTTTCCAGGAAAGCTGCGGCGGGTTCGACCGTATCGAACAAGATGAGATTCGTTTCGACGGGCAGCACATGGGATACAGCGGGACAGTTTCTTAATGCATCAGCAAGGATTTGGGCATGAGCGTGGTCAATCTTCAGCCGCTCCACATGGTGGTCGAGGGCGTAGATGCCGGCCGCCGCTAAAAATCCGGCCTGGCGCATCCCGCCGCCAAAAACTTTGCGTACACGGCGTGCGTACCTGATGGTTTCCTTATCCGACAGGAATACCGAGCCAACAGGCGCCCCCAGGCCCTTTGAAAGGCAAACCGAAACGCCGTCGAAATATTTTCCATAATCTTCGGATTTGTCGCCTGTTGCGGTTAAAGCGTTGAATATGCGGGCCCCGTCCAAATGGAGCTTAAGCCCTTTAGCTTTGCAAAGGGCGGCAATTGGTTTAATCTGTTCGAGCGTGTAACAGCTCCCTCCGCCTCTGTTCGATGTGTTTTCTAAAACTACCAGGCTGGTTCGAGGATAATGATCGTTGATGGCGTTGATCTCCGGCGCTATCATTTCAGCGGTGATTATGCCGCGCTCGCCGTTGAGCAACCTTGCCGAAACGGAGGAATTAAAAGCTATGCCGCCGCCTTCGTAGCGGTACACATGTGCGGTTTGGTCGGCGATGAGCTCGTCCAGCGGCTGGGTGAAGCACTTGATGGCCACCTGATTGGTCATGGTGCCTGATGGGCAGAATATGCCGGCTTCCTTACCAAAAATTGCAGCAGCTTTTTGCTCAAGCTCATTTACGGTCTCATCCTCGCCAAAAACGTCGTCGCCGACTTTGGCGTTCATCATGGCCTCCATCATCCCCGGAGTGGGTTTGGTAACAGTATCGCTGCGTAAGTCGACGTGCATCATATCAAAACGAAGTAAATGTGCGTTATTTGTATTTTATTCAATATGCGCCCAATTTTAATCATTTTATTTTTTTCTGCCGTGTTTGTATCAACAAAATCATTCGGGCAGAAATGGCTTCCGGGCCACTTTACCGACAACAAAGGAAATGTTGAAGCCGGACTGATACGAATCGGCGGCACGGGAAAAGGACCTGTTAAGAACGAAGGCTTCATTGAATTTAAGCAGGACGAGAAGTCGAGCCCGTTTAAGCTCAGCGCCGGCGAGCTGCGTTCGTTTGTTATAGAGCGCGACAGTTTTGTAGTAGCCCATGCGCCGGGTAACGAAACCTGGGCAAGGAATGATTTTGATTTTGTGCGGGTGGTGGTTGATGAAGACCTGAAACTGTATGCCGCCGGTGGGGTAAAAACGGGAAATGGACACGGGTCGGCCGTTACTGTTGCTCCGGGCGTTTCAACAGGAATAGGCACAGGCGGTTATGGCGGCGCTGCCGTGGGCGCAGGTGTTGACGTCCCTATCGGCATCGGCGGAGGCGGCGGTGTTTATGAAAGATTGGTTTATTATTATGGTGATAATACCGCCGACATGAAACGCCTAAACGATAAGAATTTTGAAGATATTATGACCGACATAATGGGTGACTACCCGGAGGTGGTGGACAAAATAAAGGCTAAGGTTTACGTGCTGGAGAATATTGACCGGCTGATCGTCTATTTTAACCAGGTGAAGGAAGCTGAAAGCGGAAAGACCAAAGCTAAAAGCTGAATCGTGGTGCTGAAGGCTGAAAGACTAAAGCTGAAAGCAGGAATTCTTATAGCCCATAGCGCACATCTGACATCTCATACCAAAGTTTTGGTATGAACAACGGACTATCAACCCTAAACCCTCAAGCTTTGGTCTTTCTGCTTTTAGCTTTAAGCTCCACTAAAGATTAGATGCAATAACAAATCCACTCGCCCAGGCCCATTGGAAATTGTAACCGCCGAGCCAGCCGGTGACGTCGACACATTCGCCGCCGAAAAAGAGGCCGGGAACTTTTTTTGCTTCAAGGGTCTTGGATGATAGTTCATGGGTGGACACCCCGCCCCGCATTACTTCTGCTTTGTCATAACCTTTATCGCCGGCAGGCTTTACTTTAAATTGGTGGATTAAATTGCCCAGGTCATCGAGATTAGCTTTATTTAAGGTTGCCAGATTTTTATCAACCGGCACCTTATCAGCCAGGGCTTCGGCGAACTTGCGGGTGTACAGCCCTGCCAGGAAGCTGAGCAACGTTTTGCGGCCGTTTAATTCACGTTCGGCGAGAATAAGTTCCGCGATGTTTCGGTGAGGCAGCAGGTCGATGTATATCCATTCACCGGGGTGCCAGTAGGAAGAAATTTGAAGGATGGCCGGTCCGCTTAAGCCCCAATGGGTAAATAATATATTTTCCTCGAAACTTATCCGGTCGTTCCATACCCTGCAAAAGATGCTGTTTCCGGATAATTGCTCGTACCAAGGCTGATCCTTACCCGTGATGGTTAGGGGCACCAGGGCCGGCGCAGTATCGCCTACGGCAAGCCCAAACTGCCTGGCGACGCGGAGGCCCAAATCAGTCGCGCCCATTTTTGGGATAGGCAGGCCGCCGGAAGCAATAACCACTTTCGGGGCATGCAGTTCTTCCAGGCTGCCGTTTATTTCGGCGACGATTTTAAAACTATCACCGTCTTTTTCAACCTGGCTGACCGCAGCGTTGCAAATTACCTGCTGCTCAAGGTCGTTGCACAGGTTTGTGAATACATTGACTACGTCTTTGGCTTTATCGCTTACCGGGAACAACTGGCCCAGTGTTTTTTCCTTGCCTATGATGCCGTAGGTTTCGAAAAAGTTAACGGTATCGTCCACTGTCCACTGTGAAAGCGCGGATTTGCAGAAATGTTCATTCTGCGAAATAAACTGCGCCGGCGATGCATATAGATTGGTGTAATTGCAGCGGCCACCGCCACTGATCAGTATCTTGGCGCCCACTTTGTCGTTCTTTTCCAATACGAGCGTACGTTTTCCTAAAAAGCCCGCCTGCACGGCACACATCAGGCCGCAAGCGCCGCCGCCGATAATTATGGCATCGAAATCTGTTTGTTTTGTTAGTTTTGTAATCATGGAGGGCGTTGCGCAAATATCTGAATTCGGCAAGATACTTATCTTCCTGATCGTTGGCATTATGATGGTATGTTTTGCTTTTTTTATCAGCCGGTTGCTGGCGCCAAAAAAACCAAATCCTGAAAAGCTCACCTCGTACGAATGCGGCGAGGAACCGACCGGCAGCGCCTGGCTCCCTTTTAATTCGCGGTTTTATGTTATCGCATTGGTGTTTTTGCTGTTTGATGTGGAAATGGTTTTTGTTTTCCCCTGGGCAATCGTATTCGGGAGCCACGAGTTGAATAGTTTTGAGCCGCGCTGGGGGGCTTTGTCGCTCATTGAGATGTTTGTGTTTTTGGGGATAATGGTTTTGGGCCTGGCCTATGTTTGGGTGAAAGGAGACCTGGATTGGATAAAACCCGAACCTACCAAACCTGTGGCCGACACCAGCATACCCTTATCGGTTTATGAAAAGGTTAACAGCGAGCAAGGCGCTTACCAGGTAAAGGAATTTACAATTACGTCAGATAGCCCGGTAGCAGACCAGGCCCCCGGGGCGGTTGATCAAGCCGGGGCTCCGGTTCGAAAGCCAACGTTTAAACCTACTTTCAAAAAGCCCGCGAGTGAATGATATAAGCAATGACAACGGCGGTGTAATTATCACCAAAATGAACGACCTGCTCAATTGGGGGCGGCTATCGTCGTTGTGGCCCTTAAGTTTCGGCATTGCCTGCTGCGCCATCGAATTTATGGGCGCTTTTGCCTCGACGTACGACCTTGACCGTTATGGTGTTTTCCCGCGACCATCGGCCAGGCAGGCTGACGTACTGATCATTGCCGGCACTGTAACATTTAAAATGGCCGAGCGCATTAAACGTCTTTATGAACAAATGCCTGAGCCGAAATATGTAATATCCATGGGCTCCTGCTCAAACTGTGGGGGGCCTTATTGGCAGCACGGCTATCATGTAGTAAAAGGGGTTGACCGGGTGATACCGGTTGACATTTATGTGCAGGGCTGCCCGCCGAGGCCAGAGGCATTGATCGGCGCCATTTTGGAATTACAGCATAAGATAGCAAGCGAAGTCAAACGAACCTAAAAGAAAAAAATCTGCGGGGCGATTTGCCCCTGCAGATTCAAATTTAGGCTTACAATGGGATATGCTTAAATGGCTGTTTTTAAAGTACTGGTATGTAACACATAGCTTTTTTTCATGCACCGGTGGCAACGGTACCTTTTGATAGGCAGCCAAAACAACAACGCTTTCACAAAAAACGATCTCGGCACCCTTTCATTTAATTCCCCGACTTTACATTTCGGGCATTTTTTAACTTCTGGCATAATTAATCAGGGGTGATAAACAGTGCTGTAAGGTAACAACAACTTTTAGGAATATTCAATTTCGACGGGGGACAAACAGGGGACAAATGTCATGTTAAGGTTTTGGCGCTATGCAAACGATTCAATTTCAACTATATAGCCATAAGGGCTTCTTCAATACCCGTACCAACGGGGAGCGCCATTTTTTTACGAAGCCTTTGACGCGCTTTTTTAATTCCTTCCGGAGTTACGCCCAGCATACCGGCCATTTCCCTGCTGTTTAAATGGAGCTTCATCAGGGCAAGCAATTTCATATCCGTTTCGGTAAGCTTAGGAAAGGCTTTTTTAAAATCGATAAAAAATCCGGTATGTACTTTTAGAAACAGTGTTTTAAATTCATCCCAATTCTGGTTGGTTGTGAGGTTCCCCAGCATCAGCTTTTCTACAATTCCCGCATCGGCCATTGTTTCGTCGCGACTCTGGATTTTTGCTTTAAATTTATCGATCAGGTGGTTTTGCTGTTTAAGGTTTTCGGTATACAGCATCAATTCAGACACTGAATTTTTGAGCTCTTCATCAACGACTCTTTTTTCCGCAGCCAACAACTCTTTGTCCTTTTTTTCTTTCAGCAATTGGCGGTTGTAAACTAACACGAATATGATCACTAAAAGAATCAATACAACGATAATACCATTGCGTTCGATATCGCCGATTCGCTGGGAAGCTTTGAGCTTGCCTACCTGCACCAGGTGCGAATCCATTAATCTTCTTAATCGCGTTCGCTCCAGGTCAGCCAGGTTGTTGCGCGCTGCAAGGCTATCCTTTGCTGTCTCCAGCTTTTTGCGGTATTCCAACGCTTCACTTAGATTTCCGTTCCGCTCGGCGATGACTGCGCGGAGGTCGTTATAATCTATCCACTGTTCCAAAACACCAGGCTGACCGGCAATAAGCGCCCTGACCGTATCTAACTGGGCGGCCGCCAGCCCGAGGCTGTTTTGCAGCACGCTGAGCTTTGTAAGCCGTAGTAAAGAAATAGCAGCATTGACATTTTCGTTATAACGCAGCGATAATGTATAATCTGTTCTGATAAACGGCCCGGCTTTTTGAGCCTCCCCCTGCATTAAATAAACCGAGCCTACATTTCCCTGCGCTATACCTACCCAGGCGCTGTCGCGGTATAATTTCGCCAGCCGAAGCGAAGTATTGAAATACTTAAGCGCCACTTTATATTGCCTGTCGGTGCGATAGATCAGCCCCATCGAATTGATCATACTGATCTGGTCGCGATGGCTGTAGGATTTGTATCGCAAGGCCTCGTCCAACTGTATTTTAGCATTGTAATAATCGCCGACAGCATAATAGAATACAGCCAGGTCGTTCAAGTACATTGATATGTTAGGGATGCGCTCAAATCCGATCTCGCTGAACATATCCTGCGAATTGAGCAAATAAGGATAGGTAGCAGCATAATGTTCGAATGTATAATAATACATTCCCATCAAATGGACAGAAATAGCAGCTTCAAGAGGCAGGGAATTTTGTTTTGCAAAATTAATGGCTTGCTGATAGAAGTGGATGCTCAGTTTATTAAAGCCATTGTTTACCGAATAATAGTCTGCCCGCATCCGGAGAGTTGCGCAAAGCATCGGCCTGTCGTTAAATTGAAGTGCCAGTTTATTTAGTTGGTCGAGTGCGGCCATCGCATCGGCTGCCGGAATTTTCCGGCAGGTGGCTTTATACAGGGTCAAAGCTGAATCGACCCTTTTTTCGGGAGGCAACAGGTATATGGCATGGAAAATTTGCTGTTTAACTAGGTTAGTGGTCTCCGGGGGCTGATTATTTTCTGCGGCTACGCTTCGGGGACTTAGCCAACCGTAAAAAAAAATGGTCGCCAGCAATATTCCTAAAATGTTTGAGAAGCAATACTTTGCGTATAAAAAGAGGCGACTTTTCATCTATGTTAATTTTAAGAAAATTTTTGCTTAATCCATAAAGTGATTTTCACATTTATTATTGGGACTGCAAAATTTGAACAGTCTCAGGTTGTCTACCCGAAATTAAATCACGTGTGCCCGAAGGCCGACGCTTGATCGAATCAGCAAATACGATAGTCTAAGTGGAAAAATGAGCCCTGAAAAAATTATCCGCACCACCTTTTCGATTGCCAAAACATCAGCGGATAATTTATTAGTTTTGACGACAAACTATTTTATGATGAAGAAATTTATTCACCTGGGTTTGCTTGCGTATATTTTTTCAGGCTTGACTGGCACAGTACGGGCACAAACAATTAGCGCTGCTGAGATTTTCCCAAAAGGAACCACGGTCGAAGAAAACATCCCCTATGCTAATGACACATTAAAAAAACATGAGCTGGATATCTACCTTCCGCCGGTTAAAAAGCTCAGCTATCCCCTTGTGGTGTGGATACATGGGGGCGCCTGGATGTCGAACGATAAACATGCCGACATGGGCTACATGGTTAATATCATACGCAACCTGGTCAACGCCGGCTACGCCATAGCGTCGATCGATTACCGCTGGAGCACAACAGCGCCGTTTCCGGCCCAGGTGCAGGACTGTAACGCGGCCATCGAATTTTTATATGAAAATGCGGCCCAGTATAATATTGATAACGGGCAGATCGCTTTGATGGGGTTTTCAGCAGGCGCACACCTCGCTTCACTGGTCGCGCTTTCCAATAACGATAACGAGCGAACGTTTTACTACAAAGGAAAAAAGCCGCAGTTTAAAATAAATGTTGTTTTTGACTTTTATGGACCCTCGGACTTATTAACGCTGAAGGGCCACGACAACCCTGACCCTAAGAGCCCTATTAACCTGCTATTGGGCGGCACTGTGGCCGATAATATAAAATTGGCAAAAAAGGCCAGCCCGGTCACCTATGTTGACGTTGGCGACCCGCCATTCCTGATCATACAGGGAGAAAAGGATGAATCGGTGAATCCCGAACAATCGGTTGAACTTAGCACTGAATTGAAAAAATCGAGGGTAAAGAACGAGCTGGTCATTGTGCCGGGCGCACCGCATTACGGCGTAATGTTCGACAGCCCGGAAAACTGGGCCCGGATACAGGATTTTCTAAACAAATACATGCAGTAGTTTAAAAAAACAACTTTTCGATGATCATCCGGGCGGCGAGAAGACCCAAGGAAATCAGTACATAATTTCAGTAAAGCTTGTCCACTATTGACACCAAACACCCACAAAATGCACCTAAGTTAATTGATTTGCAGGTTTTCCAACCTTGATTCACACCAAAGCATTTCAAACCGAATTGTAATTCATAATAGTTAATAGACTTTATTGATTGCTACTAAAGTCATTCGAAAAAATGTCAAACTATACAAAAAGTCGCTCGAAATAATGCATATTTGCGCATAAAGTAATTCGACTTTGTGCAAAATGATTTGAATGAAAAGAGAAGCAACGGACGAATTAGTTAGATGGAAGCATTCGGATAATCGCAAACCGCTCCTAATCCGCGGAGCCAGGCAAGTTGGTAAGACATGGATTATGAAAGCGTTCGGCGATATGGAATACGCCCAGTGTGCTTACGTAAACTTTGAAAGCAGTCAACACTTGAAAAATATTTTTACGGATGATTTTGATATCCGGCGGATTGTGTCTGCCTTACAAATTGAAACAGGTATAACTATTAATCCCGATAGTACCCTGATAATCCTTGACGAGATACAGGAGGCAGTTGGCGCATTAACTTCCCTTAAATATTTCCAGGAAAATGCACCCGAGTATCATGTTATCTCCGCAGGTTCTCTTTTAGGTGTAGCGTTGAACAGACAAAACTCATTCCCGGTGGGAAAGGTCGAATTTTTGGATCTTCACCCATTAAGTTTTACTGAGTTCCTGGAAGCTTTGGGCGAAACGCGTTTACTGGAGCTTTTAAAGAGTAACGACTGGTCATTAATCAAAAACTTTAAGTTAAAATATATCCAATTATTAAAGCAGTATTATTATGTCGGCGGAATGCCTGAGGCAGTATTTTCGTTTAGCAAAAAAAATGACTTTAACGAGGTAAGAAGTATCCAAAAGGGGATACTGGCTGCCTACGAGCAAGATTTTTCAAAACACGCCCCCAACGAAATTGTTCCCCGAATCAGGATGTTATGGAATTCCGTGCCCGCACAATTGGCAAAGGAAAATAAAAAATTCATTTATGGGGTAATAAAACATGGGGCAAGGGCAAAAGACTATGAATTAGCGATGTCATGGCTAATTGATTGCGGCCTTATCCATAAAGTAAACAGGGTATCTAAACCAGCTATTCCTTTAAAAGCTTATGAGGACTTTAGCGCCTTTAAGTTATTCACGGCAGATATTGGATTATTGGGAGCGATGGTGGACATAGATATTAAAACGCTCTTGCAAGGCAATAACGTGTTTGAGGAATTCAAGGGAGCGCTAACAGAACAATTTGTATTGCAACAACTGGTGATACAAAAAAATTTAGCTACCTACTATTGGTCTTCTGAAAATGGAACTGCTGAAATAGATTTTTTGGTACAAAATGCCGGCAAGGTTATCCCAATAGAAGTGAAAGCGGAAGAAAATTTACAGGCAAAAAGTTTAAAATCTTTTTGCCAGAAATATAAACCTGTAACAGCCGTACGTACATCTATGTCGGATTTCAGAAAAGAAGATTGGCTAACTAATCTTCCCTTGTATGCAATAAGCGAATTGACGAGAATTATCTCATAAGCACGTCTTATTTTCAAACTATCAGATGTATAGCGATAATTAAACATATTCGGGAATCAGACAAAGAGCAGGTCCGAACCTGGGTGATTCAATCCCATTAAGATGGATATCGGAACAATGGTGTAAAGCTTTCAGCTGGCGGCTTCTGCCTTTTTTCCGCCCGTTGAACTGATTGCATCGACCTATATTTTGCAGTATAAACCCAGCACTATATTTATTTTTTCTTGTCCTTTTTGTGCCCTTCCTGTTTGATTTCTTCCTGCTTTATCTCTTCCAGCTTGATTTCCTCTTGTTTGATTTCCTCTTCAGCTACGAGGATCGCGTCTTCAACCGAATGGCTCTTGGTATTTGACCGGGCCTTTTGCGTTAATTCTACCAGCGTGCGGTAGTGTTCATATAAAGTATTCAGTTGTTCCTCGCTCAGGTCCTGAATATTGAGCAGGCGGTTACTGGCGCTGTTATTGGCAGCTATAAGCTCGTTCAGTTTCAATTGTACGGCTATAGATGCCTTGTTTTGTGCCTTTTGAATAAGAAATACCATTAAAAAGGTAATGATAGAGGTACCTGTATTTACAACAAGCAGCCAGGTGTTGGAGTAATGGAAGACCGGCCCGGTTATAGCCCACAACAGAATGAGCGCCAACGCGGTCAGAAACACCGGGGAACTGCCGCTATAGGTGCTGATGGTGTTGCTGATCCTTTCGAAACCGGAAATATTTTCTCCCTGGGGGTTACTCATCGTTTATTTTGTTTACTTTACAATCATATAAACGGAAAATTGTTTGCGCATCATCCTGGCAACTATGCAAAAGACAAAATCAAACTTATACCTCACATTAACCACTGAGTGCCTGACGCTAAGGAAACCTGAGTTGAGGGATGCCGCGCAATTTGCAGCTATCCGCTCGAACGATGCCGTAAACCGGTATCTCGACAGGCAATCTTCGATGAACACCGGCGATGCACGGGCGTTTATTAAGACCATACGGAACGGGATAAAAGCGGGCAAATCGTATTATTGGGCGATGTCGTTTACTGGTGATCACAAACTCATCGGAGCAATTTGCATCTGGAACCTTGACGAGGAGAAATTGACCGCAGAAGTTGGTTATGAACTGCACCCCGATTTCCAACGGAAAGGGTTGATGCGCGAGGCGCTTAAAGCAGTTTTACAATTTGGCTTTGAGCGGCTATGCCTTGAGCAGATAAGGGCCTTTACACATGAGGCGAATGAGCGGTCGATAAAATTGCTTGCGCAAACGGGGTTCGTGCGGAAAAAGGGGCCTGAAGGAGATTTGGACGACGAGGCAACAGAACCCGGCATGACTGTTTACCGCTTAAATAATCCAAATAAAAAAACCCGGCCTGTATAAAGCCGGGCTGATCAGCATATTTCAGAATTCTCTTTATTTCGCTAAAACCGCATCCAAACCGATAGCTACGCCATTTGTACCGGAGATATCGAACTTGGATATTTGCGCTTTATCGCCGGCGGCATCTGTAACTTCCACCCGTTTGTTGGCGTTTATGGCGATCGTTAACTTTTGGCCATCAAGCGTGGTTACCGTAACAGCACCTGCTGCGAGTCCCGTTTTTAAAGCCGTTTTATCATATAACCCTGTCACTATATGAACTTTTAAAACTGCTGCCAAAGTAGCCGGATCTTTTATCAGCGCATCGAGCTTGTCCGATGAAATGTTGCTTAATGCTATATTATTGGGAGCGAAAATAGTGTATGGCCCCGCGCCTTTTAATGTTTCCCCGAGGCCTGCAGCCCTGATCAATAGCGCTATTGCATTATAATCCGGATCGGCTGACAAAGCTGCCAACACAGTTCCGGTTGGTGCGGGAGCCGCCGCAGGGGCTGCCGGTGTTTGTGCCAATGCGCGACTTGAATAAAAACCTATGGTCAGCGCGACCACTGCTGTTAAAATTGCTTTTTTCATTACCACTCATTTATAAAAATTTTAACAATTAATCTTCCAACGCCTGATTCGGCCAATCACCCATCCCACCCGCCTATACCATCATTGCCCACGGCTACTGCCACTAATACCATCCGGCTATGAACCATGAACTATGAACTAACAACTAACAACTAACAACCCTCAGCGTTTCCCTCACAAACTTCGCCTTTTCAATGGCCTTTTCCCTATCGGAATCTATAATCGTTACATGCCCCATCTTGCGGAACGGTTTGGTAAGCGCCTTGCCGTATAAATGTACATAAACACCCGGGCTTTTCAATATTTTCTCAATCCCCTTATAAACTGCGGGGCCTTCATAGCCGGGCTCGCCTAAAATATTCACCATAATAGCATTGCTCAGGCAGGATGTATCGCCCAGCGGCTGGTTAAAGATCGCGCGCAAATGCTGCTCAAACTGCGACACCGCGTTGCCTTCAATGGTTTGGTGGCCACTGTTATGCGGGCGCGGGGCCAGCTCATTCACTAATATTTTGCCATGCTTATCCAAAAACATTTCAACGGCAAGCAAGCCGACAATTTTCAGGTCTTCGGCAATTTTGGTGGCGATCAAAGCGGCCTCCTGTTGAACTTCGAAGGACAGGGTAGAGGGTGAAATCAAAAATTCAACGAGGTTCGCCTGCGGGTTAAATTCCATCTCCACCATCGGGAAGGTCTTAACTTCGCCGCTTTCATTGCGGGCGACAATTACACCAATTTCCTTTTCAAAGTCTATCCATCTTTCTACCAGGCTGGGCTCTTTAAAAGCATTTTCAAGGTACGATTCATCAATAACTTTGTAAACCCCCCTGCCATCATAGCCGTCGCGCCGTAATTTTTGGATATAGGGAAATGGTATATAACTGTTCTTTAGCTGTTCGGCAGATGATATCACCTGGAACTCGGCTGTGGGGATATTGTTTTCCTTAAAGAATTGTTTTTGCAGGGCCTTGTCTTGTATGAGCCTGATGATCCGGGCCTGGGGATATACCAGCACGCCCTCTTTTTCCAGTTGTTCAAGCGCATCCACGTTCACCTTTTCGATTTCGATGGTTACCATATCGGCCTTTTTGCCAAAATTGTAAACCGTTTCGTAATCGCTTAGCGAACCAACCACAAATTCATCGCAAAGTTTACGGCAGGGCGCCTCCCGATCCGGGTCGAGCACCTTAACGGTAACGTTATAATTGATAGCCTGCTGTATCAGCATGCGGCCCAACTGGCCACCGCCTAATATCCCAAGTTTAAGGTCTCCGTAAAATGATTTCATTGCAATTGCAAGTTTAGGGCAAATTTGGCAGATTCCCTATTTTGCAAAAATACGAGGCTGATGTTTCGGCTAAAATAACTCTTAGAAAATCAATTCATTTAACCACGGAGCACGGAGAAGGCGCGGAGAACACAGAGAAAAAAATCGCAAACTATTAAGGCTCTGTGGCCTCCGCGTCTCCTCAGCGCTCTCAGTGGTAAAACTTTTAGACTTTAGTTAAAGATTGAAAATATATCCCGGGTACCTCGCTTTAACCCTTAAGCTTCATTTTTTACCACCGTGATCTTGCCGTCGCTTACTTCCCCGGCAGCCACTTGCTGCGCCGTGCCCAATTCGGGCGTATAGCCAAAAAGGTGGCGCTCCTTAATCATCCCGGCAACTTCAGCGGGCACAAACTCTTCCCAGCCGGCCACGCCCTGTTTGATCAGTTGCAGCACGATATCGGTTTGCACATGCAGGTTATTTTCGTTGTAGTTGCGGATATCCTCTATCTTGTTATTTGCGATCAAGTACCGGTAAAGGTCGATAAGGTGCGGCGGGGGATAAAA
>Ga0206808_1064_pt1 | contig 30036 bp, 28 predicted proteins | sample Alteio_BWOrgCont_58_FD_152899 | JGI IMG/M metagenome (GOLD analysis project Ga0206808, IMG submission 152899) | Enriched cells from forest soil in Barre Woods Harvard Forest LTER site, Petersham, Massachusetts, United States -... | ecosystem: Environmental > Terrestrial > Soil > Temperate forest >...
GAAGGCAGTAGCCTATGTGTTGCGCGACGGCATTTTGAAATTATTCAACATGAAACGCAACCAGGAAAACAAAGGCGACAAAATGCACCTGCTGTATGATTATTTAACAAGTCACGAATTTTCGGAACAATGGAAAGCAATACGGGAAGGATTTTTATCGATGAAGATGTCGATCCAGCGGGAACGGGATATGATGGAAAAATTATGGAAAGCGCGCGAAAAACAACTGGAAAAAGTATTGCTGAATGCGGCCCATGTGCAAGGCTCGATCGAAGGAATTGCGGGAAGTGAAAATATCCAGTTGAGTTTAAGCGACGACGATGGCTTATTTCTGGAATAGCAAGATAGTGTTGCCTAACCGCTGGGCGGACCCATCCTCCAATCAAAAATCAACTATTTTTGTATATCAATAAAATTTCATCGCCATGCCCGAGTTACCCGATCTACAGGTCTTCAGCCGCAATCTCACTAAATCCCTGCAGGGGAAAAAGCTGCAAAAGATCACCATTGGCCAATCAAGGAACGTTAAATCTTCCGAAAAAGAATTAGCAGAGGCACTGGTTGGCCACGAACTAAGCAAGGTGATCCGCTCGGGTAAGGAACTGCATTTTGAATTTGGAGGCGGCCATGTGCTGGGCCTGCACCTGATGCTGCATGGGCAACTCATACTTGCAGGGGACGACAGGGAGCAAAAGTCACTGATAATTGCACTGACGTTCGATGACGGGCATGCCTTGTCGCTAACCGATTTCCAAAAGGCAGCAACTGCCACCCTGGATCCCAAACCCAATGCAACACCCGATGCACTCGAGGTTGATGCCGCGCATCTCGAAAAGGTGTTCGCCAAAACCCGAACGCCTGTAAAAACCGTCCTCATGGACCAAAAAGTGCTGCGTGGTATCGGCAACGCATATGCCGACGAAATTTTGTGGGATGCCCGCATCTCGCCCTTTTCTCCCGCTAACAAAATCCCAAAGGCCAACGTCGCTGATCTTGCCAAATCCTTAAAAAAAGTACTCCATCACGCCGAAACCGAAATCCTGAAAAATAAGCCCGATATCATATCCGGCGAATACCGCGATTTTATGGAAGTGCATAATTCCCGCAAAACAAAAACATCAACCGGAGCAGCTATTAAACAAGGTGTAATATCTTCCCGCAAAACCTACTACACCGACGAGCAGCAACTTTTTGAGTAGTAATGCAAATCAAGAGTCAATCCCGCACGTGCGGGAAAGAGCCAAGCAAAATAAAGATACGAAGGACAAATTGCCGAAAATAGACCAAATCGGACCGTTTGGGTCTTTGTTTAGCTGCAAAGTGCCCAGAAATTAACTTCGATCACCATAATTTTTAAAAACGGTAATTTACCTTTACATTGTGTCCGAAATACACCCCTTTCAGATGGATGCATTTTAAGACACGTAAACCAATTATTTTCCCGTCATGAAGATTAAATTAACCGGGCTTTTGCTCTGCGGCATGCTTATCGCAGCAGCGTTTAGCAGCGCCCATGCCCAAACCCAACCTTCCAAGCCTGCACGGCCTGCAGCAGGCGTTAAAACCACGGATCAGCAGATCGAAGCGAAGATCCAGGCGCTGATGAAACAGCTCACGCTGGAAGAAAAGATATCCCTGCTGCATGCCAACAGCATTTTTGGCGCCGGCGGCATTGAGCGCCTCGGTATACCCCAGATCATGACCGACGACGGCCCGCTAGGCGTGCGGGAAGATGTAAAGGAAGGATGGGGTTCGGCTAATCTTACGACCGATTCAGCAACCTTTTTCCCCAATGGATCGGCCATCGCCGCCACCTGGAACCCCGACCTGGCCTATCGCTATGGCCACGACATGGCCGAAGAAGCGCGGGCCCGGGGTAAAAATGTGATGCTGGCGCCGGCGTTCAATATCTGCCGTGTTCCGCTGTGCGGCCGCACCTATGAATATTATTCGGAAGACCCCTGGCTCAACGCAAAGCTGGCGGTTCAATCGGTTAAAGGCATACAAAGCCAGCACGTGGCCGCCTGCGTAAAACATTTCGCTGTAAACAACCAGGAGATCAACCGCGGGCGGATCAGCGTAGATGTAGATGAGCGCACGCTGCGCGAAATATACCTGCCTGCTTTCAAGGCTGCTATAACCGAGGGTGAGGCCTGGACTATTATGTCAGCCTATAACAAATTGCGGGGGACTTATTGCTCCGAAAACGATTACCTGCTCAACAAAATATTAAAAGGCGAATGGAAGTTTAAAGGAATGGTGATCAGCGATTGGGGAGGCACCCACAGTACGGTGAAAGCGGCCAACAACGGGCTCGACCTTGAGATGGGCTCTGTCCCGCCCTATAAGAACTATTACTTCGCCGATAAGCTGCTCGATTCAGTAAAGGCTCACAATGTAGAAATGGACGTGATCGATGAAAAAGTGCACCGCATCCTTTGGGTGCTGTTGCATACCGATATGAGCGAAAAGCTGCCGGCCGGAAAGATCAATACGCCGGCCCACAGCAAAACGGTTTATGATATCGAATCAGAAGCCATTGTCCTACTAAAGAACGATAAAAACCTGCTGCCTTTAAAAACATCAACCATAAAAGCCCTGGCGGTAATCGGGGATAATGCAACCCAAACCTTTCACGCGGGTGGATTCGGGGCTGGTGTAAAGGCCAGGTACGAAATAACAGCCCTGCAGGGTCTGCAAAACCGGCTCGGCACCAAAGTTGAAATTAAATATGCACAGGGCTATTCAGGCGAATACCGTCCTTTCGGTAAAAACCAGCGTACCGAAAACGCCAAACCCGATACGGCTTTGATCTCGGCCGCTGTGGCCGCAGCAAAAAGTTCCGATATGGCCATCGTATTTATCGGTGGCAACCGCGAATACGAAAGCGAAAGCCGCGACCGCAAAAGCCTGATACTTCCATTTAGCGAACAATACCTGGTGGACACCGTTACGGCGGTTAACCCCAACACCATCGTGGTGGTGGTGGGTGGCGCGCCCTATGATATCGGCAAGATCAAAAAGAACAACCATACCATCGTTTGGTCGTGGTACAACGGCTCCGAAAACGGGAATGCCCTCGCCGACGTACTGCTTGGCAAGGTAAACCCCTCCGGAAAACTGCCTTTCACTTTCCCGGCCGACCTAAAAGATTCGCCGGCTATAGCATTGAACGCCTATCCCGGTGAAAACCTGGAAGAAGAATACAAAGAAGGTATCCTTGTGGGCTACCGCTGGTTCGACACCAAGAAGATCGAACCCCTCTATTGTTTCGGTTATGGATTATCCTACACCACTTTTAAGTATGCCGGCCTGGTTACCGATAAAAAAATGTATAAGCCTACCGAGTCGATTAAGATCACTCTGAAAGTTAAAAACAGCGGCAAATATGCCGGCAAGGAAACGGTGCAGCTTTACGTCAGCAAATTGGAATCCGCCGTTCAGCGCGCCGAAAAGGAGCTGAAAGCCTTCAAAAAGGTGAATATCCCGGTCGGACAAACTGCTACCGTGAGCTTTATCCTGCCGGCAAAAAACCTGGCTTACTTTGATGCGCAAAACAGTAAATGGGTGGTTGAGCCGGGTAAGTACAAGGTACTGGCAGGGACATCATCGAGAGATATTACGCAGAGTGCGGAAGTGACGGTACTTTGATGGTTGAACGGCAAGGCAACCTGGTCAATAATCCGCCATCTCTTCGTCAACATAGCACCAAAGCCAGCGTTCACCGGGCTCGGCAGAGATGACCACCGGGTGGCCGGATTTATGGGCATGCTTACTGGCGTGCTGGTTCGGCGAGCTATCGCAACAAAGCGTTACGCCGCAGGTTTGGCAGGTGCGCAGGTGCATCCAGGTATCGTGGGTTTTTATGCATTCTTCGCAAACATATTCTTTGGCATGTTTCAGGGATTTGATCGCACTGAGGTGTTCGCATACTTCTTCTTCCATGGCGGTTGATTTTATCAACGCTAAGGTATCAAATTATTTACCCATTTCTCAACGCTCCAATGCCTTTCTTGCTTTACATTTACCGCGATATGGCTATAATGGCGCGTCCCCGCAAACACATAATACTTCTTTTGGCGTTTGTTATGTCATTAACCTTTGCGTTAAAAAGCATGGCCCAACAAAAAGACAACTCACCTGTCAATTCGATCCTTTCGAACATTCATACGCCCCGGTTCAGGGAGAAAACCTATGACATTACCACATTTGGTGCGGTAGCCGATGGCAAAACCGATATTAAACCCATACTGGATAAAGTGATCAGCCAGTGCAGTATTTCCGGCGGCGGAATGGTGGTTATACCAAAAGGATCCTTTTACATCGCAGGGCCGGTGGTGTTGAAAAGCCATGTAAACCTGCACTTTGAAGACGGGGCCGAACTTGTCTTTTCTTCCGATGAAAAAGATTACCTCCCGGCTGTGCTTACGTTGTGGGAAGGCACGGAATTATTTAATTATTCCCCGCTTTTTTATGCCTACCAGTGCTCAGATATAGCAGTAACGGGCCACGGGAAGGTGATTGGGTCGGCCAGTAAAAACTTTGCAAAATGGCGGCCTCAGCGCTCGGCGGAACAAAATACACTGCGGCAAATGGGCAGCGATGGGACACCCGTTTATAAACGTGTTTTTGGCGACGGCTTCCACCTGCCGCCGGATATGATTCAGTTTTTTGGTTGTAAGAATGTATTGATCGATGGAATTTCCATAGAGGATTCGCCCTATTGGGTAATCCACCCGGTGCTTTGCAATAACGTTACTGTACAAAACGTAACCATCCACAGTATGAACCTGAATAATGACGGCTGCGACCCGGAAGCCTGCACCAATGTGCTGATACAGCATTGCGATTTCACGGTCGGCGATGACGGGATAGCTATTAAAGCCGGTCGCGACCAGGACGGGTGGCGGATAGGACAGCCGACGGAAAATATCATCGTGCGGGATTGTGTATTCAAATCAAAAACAAACGGGCTGTGCATCGGCAGCGAAATGTCGGCCGGGGTGCGCAATGTTTACATGTACAATGTGCATATCAAAAAGTGCCTGAGCGCCATTTACTTTAAATCAAATCTGGATCGCGGTGGCTTTATTGAAAACATCCATGTAAGCGATGTGCAGTGCGACAGCGCCCGCTCGGCCTTTATCCGCTTTGAGAATAATTATCATGGTTCGAGGGGAGGCCACTATCCTACCAAATTCGATGGCTTTGTTATTCAAAATGTAAGCTGCAATTATTCGGGTGAAGCGGGCATCTATGCCGTCGGTGTAGAGGGCAACCCGCTGGAAAACATCAGTCTAAAAAACGTCACCGTCCTGCAAACGCCAACGGATCAGGTTGTGGACAATGCCAATAATTTGACCTACCAAAACGTGGTTATCAATGGCAATAAGCTGGAAAAGCCTGTGGTTACCGGGCCGGTAGCGCTGCATACAGATTAACATTGAGTTGTTCACTGGCTCATTCGTTCACTGGTTCACTCGTTCATTGGTTGATTTTTATCGCCATCGGTACTTGCCGACTTGCGGGCTTCCCGTCATCTGCCCATCCGCATCCCGCAAGTGCGGGACACATCCGCACATCAACGCTTCTTTTTGGAAGCCTTAGCTTTGGGATTAAACTCCAGACATAAGGTTACCCAGTGATCAAAATCCTTTTGGTTGGTGAATGCTTCGGGGCTTACATAAACATAATCCTTCATTGGCCTGCCGTTCATTATCATCTGGCTGCAGCCGTGGCCTTCCACCGCCGTTTCAATGGCATCTGCGCCGATGCGACAAAGCAGGTTGTCGTCGCTTACACAAATGCACATTTTGCCATCCACCATAAAGCATACGCCACTAAACATTTCCTTTTCTACAACATCCGGCAAATGGGCTAATGCTTCGCGTAAACGGTTAGAAAGTTCTTTATTGTAGTTCATTGGTTCATTAGTTCATTAGTTCACTGGTCCGATTTTTCTGCGTTCCGTACTTTCCAACTTACTGTCTTCCCATCATCTGCACATCCGCATCCCGCACGTGGGGACATATCCGCACATCATCCAAACATTCTCCCCCGCAGCTCCCTTCCGATCCCGATAAAGCTCTTATGGTTTAACGGAAACTCCAGTATCACATGCGCCAGGCTAAGCAGAAAAAGCCATTTAATGCCAAGGCGGTAATTATAGAAATACAAGCCGACGGAAGCGGTCCAGATAATGCCGATGATGATGGCGGTAATCATTGTGACGCGATGCCATTGTATGATGCTGGTTTTGCTGAACCAGTTTAAATAATGGTAGGTATAGGCAAAAGCGATGAGCCGGGTTAGGATAATGCTCAATGGATTACTGAATACGTTGAGCGAATGGTTGCGGAGGGTGACGGAGTTGATCCTGCCGAAATAGCCGTAATTGCGCATGGCCCAGGCTGAAACAGGGCTATGGTACGATGTAAAAAGCACACAAAGCAAAACCGGACAAGCGAGGAATAGAAAAAATGCTATGTAGCCCGAAACAATTTTGTCCCGCAGCGCTCCAAGTAACATAAAGGCGCCGGTAAAAAAGTAAACGTGGATAAGCGTAGGCACATACAGTCCGAAAATGGTTTGCAACAGGTTACCCGAAAGAAAAAACCAGGCGGCTACTATAACCAGTGCAAAGGCAAGGATCCGGTAGAACGTACTTTTAACCGCCAGTAATACGAACGCCAGGCCGAACAAGTAAAATACGAGGTAGGCGTAGGAAGGTTTGAAGATCCAGGCAACAATCGCCACGCCAATAATGATGAGGACATCGTACTTTTTGGCGGTAAAAAACTGCCGGTCCTTCAGCCAGGAGATTTCAGTAAGGTAATGAGCCGGGCCAAGAATAGCATAGGAAAGCAGTACCAGCTCAAACGGAATGAGCAACGCCAGGCACGAAGCTGCCAGCATAGCGAGGATGTTGTAATAGTTGATGCGGTTGATACTTTCTGCGGTCATGGCTTGTGGTTCAGGGTTTTGAGCGATATTCGGCCATCCCGCACGTGCGGGATGAACCATCAACCATGAACCAATGAACAATTTAAAATTAATTTAAAATCTTTGCAAACTACAATCGTCTCTATCTTTAAATACTTATACAATTGATAACAGCTGTAATGCCCGGAGACAACAACAACGCTATCATACAAGCCATCAGCTCGTATGGTAAGAACTTGCTGGGCTTTATAAGGAAAAGGGTGAAGAATGATGCCGATGCTGAAGACATCCTGCAGGATGTTTGGTACCAGTTCAGCGCGGTGGTTAACTCCGAACCGATTGAGCAAACCGGCGCGTGGCTTTACCGTGTTGCCCGTAATAAAATACTGGATAAGCATAAAAAGCACACCGAATTGCTTTTGGACGATATGCTCCCCGAAGAGGATGACGATGATGCGCCGGACTTTAAGGCCATCCTGATGACGGAAGCAAAAACACCCGAAACCGAGTACCTGCGCAACCTTTTTTGGGAGCAGCTATTTTTTGCACTTGATGAGTTACCCGAGGAACAGCGCCAGGTTTTTATCTGGCACGAGCTGGAAGATATGTCCTTTAAGGATATTGCGGACCTCACCGGCGAAAAGCAGCAAACCCTTGTATCGAGGAAGCGCTATGCCGTGCTGCACCTGCGCGATCGGCTGCGTCAATTGTACCAGGACATAACAGAATATTAACATTTAAAAAAAAGATAATGAGACCATATTTTAATAGAAAAAAATTGTTTTTGATCCCATTTGGCATTGCGGCGATCATAGCGCTGGCAGGCTTCGTAGTGATGGGATTGTGGAATGCCCTAATACCGGCTATATTCCACATAGGGGTGATCACCTTTTGGCAGGCAGTTGGACTGTTCGTCCTTTGTAAGATACTGTTCGGCTTTGGCAAAGGCGGCCCGATGCGTGGCGGCGCTCCCTGGATGCGTAATCGCATGGAAGATCGCTTCGGGAACATGAGCCCCGAAGAACGGGAAAAGTTCCGCGCAAAGTGGGAGCAGAAATGCGGCCACGGCAGGTGGGGCGGCCACCGCGAAGGCAATCGGTTCGGCGACTGGGACAAGCAAGCGCCCGCTCCTGAAAAAGCAGCCGAATAAATTAATGGCGAATGGCAGGCGGTGAATGTTTTGGGTTAACCGAGCGTTTCCCGCCCCCATCTGCCAATCACCATAAATAACACTCAATAAAACACCATCAAACCAGCAAAAACCATTATGGATATTTTAATCTTCTCAACCAGCATTGAAAAACCCGAGCAGGTTAACGAGGTAAAGCCTTTGCTCACCAGCGTCCCGGCGATTAGCGGCTGGAATTTTGACCTGGAAGATTGTGACAATATTTTACGGATCGAGGCAAATGACGTGTCCCCGCGTTATATCGAGTCGCTGCTTGAAACCGCTGGCTTTAGCTGCCGCGAACTGGAGTACTAACGATGAAAGCAGCAACTGAACGAAAGGTAATACGTTGGCTGCATATCCTGCTAAGCATCCCCGTTATCGGATATATTTACGGCCCTGTTGCGCATCTGCATTATGCGGCTAACGCGGTAAGATGGGTATTTTTCCCTATAATCATACTATCAGGTTTGTGGCTATGGAAAGGCTATTGGGTTAAGCGATTATTCAGGTAATAGCAAGTTTCTCCATGCTTTGGACTTTCAGCTTTTAGCTTTTTCCCTACGGCTTTGAACCATCCCGCAGGTGCGGAATCAACCATGAACTCCTAAGCTTTGGTCTTTTTGCTTTCAGCTTTGCGCTTTCACACAAACTGTTCTATCGTCTGTTGCAGCTGCTTTGCCTGTACAACGCCGCTCTGGCGCCATTTGGTTTCGCCGTTTTTAAATATCATCAGCGTAGGTACGCTTTGCACCTTATAAGCGTTGGCCGCTTGCGGGTTTTTGTCGATGTCGATCTTGATGATCTTTACCTTGTCGCCCATCGCGTCTTTTACCTGCTTTAATATTGGCGGCATCATTTTGCAGGGTCCGCACCATTCCGCCGAAAAATCAACCAATACGGGTTGCTCCGATGCAATTATTTCCTGGAAATTTGCCATGATCTGAGGGTTTGTCAAAGATAACGCTTTAACGGCTTTAAAGTTTATTTTTTTTGCCGGCAGGCGTTCATAACCATTGGGATTTCGAAGGAAGCCTCAGCCTGTGTACCTTCTATTAATGAACAATGTTGCAGCAATTTGTTCCGAATTGTACAAGTGCTGTGGTGGCAGAAATATTATTTTTGAGTGGATGATTGGTGAATTATTTTTATTTTTAAGAGCAATTTGAATCCCTTCTATTTATGGCCAACCTTTACGAACCTTCCGGAAAGCAGCGCATCCAATCGATTGATATTGTGCGTGGCGTCATCATGCTTATTATGGCGCTTGATCATAGCCGCGATTTTTTTCATAGAGCCGGCTTTGGCAGCGATGCAACCGATATGGCAACCACCACGCCCATCTTGTTCTTTACCCGCTGGATCACCCATTACTGCGCGCCAAACTTTGTGTTCTTAAGCGGCATATCAGCTTACCTGGCCGGTACCCGCCGCACAAAAAGCGAATTGAGCGGCTTTTTAATTAAACGGGGCGCATGGCTTATTTTAGCGGAGGTGGTATTGCTTTCCTTTGCTTTTACCGCCAACCCGCTTTACAATGTTATCATTTTGCAGGTGTTATGGGCGATAGGCTTCAGCATGATCGTGCTGGGGCTGCTGGTCAAGCTGCCGCTAAAGGTGATCGCTATCATCGGAGTCATCATATTTTTCGGCCACGATATGCTCGATTATATCACAATGCCAAAAGAAGGCACCGCCGCCAGGATACTTGATAACTTGTTTTTTACAGCCGAGGGTTCCATTATTGTCCTCGGGAAAAATCGTTTTATTTTCGACCTCTACGCAGTGATACCCTGGACTGGCGTGATGCTGGTGGGCTATGCTTTCGGATCTATTTTTGCCGCCTCATACGATCCTGAACGTAGAAAAAAGATCCTGCGTTATACCGGAATCGCCGCCTTATGCCTTTTTATCGTACTAAGGCTCATCAACAAATATGGCGACCCTAATCCCTGGGCGGTGCAGCGCAACGGCACTTATACTTTTTTATCATTCCTCAACGTGAGCAAATACCCGCCCTCGCTGCTCTACCTGTTTATGACGATCGGGCCGGCGCTCATTATTCTCTCCTACACGGAAAATATTAAAAACAAAGTCACGGATATTTTCACCGTCTATGGTAACGTGCCGTTCTTTTATTATATTCTGCATTTTTACCTGTTAAGAACCCTGGACATTATCATTTTTTTTGCATCGGGTTTTACAACCGGCCAGATCGTTTCGAAGAACTCACCCTCGCTTTTCGAGCCAAAGGGGTTTGGCTTTAATTTAGGTGGTGTTTACTTAGTATGGTTGTTCGTAATCATCACCTTGTATTGGCCTTGCAAATGGTTTAGCAAATACAAAAAAACGCATAACCAGTGGTGGTTGAGCTATTTATGATTTACGATTTTAATTGACACGAATTTCATGAATTGGGACGAATTTCACGAATTGAAACTGAATTTTGGATTTGATGAATGCGGAATGCGGAATTTCGATTGCGGAATGGGGAATGGGGATTTGATGAATGCTGATCCTGATAGCTATCGGGACGGAATGTCGATTTCGGATTTATAAAGAAAGTATCATTGCTCCTGTCCCTAAACGCTCCCCCTTTAGGGGGGCTGGGGGGCGTGAGTTCAATACATCACCTTCGGCCTGGTTGAATTCACCGGTTCTATCAAATGATTATCCCATAACCAATCCGCCAGCCGTTGGGGCCAGCTGTGTACCGACCGTAACTTAGACCGGTAGCCCATATTAAAGCCATGCCCTCCCTGCGTAAACAAATGTGCTTCCACAGGCACTTTGGCATCGCGGTAGGCTTCGAGGAGTTTCATTACCGAGATGGAGCAGCAGGGATCGTCATCGGCCGCGAGAAGGAAAGTTGTTGGCGTGTCCTTGGGTATGATTGCCGGGATGTCCAGCGGACCGGGATAAATCTGGATTACAAAATTTGGTTTGGCGCTTAGGCGGTCGATGGGATCTGGTGCTTTTTGATCGGCAGGCACCTGGTTAAAGGTAACCATGTCCACGACTTCGCCGCCGGCAGAAAAACCCATAATGCCGATGCGGCTCGTATCGATGCCAAACTCAACAGCGCGGCTCCGGACAAGGCGCATAGCACGCAAACCATCTTGTCGCGCGTGAATATCAATCGTATAAGGCGAAAGGGTATCCCTTCCCAGCCGGTATTTCAAAACAAACACGGTAAATCCCAGGCTATCCAAAAACTTTGCCGGATCGATGCCCTCGGCCGTCCAAACCAACAACCGGTGGCCTCCCCCTGGACAAATGACAACAGCCGCACCGTTTGCCTTTCCCTTTGGCGGCAAAAACACTGTTAACGAAGGATTATGAATATTTCGCACCCAATAGTCTTTCGCCTGTTCCGGCTCGTTCCTCCGATTCTCAAAGCCAGGTGCGCCTTTCGGCCATAAGGGGATTACCTGCGGCGCTTCCTGCGCCAATAAAATAAAAGGCGAAAGTGAGAGGGCAAGGATCAACGTAAAACGGTTAAGCATAGTCAAATAGGATTAAATAAATTTAATTCTTCCCCAGCAGGCCCGGGTCAAACATTTCGGAGTCGATGGGCCGGTCCGCGCTCACATCGTGGTAGGTTTCAACCTGGAGGATTTTATCGTTTATGTAAAAGCTGCACTTCGTTTCGCTCCATGAGTTTTTAACGGGCATATGATCTTCAAAAAAACCTTCTTCTTTCGTGTTGTTATCGTACTTGATAAACCTTACCGGCACCAGTTTTTCCTGGTCGATCCAAAGCTGGTTCACCTTATCGCCATCGACGGCGGCGCCTAAAACATACACCGGCTTCCCCTTCCAAACCGAGCTATGAAACTTCGACAGATCGTAATGCAAGTCGGCAAAATGGGTCAGCACTTTATCAAAAGGCATGGCATACAAGCCGCCCGGGAAAAAGATCAGTTCATTCTCATCCCTGGTAGCACGGATAACCTTATTGTTGCGGAACCTGTAGGTCGAATCGTGCCGGAAAATCACTCCTTCGTTGCTCTTAGCCGAGTCAAAATTTATTCGCAGCAGGTCCGGATAAACGATATACTCGTACCAGGTACTTTTTTTGATCAGGCTGTCGTTGCGATAGCGCTCGGTGGTTTGCTTAAAGCTTAGCGATTTGCGCCAGTCGGCATGGTAACGCTGATACATGCTTTGCAAAACTTCCTGCGAAGTTGCATTTTTGGGAGCAGGCGGGACAACCAGCCAGAAGAGCATTATGGATAGGATATTCATTATTTTCAGGATGTTTTGGTCAGTTCCTCATAAGCTGCGGTAATGCCACGTTGGATGCCGTCGCCCTGCCAGTCGGTTATGCCCGGAATGGAAGTCGCTTTCAGGATATCATCCTTGCTTTTCCCGGCTTTGATGCTTCCCGCAACATAGTCTTCCAGCTTTTCCATGAAGTTTTGCATGGCGATCACGTCATCCATACTACCTATCACCTTTTCCGGGTCAAAGGCATGTCCAAAAACGAACATCGAGTCTTTGTCAAACTTTTTGCGGGCCTGTTCCAGCGCCACCGCCCAATGCTGTACCGAGGCCCCTGCGCTGTTATCCACAAAAGGATAGCGGCGGTTAAACACGAGGTCACCGGTATGTATGATGTTGGCGTGCTCAAAATGGATCATAACATCGCCATTGGTATGGCCCGTACCGAAATAGTGGGCGGTGATCTTTTCATCGCCCACTTTTATCTTCCATTTATCCGTAAAAGTGGTGTCAGGATAAAGCTGCTTATCCTCAGTTTTATTTTTTACGGCGACGTTGGTTTGGTTGGTCAATGAATTTTGGTGGGCAGCCACGTTTTTCACGATCCCTTTAAAGGAAATATTCCCGCTGGTATGGTCGCCATGGTGGTGCGTGTTGATGAGCCATTCAAACGGCAGATCCGATTGTTTTTTGAGCAGGCCGATCAGGTGCGTAGCCTGGTCCGGGAATTCGGCATCCACCACCACAATGCCTTCTTTATTTATCATCCACGCTATAGTGCCGCCTTGCTCGGCAAACATGCCCACGTTGTTGCGCAGCGGCTTAAACTGGTAAACCGGGTCGGCCAGTGCGCCGGCAAAGCTTTTCCTGCCTAACAAGGCTATTGAGGCAGCGGTTAAAGCAGTCGTTTTTAAAAAGTTTCTTCGTTCCATCTATTTGGTTATTATACCATTGAATCATTTTGGATATTCCCTGGAATTCAATCGGTGAAATCACAACAAAAAATCGGTGAAATCACAAAAACTAATACTGGTGAAAAGCATCCGACACAAACGCAAGTACACTTGGCAACGAGCTCCGCCAGTAGGTCCATGTATGGCCGCCGTCGCGCACGCGGAATTCATGGGGAATTTCCTTTTTCCGCATGGCTATATGCACCAGGCAATTCCCCTCATATAAAAAATCATCGTCGCCGTCGTCAATATACCATCGAACCGCCTTTTTCAAACTGTCGGGCACATTGTTGATCAATTGCAGCGCGCTATGCTGGTTGTAATAACTTACAATTACCGAGTCGGGCAGGTTCGGATTATTTTTGGTGTAAGCCTTTCGCGCATCATCCAGCGTAAGCGGACCAACTGCCGCGCTCAAAGGGCAGGCTGATGAAAACATTTCGGGATGATGGAGCGCATACATAAAGGTTCCCCCACCGCCCATTGACAAACCAGCAATTGCCCGGAAACGTTTTTCGCTTTTAATGCGGTATTTCTTTTCTACATAAGGGACAAATTCCTTAAAAAAGAAATCCTCGTAATTCCAGTCGCCCTTAATATCGTTAAAATAGCCGCGGCGGCCGGTATTGGCGTCGGGCATAATGATCACCATAGCCGTCGCGGAGCCGTCGGCAATGGCTTTATCGGTAATGTTTAACACCTCGCCGAATTGCACCCAGCCGGTTTGGTCGTCACCCGCGCCGTGGAGCAGGTAAAGCACCGGATAGCTTCTGTCGGACGTTTCATATCCCGGAGGTAAATAAACGGCATACTTGCGATCCGATTTTAATATTTTACTGGGCAGGCTGAGGTTATCGTAAACTTTCCCAGTCAGTTGCGCGAACAAAGCAAAGGGAAAAAGCAACAAAATAAACAAAAGCGTCCGTACGGCCGATTTCATAATTGGGTTCCTGGTTTGATGTAATGAAGATCGGCTGATATATTGAATACCAGCATAAAGTTAGTGTAAAAATGTTGATATGGTGAGAGTGAGCTGGCCAAATAGCTATTATTGCATTATCAACCGACCACGATATTGGATATTTTGACGAACCCCTCTTTTATCTTATCTTTATCTTATTAATCGCGTTAGGCGTACGCCATAAAATGAATATAACAGATAACGAAACAACCGTTCGGATAGAGGCGATCAACCAAGTTATCCGGAAGTTGCGTAGCGATAGTTTAAGAGAAGGCTATTGCTTTATGATATTTGATGATGAATTGACCGAAGACCAGGCCTATTATGAATATCCCGACGGTTCTATACGGATAGAGCAACTTGACAATGGCAGTGTGGATTTGCCACGCATTGTAATCAGGCATCTTTGCGAGGATGAGATCGCTGCTGTTAAAGAAAAGCATGAAGTCTTCCGGTAAGCCGCAACTGTTTATCATTGCGGGCAGTAACGGCGCCGGCAAATCCACCTATAAACAAGCACTCTTGCCAAAGGGCTTCAAAGGGCTGAATATATTTGATGGCGACCTATATTTTACTCGCCAACTCACGTGTTTTTATAAAATAAACCGTTCATCGAAGGAATCCCGAAAGCTTGCAGAACAAGCTTTGGAAGATGAATTTTTTGGGCTTGTCGAATTGCACATTTCTCAACAGCAAGATTTCGCTTACGAAGGTCATTTCACCGGAAAAGGAGCATGGCAAATTCCCGAAAGATTTAAGAGGGAGGGGTATGAAATCCACTTAATTTTTTGTGGGTTGAATTCGCTGACACGATCCGTTCAAAGGGTTAATCTCCGGGTGAAAAAGGGCGGTTTTCACGTGACGCCTTTAGCAATAGAAAATAACTATTGGGGCAATATGGAAATGCTCGACAAGAACTTCGCCATGTTTGATTCGGTAGAAATAGTAGATACCTCTAATACAATTATCCCAATTGCGACACTAAAGTCAGGATATCCTTCAAGGACTGTTCCGATCGACCAAATTCCAATTTGGTTAAAACAGGGAATGCCGGTAATCTTCGAACTTTTGGAGGGCTTTCTCGATTCGTAAATTATATCCATCACTGGTGTTCTGTACTCTTATCGGAAACGTCGCCACTATTTTCTTTTTTTTAACTGTATCATCACGCCGTTACCCCCCGTAATACTAAAAAAACCAGGTGAAAATATTGACTGAGCTTATGGAATTAAAACGCATTACTCCGCTGTTACTTTTCATTTTTGTCGCCGGCCTTGCTTCCTGCCACAAAGGCGCAAATGTTACTCCCCATCTGCCCGGTAAGGTCCTGGTACTTACCGCAGCCGAACAACAGAAGGTAACAGCGGACAATGCGTTTTCTATCCGGCTGTTTCAAAGCGTCGATAGCACCAACACGAGCGGCGCAAACCTTTTCATGTCGCCGCTCAGCGTAAGTTTCGCGCTGGGGATGACAAGCAACGGCGCCCAGGGTGCAACCCTTGCTGCCTTCCAAAAAACACTCGGCTTTGCCGGTTTAACTCAAACCCAGGTAAACGAATACTACAATAACCTTATAACTAATCTGCCTCAACTCGACCCCTATACGACCTTAAATATTGCGAATTCGATCTGGTACGAACAGGCATTCAGCGTGTCGTCGCTTTTTTTGCAAACCGACAGCTCCTATTTCCATGCACAGATTCAGCCGCTTGATTTCAGCAGCGCCTCGGCACCGGGTACCATTAACAATTGGGTAAGCAATGCAACCAAAGGTGAAATACCTTCCATCATCTCGCAGATCCCGCCGGATATGGTAATGTACCTGGTGAACGCCATGTATTTTAAAAGCACCTGGAAGGAACAGTTCGATGCTTCGCAAACCAAGCCAGGCACTTTTTACTTAGCCGATAACAGCACGGTGCAGGCGCCGTTTATGACCGGCAAAATCGATTTTAATTTTTATTCCGATCAAAATGCACTGGTGTATGAACTGCCATATTCAAACAGCGAATACAGTATGGTGATCGTAGAGCCAACCTCGAAAAATACGCTGGCCAGTCTTATCCCATTGATCGATTCGGCGCAGTGGCAAAAGTGGATGAGCAGCTTAGAACCGGACAATACTACGCTTATTATGCCCAAAATTAAGTTTAGCTACGCCGCGAATCTAAACCAGCCGCTAACGAATTTGGGACTGGGCGTGGCGTTTACTACCAGCGCCGACTTCCTGCTGATAAACCCCAACCCGATTTGGAACCTTAGGATAAGCCAGGTAGAACATAAAGCTTTTGTAGACGTTGATGAAAGCGGAACCACCGCCGCCGCCGCAACCTCGGTCGGCATTGTCGGCGATACAGCGCCGGCCCAGGAACCACCGCAACCTATCAACCATCCTTATTTATTTGCCATCCGCCAGATGAGCAGCGGCCTTATCGTATTTATCGGGACGGTAAACAACCCGCTGCTGACAGGAAATTAGCCCCGCAACCCGGCCTCCGAAGGGGAGTTGTTGAAAATATCTTCAATTTCACCTCTTTGGGGAAAGGGAAATTTTTTTACGGGGAATGCATATTAATGCTAATTTGGCGGCAATTAAATGCCCTTGTTATGAACAACCATCTCACCGAACTTTTTGAGCGGGACCTGCTGAAACTGCGCGACGAACTGAACAATTTTAAAAATGAAGAAAACCTTTGGCGCAAAGCAGATGGAATAACCAATACCGCCGGCAACCTTGCTTTGCACCTTATCGGAAACCTGAACTATCATATTGGCACGCAATTGGGCAACACCGGCTATGTACGTAATCGCGAACAGGAGTTTACCTTAACAGGCGTTGCCCGCGAAAAAATGATAACCGATATTGAAAATTTGATCGAAGTCCTAAAACGCACACTGCCGGCCCTTACGCCACTGCAGCTGGAAGCAACCTATCCGCTGGAATTTTATGGACGAAAAAGCACTGCATTTTACCTGCTTCATTTTTACGGCCACCTGAACTACCATTTGGGACAGATCAATTACCTGAGGAGAATATTGGAGGCATAACCCCAAGCGGTAAATATTTCAAATCCGGAAGATATCCATCTTGACTAGTTTCTGGTCGATGGATTGAATGGCAATAAATAAGGCTGGAATCACCAAAAATATCCACTTGTAAACCATAAGCGATGGAAGCGCCTTTGGACTAACTACCGAAATAATCCCATAAATACCGGCCAAAATAACTGCGAATATTGCAACAGCCAATAGATTCCATCTCAAGTCGTTCCTTCGTTTAACATCGGCTTTGACCTGCTGCATAACCCTTGCTGAAAAATCGTAGGGCAGGCCACGCTCAGGCTCAACGGCGAGCGCCTCAAAAAGGGTACTATAGGCCTTAGCGCCTTCGGTCATGGGCTCGTCCTGCAGCCGCTTGCTTTCGAACCATCGTTGTAACTCATCATCATTCATTTCCTTCATGGCAGTTCATTTTTTAAGTAAGCCTGTAATTTATCTTTCAGCAATTTCCGCGCCCTGAATAAATAATTCTTGATCGTTCCTTCGGGCATGCCGGTTATCTCGCCTATCTCCACACATGAGAACTCGCTCAAATGGTACAAAGTTAAAATCGTGCGGTACTTTTCGGGCAATTGTGCTATTAGTTGTTCCACATAATTCGCCGTATCTTTTTTTGTCAGCAATTGTTCAGGCGTTTCGGTGGTAAAATGGTAGTTTTCTATGTCGTCCGGGTAGTCGCTTAACCGTTCACGGTGGTGTTTTCGCACCTGGTTTATGGCGGTAAGATAAGCTATGCGAGCAATCCAGGTAGACAGCTTCGACTCGAATTTAAATCGCCAGAGGCTTTTGTGTACCTTGATGAATACTTCCTGGCAAATATCCTCAGCGGCCTCCTGCTCCTTTACCAGGCGGTGTACCACATAAAAAACCAGCCGCTCATACTGTTTCACCAATAATTCAAAGGCCCGTACGTCGCCATTCAGTATCCTGGTAACTACCTCCTTTTCACTAAACATATATCATTAGTCAACACCGGTGCTTTAAAGGTTGCAAAAAATAATTGAAATTTATTTGCAACCCCCTGCCTGTCGCTGCTGACTACTGCGATAAAAATTAATAAATTTAAAAATTATGGAAAAGCACATTTGGCCTTTTATAGCCGTTATCATTATATTCATCATCGTAGCGGTCGTTATTGTCAGCTGGTATAATTACCGGTTAAAAAAACGCATTATCGATTCAGGACCCATTGACGATGGCGCCATAAATTTCCTGCGAAAGCTTACTGACATGGGCGCAGAGCAGTTAAAATGGGGTTGCGTGCTCTTTTCGGGCGGCCTTGGCCTGGTGGTAATACAATTCCTTCCTTATTACAGTGATTCGCCGATTGTTTGGGGCCTCGAATTAATGTTTGTTTCTGCCGGTTTCCTGGTTTATTACTTCGTTATCCGCAGTCAGCAACGCAGGTAACATTTCTGCGCACCCTTAACAACTAACAGATTTTTAATTAGAATTTTTTCTGAGGCCGACCGTCTCCCGGATTCGTTTTGCCTGAAAAATTATGTAAGTCTTAATACACTATGAAAAATATTTACACTCTTTTTATAACCATAGGCTTGTTCATTTTTTGCGGCGATGCCTCCGGCCAGGCAAACCATATTGTTACCATTGGTGGCAAACTGATCGACAGCGTATCACAAAAACCGGTAGTGGCCGCGACGCTGATCCTTAAAAATATTGACGCTACTCAAAATACTTTATCCAAAGCCGATGGCAGTTTCAGCCTTAGCGGTTTGCAGCCGGGTAAGGTTACACTTAATATAAGAGCGGTGGGTTATGTTGAAAAGCGGATATTGTTAAACCTGCAGGCCGATACCCTATTAAGGGCCATAGTATTATCGCCCGACGTCAAATCGCTGCACGAGGTTGAGGTGCGTTCATCGCGCCCGCTTATTCAGCAAAAGGCCGGCAAAATAATTTACGACCTGCAGGCCGACCCTGAAGCCAAAGCGAAAAATGTGATTGATATCCTCCCGAAGATACCCTATATCACGGTGGACGGGAACGGGAATGTTATGCTCAAAGGCAGCGCGAGTTTTAAAGTATTTATCAATGGCAAACCTTCTGCAATGATGGACAATAACCTCAAGAACGTTTTGCAAACCATGCCGGCAGCCAACATCGTACGGATAGAGGTATTTACCATTCCCCCGGCAAAGTACGATGCCGAGGGCTTCGGCGGTATCATCAACATTGTAACGGTGCAAAACGGCGACAATGGTTTTAAAGGAAACCTTAACATAAACGATCATTCCCCACTCGGCGGACCCGGCGCAGGCGGCTCGTTCACTTATCGCGAAGGAAAGTTGGGTATCAATGCATATGGCGGCGCAGCCATTAACAACACACCGCAAGCCAATTTTTCAACCACGCAGCAAAGCTACGGCGATGCCCCGTCCTTTCTTACTCAAAACGGGTTTAAGCACAATAACAGCCGCAACGGTTATATCGGTGCAGAGCTGAGCTATGGGGTCGACTCGCTCCACCTGCTGTCGGGCGAGTTTAGCATTAATGGCTTCGGTTATAACGGGGCCTCGTACCAATCGTCGCTGCTGACCGGCACCGCCGGTATTTTGCAGGGTTATGACATTGACAATAATAACAACGGTAATGGTAACGGCGGCGATGCGGCAATAAACTACCAGTTGGGATTTAAAACCGATAAAAACCGCCTTCTTACCTTTTCATACCGTTATGCAGGGTATAACAACTATAGTTTTAGCGACCTGGGCCTGTCGCAGGAAATAAACTACCCGTTAGCGGATTACCGCCAGCCAGACGATGAACTGATAAAGGAACACACGCTGCAGGTAGATTTTATTACGCCAGTAAAAAAGGTAAATATTGAGGCTGGCGCAAAGGCGATATTTCGCACCGATCAAAGCAGCTTCCAATATCTCTCGCTCGATTCGGCGAGCAGACAATTCCTGGTAGACCCAAGCCAAACCAACATTTTCCATTATAGCCAGGATGTGTTTAGCCTGTATAATTCCTACCAGTTTGCGCTTGGTAAATGGGCCATCAGCGCTGGCGCCCGCGCCGAAGAAACCGTGGTGAACGCACAATTCACCTCATCGGGGACAACTGTTGATCAGAATTATTTCAATCTCGTACCCTCATTTTCGGCTAACCACCCTTTGGGAGGAGGTAACCTGGGCCTTGGTTTTAACCAGCGTCTGCGTCGTCCGGGCATTAATAGGCTTAATCCCTTTGTCGACCGTTCCGATCCAAATTTTATTACTTCGGGTAACCCGCAGCTTAAGGCCTCGGCAATGAATAATGCCGAGGTTAGCTATAACACCGGCAATGGCAAAAAGCTCTCGGTGTTTATCGCCGCTGACCGTATTTTTGTAAGCAATCTTGATTTGCTGGTCACAAGCTTCAACTCAGCGACGCAGGTTACCAGCGCTACTTATCAAAATACCGGCAGGGGAGGAGGCTGGACCTTTATTTTTGCACCCAACTATAATCCGGTGCAATGGTACAGTCTGAACCTGAATAACAACCTGACCGATATTATGATTACCGGGAGCGATCAGGGCGTTACGGTTAAGCAATACAAATGGCTGGATTATCTTTCACTGTCGAACGTATTCCGGCCAGGTAAGGGGCTGGACTATCAACGCCGGCCTCAAGTACGCAAGTTCTGCGCCCGCCTCGTTACAATCAACCACCAACGCATGGCTAAGCACTACCGCTGGCGTAAACAAAGAGGTGATTAAGGGCAAGCTTTACCTTGCTGCATCGCTGAACAATCCCTTTACCAAATTTCGCACAAACGAGGTGATCACAACCGGACCCGACTTTTATGAGGTTGCGGGTACGCAATTGTATTTCCGGTCGGCATCCGTCAGTCTGAATTACAACTTTGGGCGGTTGCAAAACGATGTAAAGAAAAGCCGCAAGGGCATCCGTAATGACGATGTGAATAACAGCGGGGGCCTTTAAGCCACCCCTTGCTTTGCTTCATCCCAACATTTCCCTATCCCCACATCTGCATATCCGCACATTTGCATATCCACACATCCGCACATTCGCACATCCCAAACCTAATTCGGCTATGGTTTATCCCGTACGTACGGGATTGACTATGGACTTCCACAAAAAAAAAGCGTTCCGTATCTCACCCCGGAACGCTCTTGTTACGATTCGAAAAATCAAATAACAATCAACTAAACCCGAACCGGTATCTCACCCCCGGTTCTTCCTCATGTTTCCTTGAGAAACCCTAAGTCCTTTAAGCATCCTGTTTGCGAGGATTAAATTCTATTGATATGACGTTGAAAAAGATGCAGTTGTTACAACATACAAAATTAATCGCCGCCACCGCCAGGGCCGCCAGGACCGGGACCGCCGCCCGGAGGCGGGCCAAAGCCCCTGCCAGGTCCCATTTGAGGCATCTTGCCTGCCAGTTTCTGGAAACGGTAGGTAAATGTTAACAAATAATAACGGCCTAAACGATTATAGTTAGATACCGAGCTTGATGCACTGGTTTGAGTAGCGCTGTAACCGGTATTTTGATTAAATACGTCGAGTACCGAAAAACGCAGCGTTGCCATATTACCTTTCAGGAAACGCCTTTCTACATAGGTGTTAAATACGTTCGGGTTTTTTGCGCCCGGGTAATTGTAGTAAAACGTCTTGGTATAATCGTAGCTGTATGTCCAGTCTTTGAAAAAGTAGTTCTTGCCATTTAAACCAAGCGCCAGCGAGCGGTAGTTATCCTCCACCCCCTGTTGCGGAATAGAGTTTTGCGAAGAGTTGATGGTATAGGTGCTACTTGCCTGGGCATCCACCACATCCGTAATATCCAGCCTGAAACGTAAGCTGGGGGCAGCGGTGAGGGTTTTCGCAATATTTTCTTCCGTTGTCGGGATGAAAGTTGCGGCTGCCACATTGGTGATATAGGATATGTTATTGGCGTAGGATAAATTACCCACCATAAACAGGTTATACCGGCGGTTGTCCCAGGGCTTGTTAAACACAAAGAATGCCGAGGTGGAGTAATAGCCGGAGGCGTTGGTATAAGTTGTTGCTATGGTGTTCGCCAGCTTCGACGGCTCGCCATTCTGCGTATAGTCGGATGGATAATAAATGGTTTGGGTTGCAATATAATTGTTTGCCTGGATGAACGAGAAGTTGGAGAAAAACACATTACCCGACTGGAAATTAAAGTTATTGTACCTGATGGAGAACGTATTGTTGTACTGCTGTTTCAGGTCGGCGTTACCGATTACGGGGTAAAGCGCGTTGCTAAAATCGGTCACCGGCTGCAACTCACTGTAAGTGGGCGTTACGCTTGAGCCACTATAGTTTGCGCTGAAAGACTGTGTACGCGAAAAATTGTATACAAAGTGCGCGTTGGGCGAAAGGTTGAAGGCGCTTATGCTGGTCGGCGCAATGTTTACCGCTGTCCCGGTCAGGTCAGACTCCTGGGCAGTAACGCCCAATACATAATTGTATTTCTTTTCGATAAAACGATAATTTAACCCTCCGCGATTGATCAAAAAAGTACTATGATAATCGTTGCTGAGCAAGGCATACTGATTAAGGGCGCCGTCAGTAGCCAGGGTGTCCGTCTCTTTATCGGAAGTGGTATAGTTTCCTTTATAATAATAGTTCAGCTCCAAAAATGAGCGTTTGCTTAATGGCTCGATATAGGACACGTAGGTGCTCACCGTATCGGTATTGCTGTTGGTAGTGATATGCTGATTAAGCGGCGCATTGGGGGCTCCGTACAAGTAAGTATATATTGGGTTTTGATATTCATCATTTATGCTGTTCCCGGCGCCAATATTAATGCTAAAGTTTCGGCCGTGACTGTTAAAACGGTGATTATAAAGCGCGTTGATGCCATAGGTGGGGGTGCTGGTACGGCTAAGCGTATTAAGATTATAATATTGGTCCAGTACCTGGGAGGTATCCTCTATGTTTCTTGAAAACGCGGTAGTATGTACGCTGGCATAAGAGTAAGCAGGGGTGATCTTCAGATAATTGACGGTATCGGGCTTATACTCCATGTTAAAAGTAAAACGCGCGTTTACCTTACCGTCATTTTCAAACCCTGATTGAGTGGTGGTGTTTGTTTTGCCAAAGGTAACGTTGTTTTGTATGGTGGAGTCGACGGTGTAAACAGAGTTGTCTGAGAAACTGAAGCTGCCGTAGACAGTAACCTTCTTGCTCCAGTTATCGCGGTAGTTGAAACCTATGGAGCGGGCTGTAGTGATACCGTTGGTGTTGTTGTTACTGCCGGGAGGTGGCCCGCCCGGACCCCCGCGGCCACCGCCGCCGTTGGGCCCGCCGAAAGTAAACAGGTTGGTGTTGGTGTTGTTATAATTGCCCAATACGGCTATCTGTTGGTCACCGTTAAAATCAAACAGGTTACCCTGCAAAATATAACGGGCCGCGTCGGTATTGCCGTCAACTTGTGGTATGGCATCGGCGCCACCGCCCGCGCTAACCTGGCCGAATATTCCATGGTTGCGGCTTTGTTTTATATTAATGTTCAAAATGGTCTCGGGCTCGCCGGATTTTATACCGGTAAGGTTGGCCTGGTCGCCATAGTCATTCACAAACTGGATACTTTGTACCGCATCGGCAGGTAGATTTTGCGTAGCGGTTTTAAGATCGCCGCCAAAAAAATCTTTGCCATTTACGCGCACCTTAGTGACGCTTTTACCCTGGAAGGTGACGTTGCCCTGGGCGTCAACATCGGCGCCGGGCACTTTTGCAATCATGTCCTGCACCGGTGCGCCATCCCGAACCGGGTAAGCTGCAGTATTAAATTCTACCGTATCTTCTTTAACTTTAACAGGCAAAACATCGCGTATGGTTACCCCACCCAGCATAATAGTGGATGGCTTCAGGATGATCGGCCGCAGGAATACAGGGTTATTGGTGTTATCAAAGGGAATAACCTTTTTTGCCGGGTTGTAACCGATCGATTGTATAAACAGGGTGACTTTGGTAGCCCTAACGCCCGGGAACAAAAACGCGCCTTTGAGATCAGTCACCGTAGTAAGGCTGTCGGTGCCAAAATACAGCTTCACTGTTGAGCCCGGCAGGGTCTGTTTGGTGGAGTCGATGACCGAACCGTGGATATCCCGCCCTGTTTGTGCGTAAGCGTTTACGCTGATTAGAAGCGCTGCGGCTATAAAAAAGTAAAATCGTTTCATTTATCGTTTTGCTTTAGATGTGCAAATCAAGCTCATTGCTACTTAAGTGAAAAATGCAATAGATAGGGGGCTTAAATAAGTAGACGAAGGGCTATGTTGAGCCTATGAAATTACGTTTTTTGACGGACAGATCAAAAATTGCTTTATGTCGGTCACAATTGGCTATCTGTCGGTAAACTCAGGCTGCTCATAGATTGGTATTGGCTGTTTGAGGGTTACAGTTGTAATTTTACAGCTGAATTGTTAGGTTTTACGGGCATTAATTTGAACCGATGATCTTTAAAAACCGCTTATAACGCTTTCAACTCTATATGAAATGATATTTACGAAATCGAAAAGTAAACTGGTAACTGTACTCATCCATGTACTGGCGTGGGCGGTATTTGGGATGCTGTTGTTTTTCTTTCAGCCATTAACCTGGAACGTTTCGCTGCCGTACCAGCTTTGGATAAAGCAAAACATTATTTTTGGCCTGCTGGTGGTTACATTTTACCTCAATTCTGAAATAATAGTTCCCCTTTTTTTATTGAAAAATAAAACTGTCGCCTATTTCCTGATCGTGGTGGGTGTTGCGACTATCATAGTTTTGATTAACGGCTATGTAGATGAATGGCTTAAGCTGCCACAGCTGATGGATGCGGCTTTCCATAAAGGGGGTCCGCCGCATCGTCATCACGATCCGCACCGGGAATGGGAAATCGGTATGATCGCACCTATGATAGGCACCTGCGCACTGGTTTTGGGCATTAGTACGAGCATTACTGTGATGGAAAAATGGCAGAAGGACCGCATCATCCACCAGGAAATGGAGCAGGATCGTATCAGTTCCGAATTATCTTTCCTAAAAGCCCAGATCAATCCGCACTTCTTCTTCAACACGCTGAATAATATTTATGCGCTCACCCACATTAATGTGGATACTTCACGCAAAGCCATTCACCAATTATCCAGGATGATGCGCTATGTGCTATACGACACGCAAAACGCGACTACGCACCTAAGCCAGGAAATTGCTTTTGTAAAAGACTACATCAGTTTGATGCAATTGCGGCTAACCGATGCTGTAAAGATTGAATTTAATTCGCCTAACGCGTTGAAGGACATGGCCATTGCGCCGATGATCTTTTTGCCTTTTATCGAGAATGCTTTCAAACATGGAGTGAGCGCAACTAACCCCAGCTCTATCGATATCAGCATAAGCCAGCACAATTCGGTGGTTGATTTACTGGTGGTGAATACGGTTATTAAAGAACAAAATAATAACTTAGAGGCGGGCAGCGGCATAGGGCTCAACAATACCCGCCGGAGGCTGGATTTGCTGTACCCGGGCAAACACACCCTGAAGATAACCGAAGATGCCGCCGCCAACACGTATGCAGTGCACTTAACGCTTGATCTGTCATGATATTAAATTGTATCGCCGTTGATGATGAGCCGCTGGCCCTTGGCCTGGTCACTTCGTTTATTCAGCAAACACCGTTTTTGAACCTCACCGGTAAGTACTCAAGCGCCGTTGACGCGCTAAAAGCTGTTCATACACAAAAGATCGATGTAATCTTTCTTGATATCCAGATGCCGGATCTGAATGGCATCGAGCTTGCCCGGGTGATCGACAACAGCAAAAGCAACAAGCCACGCATTATCTTCACGACGGCCTATAATCAGTTTGCCCTTGAAGGTTATAAGGTGGATGCGCTCGGCTACTTGCTGAAACCGTTCAATTACGAGGAGTTTCTGCATGCCGCAACAAAGGCATTAAACTACGCAGAACTTGTTGAGCGTTCCAACACACCGGGCGTGGCTGCCACTGCTGCTCCGGCGCCGGAGGAGCGGATAGAAGATGAATACCTCTTCCTTAAAGTGGAATACCAGCTGGTGCGCATCGCCCTGAACGACATACTTTATATCGAGGGGTTGAAGGATTATGTAAAAGTTTGGCTCAAAAGCGCCGAGAAGCCCATCTTATCACTCACCAGCCTTAAATCGCTGGAAGAAAAATTGCCTTCCAAAAAATTCATGCGGGTACATCGCTCTTTTATCGTTTCGTTGGACAAGATCAACTCTATCACCCGCAATGCCCTGCAGATCGGGAAGGTAAACATTACGGTAGGCGATCAGTATAAAGAAGCCTTCAGCCAGTTCCTGAGCAAGTGGGCTTAGCCTATGCGTGGCGCCCTGCAAAGGCATTCCGAAAGCAAATCGTTTAAATAAAATACCCTTTTGTTGAAATATTTCGGACTATATGGGAAGAAAATATAATTTTTGCAACAAATTACCGGGTTGAACATCTTATGTAACAAAGGGCGTCGTGCCTCCGCCGCTCCCGAAAAACAAATAACACCGCGTTTATGCGGGCTTAACAGGTTTCTGAACATCACAGTTTAATGAATACAAACCAACGGGTACTGAACTCAATTTCTTTGATCAAACTATCGGATTTAAAGCAGAAAGCTATCGTCCTTGTACCGTCCCTGCTCTTGCTGGTTTCCTGCGGAAATAATAATAAGCAACCGGGTGAAGCGGGTTTCGCCCAGGGCATACAATCGTACAAGGTGCTGACTTTGCAACCCCGGTCGGTCACCTTAAATAACGATTATCCTGCAAATATACAGGGGCAACAAAATATCGAGATCAGGCCAAAAGTAGACGGATTCGTGGAAAAGATCTACGTTGATGAGGGTTCGCTCGTAAAAAAAGGACAGTTGCTGTTTAAGATCAACGCGCCCCAATACGAACAGGATGTGCGCACCGCCGAGGCCGGAATAAAAACGGCCGAGGCAGATGTAAATACGGCAACCTTACAGGTAAACAAGGTCAAGCCGCTGGTTGAAAAGGATATCATCAGCCATTATGAACTCGAGTCGGCACAGCTTACCTTGCAGACTAAGCAGGCTGCCCTGGCCCAGGCCAAAGCGGCTCTGGAGAATGCCCGCATCAATGTAGGTTATACCACCATTGTAAGCCCGGTGGATGGGGTCATCGGCTCCCTTCCCTATAAATTGGGCAGCCTGGTAACGAGCACCACTGCCGATCCGCTGACCACTGTATATAACACGGCAACAGTATATGTGTATTTCGCGATGAATGAAAAGCAATTGCTCGACTTCAGCCGCGACAGCAGCAACACGAGCTTTCGATCGAAATTAAATAACATGCCGCCTGTGACGCTTATGCTGTCTGATGGCAGCATTTACGATCATAAGGGAAAGGTGGAGACAGTAAACGGCCTCATCAATACCAGCACCGGTTCGGCTAATTTCAGGGCTGGCTTTCCGAACCCACAAGGGCTTTTGCGCAGCGGGGCCAGTGCAACCGTGCGCATTCCGAAGCTGGTAAAGGATGTGCTCATCATACCGCAGGACGTTACCTACGAGTTGCAGGACAAACGTTTTGCTTACCTGGTTGACAGCAAGAACAAGGTTAAGAACGTGGCCATAACAGCCATGGATAATACTCCCGGCCAATTTTATATTATAACAGGCGGACTGAAGACCGGCGACCGGATCATCATCGAAAGCGCCAATAATTTGCAGGACGGAACGGAGATAAAGCCGGTTGACGCTAACGCTGATGAGGTTTATAAAGGATTGAATTAACGTAGAGACGCCCCGATGGGTCAGGGCGTCTCTACCCTACAAAACACTATGCTAAAACGGTTCATAGAACGCCCTGTACTTTCCACTGTAATTTCGGTGTTGCTGGTTATTTTGGGTTTGATCGGCCTGTTTAACCTGCCGATTTCGCAATACCCCGACATTGCTCCGCCTACTGTGCAGGTATCTGCCAATTACAGCGGAGCTAATGCCGATGTGGTATTGAAAAGCGTGATCGTTCCCCTCGAAGAACAGATCAACGGGGTGGAGAATATGACCTATATGACCTCTTCGGCTGGGAACGACGGTTCGGCATCTATATCTATCTTCTTCAAGGTTGGTATCAACCCCGATATTGCTGCCGTGAACGTTCAAAACCGTGTGGCAAGGGCAGCCAGCCTTTTGCCGCAAGTGGTTACTGAGGCGGGCGTAACCGTTGAAAAAAGCCAGAACAGTAACCTGCTGATATTTACGCTATCCAGCGACAACCCGGCTTACGATGCTACTTTCCTGCAAAACTATTCCAAAATAAACCTTGTACCAGCTATTCAGCGGGTGAACGGCGTGGGCAATGTACAGATATTTACCGACCGCGACTATTCGATGCGGATATGGTTAAAGCCCGATGTGATGTCGAGATATGGGCTGGTTCCCGACGACATTACCAACGCACTGAATGAGCAGAATATCGAGGCTGCCCCCGGCAAGTTTGGCGAAAACAGCCATGAATCTTTCCAGTACGTGATCCGGTATACCGGCCGCTTAAAAAACGCGCAGGAATTTGGAAACATCATCATCAAATCGGTAGGTAACGGCCAGTTGCTGCGCTTAAACGATGTGGCCCGCCTGGAGCTGGGCGCACTTGACTATTCCGTAGACCTCAAGGCCAACGGGCTGCCCGCGATTGGCGTAGGCATTACACAAGCTTCCGGCTCCAATGCCCGCGATGTGATCAACCAAACCAAAGAGATCCTCGAAACGGCCTCCGCCTCGTTTCCAAAAGGCTTGAAGATCACCTACATGGTCGATGCCAACGAATACCTGAACGCCTCTATTGAAAAAGTGATCAGTACGCTGATAGAAGCCTTTATCCTGGTATTTATCGTGGTGTTTGTCTTCCTGCAGGATTTTCGGTCCACGCTCATTCCGGCGATAGCCGTGCCCGTTGCCATTATCGGGACATTTTTCTTTTTAAACCTGTTTGGGTTTACGATTAACCTGCTCACGCTGTTTGCCATGGTTTTGGCCATCGGGATCGTTGTGGACGATGCCATCGTTGTGGTAGAAGCTGTTCACGCCAAGCTGGATAAAGGCTATAAATCGGCCCGAAAAGCATCGGTTGACGCCATGAATGAGATATCAGGCGCTATTATTTCCATTACGCTTGTCATGTCCGCGGTGTTTCTGCCGGTGACGTTCATCAGCGGATCCACCGGCGTATTTTACAAACAGTTTGGCATTACCCTGGCGGTTGCCATCCTGCTATCGGCGGTAAATGCGCTTACATTGAGCCCGGCTTTGTGCGCCATATTCCTAAGGCCGCATTCCGAAGAGGAAAAAAAGAAACGCTGGTTTAACTTTTTCTACAAGCGTTTTGATATCGTTTTTGATGCTGTAAAAAGCAAATACGAACACTCGGTGGGCTTTTTTGCGCGGAAAAAATGGATCGTGGTGGTTGGCGTTATCGCCTTTGGCATATCGCTGGCTTTACTGATAAAAACCACGCCGGCCAGCTTTGTGCCGAGCGAGGACCAGGGAACGGTGTTTGCCGGCATTACCCTTCCGCCTTCTTCGGGAATGGACCGCACCTCGGCTGTAACCAAAAAGATCGACAGTATCGCCCGTTCATTACCATACGTCGACCGATCTCTCCAGATTGTAGGATTTAACTTTTTGGCGGGCAGCGGCAGCGCCTACGGCATGGTGATCATCAAGCTAAAAACCTGGAACGAACGGAAAA
>Ga0206808_1065_pt1 | contig 29426 bp, 28 predicted proteins | sample Alteio_BWOrgCont_58_FD_152899 | JGI IMG/M metagenome (GOLD analysis project Ga0206808, IMG submission 152899) | Enriched cells from forest soil in Barre Woods Harvard Forest LTER site, Petersham, Massachusetts, United States -... | ecosystem: Environmental > Terrestrial > Soil > Temperate forest >...
AGGCGACGGAGGCGGAACGCGATAATGTTCGCCTGACGTTATTATCCGATGTTGCACGCAATTATGTCGATCTGCGCACGGCGCAGCGGCAGTATGATTTGACTATGCAGAACCTTAATTTTCAGAATGATACGTTGAATGTCACGACGGGCCAGCGCGCGGAAGGTGCCATTAGCGATCTGGAAGTCGCGCGTGCAACGGCGCAGGCGAAAAGTACTTCGGCGCGCTTGCCGCAGATTGATAATTCAATCGTGCAGGCGATGAACCGTTTAAATATTTTGTCCGGTCAGGAACCGGGAGCATTGAATGTGATGCTAGCCTCGCCGCAGGCCTTGCCGAATGTACCGAAAGAACTCGTGATCGCGACGCCGATGAGCGCGATTGCACGGCGCCCGGATGTGCGCGCGGCGGAACGGCATTTGGCGGAAACGACGGCACTTAGTGCCGCAGCATTTGCCGAGTTTTTCCCAAAGATTTCTTTGTCCGGATTTTTTGGGACGCAAACATCGATTTTATACGGCGATGGCCCGACCTGGAACGCAGGTGTTAGCGGCATTTTGCCGCTGCTGAATTTTGGCCGGATCCGCGCGGGCGTGAATGCAGCTGATGCGCGGCAAAACCAGGCCTATTATAATTATCAGCAAACGATTTTGCTGGCGCTGGAGGAAACCGAAAACGCGCTGGCGGGTTATTTGAATGAACAAAAACGCCGCGAAGATTTAGCGGTGGTCGCGACTGAACAAGAAAAAGCCGCAACGATCGCGCGCGAGCAATATAAAGCGGGTGTGGCGACGCAATTAGATTTATTGGTGGCGGAAGAAAATAAATTGGATGCGGAGAATGATTTGGCTCTATCGGACGCTGCTGTGGCGCAGAATTTGATCGTGCTGTACCGTGCGCTTGGGGAAAATACGGATAGTAATCCATTGCCGATGGCCCAGGAAAATCAGGTCAGTACGGTTCAAGCGCAGTCGCAAGCTATGCAGCCCGTCGTGTCCAGTATGCCTGCGCCGGTGCAAACACAGGAAGCGCAAGCCGCACCGCCTGTGCCAGTAAATCCGAGTCCGGTCAGTTATGTGAATGGCACATTGGTCGTGCAAGGCGCAGGACAGAAATAATTAAAGCAGTAAGCGGAGCTGCGGTGACATCGCATCACGATTAAATGCGGCGACCGACAGCCGGCTGCGGCGTGTCAGATTATAACGCGTGCGGTAGAGATTAAAAATCTGCTCGATTTGATCGGCGTAAATGCCCTTGCCGTGCATGCGCGCGCCGAAGTTTGGATCATTTAATTTGCCATCGCGCATGGAACGGATGCGGTTCAGGATTTTGTCGGCGCGGTCGGGATAATGTTCGCGCAGCCATGTTTGGAATAGATCCTTCACTCCGTGTGGTAGGCGGAGGACATTATAATAGGCGCTATAGGCGCCGGCTTGCGCCGCACTTTCCAGGATTGATGGGATTTCATGTTCGGTCAGGCCGGGCAAAACGGGGCCGATCATCGCGTTTACCGGAATGCCAGCCTGGGCCAACGTTTCAATGGGTTGCCATTTGGGGGACCCGAGTTTTGCTTTTAACAATTCCGCCGTGTCTTGCTTTACAAAAATTTTGGTTTCGAAATCCAGCCCCGCGGATAAGCCGAAAAATTCATGCGTCGGGCGCGCGTAACAATAAATACAGCCATGTTCACAGCCGCGATAGGGATTGAGTGTGGTGTTCATGCCGAGGTCTGGGCTGTCGTTTGTTGAAACAATCGTGCGCGAGGTATCTTTGAAAATTTGAGTTTGGATTTGTTTTTCGTCTTCCCAGTCTTCGTCGTGACGTGCGGCTTCCAGCGCTTCGAGTTCGATTTGGCTGGATAAGCGCTCAAACCGACCGGCAGGATTTTCCAGGGTGCCGCGCCCCGTTATTTTCTGTCCTTTTTGGGGTGAATCGCCGTCTATTATGTTCTTGATTTGTTCTCATAAACTCCATCAAAAGGCAAGCATGAAAAATGATATAATATAAAATTGTTATTTAGTAATTTATCTTATTCGTATCAGTAACTTATTATTATTTTATTCGGGCGGGCATATTAATGGATTTATGAAAACGCTACCTCTCCTTGCTCTCGCGGCTATGATCGCAACTGCTGCACCAGCTTTTGCGCATGAAGACCGTATGACTCTCTCCGGCCCTGAGTTCGCTCAGCAGGCTGCCATCGGCAACAATTACGAAATCTGGTCGAGCAAGCTTGCGCTGCAACGCTCGCGCGATCCGGCGGTTCGGAATCTGGCGAAGCATATGATTGCTGATCATATGCAAGCCGGGAAAAAATTGCAGGCGATTGTACAATCTGAAAATGCGGATGTCCGCTTGAATGCTTTGGATGCCGAGCATCAAAGAATGTATGACAATCTAAAAGCGACAGGCGCTAATTCGTTTAACTATCAGTATGTCGCGGATCAGGCTGCAGCGCATGCCAGCACGATTCACCTGTTCGAAATTTACGGCAAAAACGGCGATGACGCCGCGCTGCGTAACTTTGCCTTGAAAACTTTACCCACCCTGCATCACCACCAAGAGATGGTGCAGAATGTTTCCATGAGACCCGGTTATTCTTGGCACTAACCAACTAACAACATCAACCCAACCCATCAGGAGAACACAATGGATTTCGGAAAAGGATTATTACTCTGGCTGTTCGGCATTCCGCTGCCGATCATTCTGCTCATCGCCCTCTTTTGGCATCACTAGGATTGGTGACCATTATGGTAAGAGAACCTACTGTTAATTATACCCAGATTTCGGAAACCATCGAAACGCATCCACGTAAAAATCGCGGTGTCTTTTGGTGCGCGATCTGGGGTGGTGCGCTTGCCGCATTTGGTGTGACCCTGTTGCTCACGCCGCTCGGCGCTGCGCTGGGCTTTGCCTCCGTTTCGCCTTGGTCTTCAGCTGAAAATTCTGCGGTCAGCTTTACAGCCGTTGCAGCGATTTGGCTGATTGTCATGCAATGGCTGGCTGCCGGTCTTGGCGGTTATGTCACGGGTCGTCTGCGCACGCGTTGGACAAACATGCATGAATACGAAGGCTTCTTTCGCGATACGGCGCACGGGTTTTTAACCTGGGTGTTAGCAGCGATTTTGGTTGCCGGTTCCGCGGTTGTTCTGATGCCGCACGGTCATGGTCCGATGGAGCATGGCGCCATGGGCTACGGCAATCACGGCGGCGCTTCGCCGATGGACTACGAAGTCGATCGTTTGTACCGCGGTAAAAACGCCGGGATCAGCGAAGATGTTCGCAGCGAAACCGGACGCATCCTGACGCGTAATGTCGTATCAACCAATTCTGTCAGCTATTTCGGCGAAACGGATGATGCGGGCAATGCGATGGGCAATAATGTGGAAGACGACAAACGTTATCTGACGCAATTGGTTGAGGCGCATACCGGTTTGTCGGTTGAAGATGCCCGCACCCGCGTGGATAATGTGATTACGGATGGAAAAAACAAACTGAATGCAGCGCGTAAAGCTGCCGCAGCTTTGGCTTTCTATACGTTCTTTTCCATGCTGGTCGGTGCGTTTATCGCTTGTGTGACTTGCGCCCTTGGCGGACGTCACCGGGATTTGCACGATACGCTGCGTTAAATAAGAGAATCTCGCCTCTCCCTGTAGGGAGAGGCGAGATTTGCTTAGTGAGCGCGAAGCGTGAACTTAGCAAATCCGGGTGAGGGGAGCGCCGGGTGTCAGTAGGGTTCTAATTCTAAACCCTCCCCTCACCCGATTTGCTAAACTCCTCCGCGCTTACGCGCTCCGTCGTTAAGCAAATCTACCCTCTCCCTACAAGGGAGAGGGGATTTTTTTTATTTCTTCCCAAACAGCGCTTCCGCCGCTGCTTTACTGCTCGATTTCTTGGCGATTTCCGCCTGCACCCGCTGGATTTCGGCCTCCAGCATTCCTATGTATTCTTCTAGTTCCCCAACGGACATGGGGTCCAGGTTTTTGTGCACTGCACTACTGGATTTCGGATTGTCATCTTCTGTTAACATCTTTAGGATTATAGTGAAGAATGGCTCGAATGGCCAGAGGTCAAGGCCTTTCGCCCAGCCTCAAGTTCTTATAAAGTCCTAAGAAATAGGATTCGGGCATGAAACGAAGCGACGACAAAGGCCAAAACACTCTTTACTGCTCTTTCTGCGGTAAAAGCCAGCATGAGGTACGCAAACTCATCGCCGGGCCGACGGTATTTATTTGCGATGAGTGTGTAGATCTCTGCACCGACATCATCCGCGAAGAAGGCAAACAGCAATTAACGGGCGCCAAAGAAGGCGGCCTGCCAACGCCAAAAGAAATTAAACATGTACTGGATGATTACGTCATCGGCCAGGAACGCGCGAAACGCGTCTTGGCGGTTGCGGTGCATAACCATTACAAACGCTTGCAACACCTGGGCGAAGGCCACGGCGTTGAATTACAGAAATCGAACATCCTATTGGTTGGCCCGACCGGTTCGGGTAAAACGCTCCTCGCGCAAACTTTGGCGCGGATTTTGGATGTGCCGTTTACAATGGCGGATGCCACGACCTTGACCGAGGCCGGTTATGTTGGTGAAGACGTTGAAAACATTATTCTGAAATTGCTCCAGGCGTCTGATTACAACGTCGAAAAGGCGCAACGCGGGATCGTTTACATCGATGAGATCGACAAAATTTCGCGTAAATCCGACAACCCATCCATCACGCGCGACGTGTCGGGTGAGGGTGTTCAGCAAGCCTTATTGAAATTAATGGAAGGCACGGTTGCATCCGTACCGCCGCAGGGCGGCCGTAAACATCCGCAGCAAGAATTTTTGCAAGTCGATACGACGCATATCTTATTCATCTGCGGTGGGGCTTTCGCCGGGATTGATAAGATTATCGCCATGCGCCGCAAAGGCAGCAGTATCGGCTTTGGTGCGGACGTCAAAGGTCCGGACGAACGCGGCGTTGGCGCGATCTTGCAGGATCTGGAGACGGAAGACTTGCTGAAATTCGGGATGATCCCAGAGTTTATCGGCCGCGTACCATTGGTTGCGACGCTCGAAGACCTGGATGAAGCGGCGCTGATTAATATTTTGACCGAGCCGAAAAACGCGATCGTCAAACAATACGCGACCCTGTTCGATATGGACGGCGTGAAGCTAAAAGTTGACGATGGTGCCCTGCATGCGATTGCCAAATTAGCGATCGAACGCAAAACCGGCGCGCGTGGTTTGCGTTCGATTATGGAAAATATCTTGCTCAATCCAATGTACGAAGTGCCGGGCGATGAAACCGCGCGTGAATTGTTGATTACCGAAGACGTCGTGAACAAAAAAGCAGAGCCCGTGATCATTCACGGCGATGCGCCTGAAGGCGAAGCCAAGGATAAAGAGAAGAAAAAACCTGCGCTGAAAGCAGCGAAGGATTCTAAGGAAAAAGAGACGGCCTAAGCTATCAAACTAACATGAGTTGCTTAGCGAACCCTCCTGATCCAACAGGAGAAATGATATTCGGATTGGGTGCTAGAATAATTTGAGCATCATGCTGGATCGGCAAACTTTTCAGTTTGATTATAAATTGTGCGTAATTGATACGATCGGCGACGCCACATATCAATTTGAGGGGTGAGCTTTTTAGGCTCTGGTGAGACGCCGTGATGATAGGGGCTATAAACTTCAAGGTCTTGTTTTTTTGTTTCTAAATCTGCTTTAGTAATTGTTCGAAATTTGCTTTGTATATGCGATAACAACCTTAATGCACCGGGATCAAAGATGGCCGTATGATTTTTCTCGTTGCGTAAATTAGATAAAAATCCGATATTTCTTGATAAGAAATCGGTATCTGAAATATCGCCGCAAAGACCATATTTTGCCAATGAATTTATAAAAGGAGTTTCGTCTATCGTGGCATCTGGAAAAACCAGGGGCATAATATAAGCCCTACAAATATTATCTTCTAAAATCAAAATCGGCGTCAACATTTCCGGCAATTGATGCTGATGCCAGGAATGTAATTCTTCCAAATGAACGTATTGATCTCGCAAGTCAGCCCGGATATCTGATATTTTCTTGGGCCTAACTTCCAACACAATGTGCTCTTGTTCACAAACGATGCTGCCGCAATAACCATCTTTATCTTGAGTATAATTGCCGGGGCGTGTCGAGATCACATTCGCCAATTCAACTGTAAAGTTTTTAATATTATCCCAGACAGTCATTGATAAATGCCTAATAACAAAGTTTAAAGAATAAAAACGTGATTAATTTTAGTAATTAATTCCCCATCCTGCATCTGGCTGCTGAAACTGGTTTTCACTTTTGTCGCTTGATCCTTCAAATTTATTCTTATCTTCATGAAGTTCTCTCGCGCTAACAGAACCGCCTGGTCGATTGTATATAGTTGCCCATCCGCCTGACTCCATATGGGATGATCCTTGCGGTACGGGAAATCTGTTACTCAAGGGAATAGGGTATTTGCCATAATAAACTGCAGCTCTGGGTTGAGGGGATTTTTCCATTTAATTCTCCTATGTCTCATTAACTTAATAAACCTTAATTGATAATTGCAAGTTTTATTTTCGCTCTAAAATACTTGCGAAAAAGCCGTCAGTTTGGTGCCGGGCAGGGGAAAGCGCCATATAATCGCCGGTATCCGGCAGATTAATGTCCGCGCTGGTGGCCTTTTGCACGGGCAGTAACTGAAAATCTGGATGCTCAGCCAGAAACTTCTCCACCTGCAGTTGGTTTTCATCGGGCAGGATGGAGCAGGTGGCATAGACCAACCGCCCGCCGGGTTTGACCAGCCGCGCGGCACTTTTTAAAATGTTGGCTTGGAGCGGCAATAATTCATCAAGACCCGGCCCTAAATGTTTCCAGCGCGCATCGGGGTTGCGCCGCCACACGCCCGCGCCGCTGCATGGCGCGTCGACAAGGACGCGGTCGAATTGCCTGGCGCTGCGTTTTACCCATTTGTCGTTTTCATTTGTCAGGGGACGCGTTTGAATATTATCGAGCCCCGCGCGCGTGAAACGCATGCGTGAACGCGCTAGGCGTTTGTCGAGGACGTCGCAGGCTACCACGCGGCCTTTGTTTTCCATCTGAGCTGCGATGGCGAGGGTTTTACCGCCCGCGCCCGCGCAAAAATCGACGACTTGTTCGCCTGGCCGTGCGCCGACGAGGTGGGCGATAAGTTGAGAACCTTCATCTTGAATCTCAATGCCGCCACGTTTGAATAGATCCAAAGTCGGCAAATGCGGACGGCCAGTGACGCGAATGCCAAAGGGGGAGTAGGGCGTCGGAGCGGCGGTAATGCCATGCTGTTTTAATTCGGCGATCGCCACATCGCGTGTGATGACGCGCGGATTCGCGCGCAGGTCGAGCGGCGCTTCAGTCATCATACCGCGCAATTCATTTTCGAATTGATCGCCATAGACCGCGCGAAGTTTCTCCGCATATTCCGGCGGGCATTCGAGTTTTATTTCCTGCGGCATATCCACCGGTTCAAATTCGCCCGCGATGCGCGTGAGGAAATATTGTTCGTCTTCGCGCAATTTCGCGGGGGCGTATTGCGTGCCGGAAAAAATTTCCGCGATGGCCGAGAAAGACATTTTTTCCGCCAGCAACAGTTCCGCCAAAATCAAATTACGCCCGGTCTGCCGGGCATTCGCACACTCTAGGTGCCAGGCGAGCCGTAAAAACCGCCGCAATGCGCGGTACGTCGCCGACGCAACCGCGCTGCGGTCCTTGCTGCCGATATATTTCCGCGCGCGGAAATAGGCGGACATGATAGTGTCCGCAGGCCTTGGCTGGCCTAACATTTCATCGATCAGTTCAATGGTCGCCTGAATGCGCGCGGCGGGGGTCACATCATGCCTGCTGCTGGATTTTTTCGACTTCAGTGCCGCGCAAATTGGCGCCGGACAGATCCGCACCGGTGAAATCCGCGCCTACGGTATTGGCGTCCATCATATTAGCGCCTTTCATTTCAGCTTTGGCGAAATTCGCCCCCGCCAAGATTGCACCCATCATGTTTGTAGACCAATCGCGGCCTAGAAAGGCACCATTATGATCGCGCAAAGGGACGCTGTTGAATTTCGCGCCCGTGGCATCCGCGCCCGTCAAATTTGCTTTGCGCAAATTCGCGCCGGAAAAATCCGCGCCACACACATCCGCATTCTGAAACTCCGTCATCGATAGGTCCGCCATGATAAAGCTTGCCCCCGTCAGTTTCGCGCCGACCAGTTTCGTACCGTGCAAATTTGCGCCATCCAGGTTGGCGCCCGCCAGGTCGATTTGCGATAAATCCTCGTTCGGCAAATCCGCGCGCTTGCCGCGGCGCCCGTCGGATTGTTTCCATTCAAAGTGGTTGCGCAGAACATCCTGAATATGGGCGCCAAAGTCATCCATGGTTTTGGTCACAGCACCTGCGTCGATATCGGCGTTATCCAGATTTACATCTTTTAATTTCGCGCCGGACAAGTTCGCGCCCTTTAGGTTGACACCGTCCATCATGGCACCGGCCATTTGCGCGCCCTGCAAAACTGCACCGCCCATATTGCTATTCATCATCACCGCGCCGGACAGGTTCGCGCCGGACAGATTGATGTTATGCATATTCGCATTGGCCAGATTGGCGCCGGTAAACATTGCGCCCGGCGCCTTCACATCCTTCATTGAACAGCCGGACAGATCAGCGCGGGATGAACTGCCACCCTTACTGCCCTCGGCGAAATTCACGCCTTTGCTGTCGCCGGACAGTAGCGCGCCCGCGCGCAGGTCCGCGTTTTTCAAATTGGCGCCGTCCAGAATGGCGTCTTTCATCTTGGCACCGCGCAGATCCGCGTTTTCCAAATTGGCATTCAGAAGGATGGAGCTGTTTAAGGTCGTCGCAAAAAAATCCGCCTGGCGCAGATCCGCGCCGGTAAAGTCACTATTGGTCAGATCCGCGCCGGAAAAACGTGCGCTTTGCAAATTCGCGCGCACAAAACTGCTGCCGCGCAGGTCTTGCATCGAAAAATTGGCACGCTGGCCGCCGCCCTTGTTTTGCAGCCAGGCTTCGTGTTTTTTCAGGATTTCCACAATTTCTTGAGGCGTCATCAGGCGGCGTCCGGCAAAGAGGCTGGCAAAATTGCTGCTGCGATGTTAAAAGTCAATGCTTGTTTTGGCAAGCAGGATAACATTAAATGCAGCCTTTCATTGCGAGGAAATAGAGATGGGATTTTCAGCGCCCACGCGCCCAGAGGCGAATTTTATAGCTGACGATGTGATATCCATTGGTCACCGTCAGGATTAATCCCTATGGCTAATCTTATCATCATACTCATTTCGATTATTCTGGTCGCGTTCATCGCGATTGTGGGACTGTTATATGTAGGGCCGGCCTTGTTTGGGGATTCAGTCCAGACCATGGCGACGACCCTGATTGAACAGGCAAAACAGGTACATGCGGGTTTAATGATGTATGGACTTGACCATAACGGTATGGGCTTCAGCGATTTTTCTGAAGCAACGGCGATAAGCAGCGGGAAGTATTTTGGCCTCGGAAAAAACATCCCCGTGCCCATTCTTCAGGTTGGGGGGTATGGGACAGGGACATCCCCCTTGATCATGGGTGTCGGCGGCAGAGGAAAGGGCAGCGTTGAATTCAATATCGGTGCTTCCTTTTGCGGACCTATTGGGAATGATCATGTGGAGGTTTTCAGGGGGCATTGCCGAACCTCTGATGGTATAGATATTGTGGGTTATACCATTGAATATGGCGGGAGTTCCTGTGGCGTTAGCGGTGCAGTTGATTTCACGCAAGTCTCGTCACTTTCCACGACGACTGCGCAAATTTGCACAGCGATCAATAAGATGACCGGTATACCTGCGGGGACGACACTGGGCGCCAGCGGCATTCCGGTATTAAGCGGGACGGTGGAAGCTTGTGATGGCCTGACGTACTATCCGGGCAAGTATAATTTCTGCTTTACCCACAATTCCGGTCTCGGATCAGGCCCTAGTTTTTATAATGTGGTCAGTTATGTCTACGCACCGTAATTTGAAGGAACACTATGGCTAATCTCATTATCATACTCATATCGATTATCCTGGTCGTGTTCATCGCGATTGTGGGGCTATTGTATGTGGGCCCGGCTCTGTTTGGCAATTCGGCGCAGGCCATGGCGACGACCCTTATCTCCCAGGCACAACAGGTTCATGCGGGTTTGATGATGTATGGTCTGGATCACGGCGGCAAAAGTTTTAGCGATTTTAATGAATCCACCCTGATTACGAATGGAAGTATCGCAAAGTATTTTGGGCTTGGCAAATTTGCAACTGTTCCCATTCTTCAGGTCGGCGGGCCGACGAATGCTGTAAACAACCCTTTAGCTGTCGTCAGCGGCGGCGTTGGATTTAATTTTGGCGCAACGCCACCCTATTGCGGTCCTGTCGGAAACGACTATGTCTTTATTCTTCGTACAGAATGTCATACGACGGATGGCGTAGATGTCGTTGGTTATACTATCCAGCATTTAGCAAACAGCACTTGCAGCACTTATAGCGGCGTTGATTTAACGGCGGTATCATCATTAACCTCGACAACCATCGCGCAAATTTGCGTGGATATTAATAAGGCAACAGGTGCCGTGCCCGCAGGTGCGACGTTAGGCGCCAATGGTATTCCGATATTAAGCGGATCTGAGACGGGCTGTTTCAATATTGCCGGCAATACCCCATATAATTACTGCTTTACGCGTAATAGCGGCCTGGGCTCCGGCCCTAGCTTTTATAATGAACTTTACTACGTCTATGCGCCGTAATTTTTGCGGCGCGGCGCGAAAACGGACTTGGAAATTGGCCCGGCAAGCGTTAGGGTGCACCCCTTTTGACTTTATCTCAGGATAGAAAATGACATCTTTTGCCCTGGCTGCGCGGATGCAGCAGATTAAACCTTCGCCTACGTTTGCCGCTGCGGCGCGGGTGAAAGCGTTATTGGCCGAAGGGCGCGATATTATCGATCTGACGCTGGGTGAGCCAGATTTCGATACACCGGATCATATTAAAGCTGCGGCGATTGACGCTATCAATCGCGGCGAAACGAAATATACGCCGGTTGACGGGACAATGGCGCTTAAAAAAGCGATTTGCGAAAAGTTCCGGACGGAAAACGGATTGGAATATAAGCCGGAAGAAATCAGCGTCGGCACCGGCGGCAAGCAAGTGATCTATAACGCCCTGACGGTAACCATACAGGAAGGCGATGAAGTCATTATCCCCGCGCCTTATTGGGTGTCCTATCCGGATATCGTGTTGCTGGCGGGCGCGAAGCCGGTTTTGGTGCCATTGTCGATTGATAGTGGATTTAAAATCACAGCGGAAATGGTCCGGGCGGCGATTACGCCGCGCACGAAATGGTTCATTATCAACTCGCCTTCCAATCCCTGTGGTGCGGCTTATACGCGCGCGGAGTTGCAGGCTTTGGCGGATGAATTGAAACGTCATCCGCAGGTGATGATTTTGTCGGACGATCTTTACGAGCACGTCGTTTATGATGATTTCGAGTTCACGAATATCGCGATGCTGGACGCGGAATTGAAAACGCGTACCCTGGTCGTGAACGGTGTGTCCAAGGCTTATGCCATGACGGGCTGGCGCATGGGTTACAGCGCCGGGCCGAAATGGCTGATCGACGCGATGCGTAATCTGCAATCACAGGTGACCTCGAACCCTTGTTCGATTTCCCAGGCGGCAACGGTGGCAGCACTGTCGGGCGATCAAACCATCGTGCATGAACGTACAGCGGAATTTAAGAAACGCCGTGATGCGACGGCGGCGGGATTGCAAAAAATCCCCGGCGTGAAATGCCATGTGCCGGAAGGCGCATTTTACCTTTTCCCATCGGTGGAGAATTTTATCGGCATGTGCACGCCGGATGGCAAACAACTCGCCAATGATGTGGACGTCACGATGTATTTGCTCGACAGCGTCGGTGTGGCGGTGGTGATGGGATCAGCCTTTGGTCTGGCCGGGTTTATCCGGATTTCCTATGCCGCCTCGGTTGAAAAATTACAGGATGCTTGTGCGCGGATGGGCCGGGCATTTGGCGCACTAAAGTCTGCGCAAAACGGGAAATGCGCGGCGTAACCATCGCCGCCATTGCCGCGTCCGCGGCGGGCAAGGTTTCCGAGGATTCTTACGGTCACGCCGGTGATGAAAAGTATGGCGCCGCCTGGGTTTTGGACGGCGCCACCGGTCTGGGCGACCGGAATTATATCGCCAATGCATATTCCGATGCGGCCTGGTATGCGCGGCAGTTGTCGGATGCGCTGCGTGAACATTCGTTATCAGCCATGACGCCGGAAGCGGTTTTTCTCGCTGCCATCCGCCAAGTTGCCAAACAATGGCATGAACAGATAGGCGATGCAGAGGTGCCGCGTTATGCCTTGCCCTCCGCTGCGGGTATGTGGGTGCGATGGAAAGATAATGTGTTGGAAGCCATCAGTTTGAGTGATTGCCGTGGTTGGCATGTCGGCGCGGGCGGTACGTTGACGCAATTGGGATTGCTGGATGAAGATCCAAATGATGCCCAAGTGGCGGCAGAGGTTTCACGTCAGCAATCAGCGGGCGTGAAACCTGCCAACATGCGCGCCGCCATTCTGGAAAGTTTGCGCATGCGGCGTCGCATGATGAATGAACCCGATGGTTATCCGATTTTCTCCATTCATGAAGAAACCACGCGTCATTTGCAGCTACGCCGTATGGAAATAGCGCCGGGGCATATCGTGCTATGCAGCGACGGCCTGTTCCGCTGGGTAGATATTTACCGCGAGGGTTCGGCGGCGGAATTTGCAGTGGCCTGTATTCAGGATATTTCCGGTATGCTGGCACAAGTGCGCGAGATTGAAAACGCGGACGCGGATTGCACGCGGTTCCCCCGCTTGAAAAGCCAGGATGATGCAACGGGCATTGTCTTGCGCGTGCAAGTGTAATAGATTTTATCCATGTCAAACGCTGCCGCCCGCCTGCAAAAACTTGGAATTATCTTGCCGCCGCCTGTCGCTGCGGTTGCCAATTATGTACCCTATGTGCTGCAGGGCGATATGTTGGTGATTTCCGGCCAGATTACGATTGAGGGCGGCGAGAAAAAATTCATTGGCCAGCTGGGCAAAAATATCTCCCTGGAAGATGGCCAAAAAGCCGCGCGTTTGTGCGCCGTGAACGTGATCGCGCAGATTAATGCCGCGCTGAATAATGACCTGGAACGCGTGGCACGCATTGTCCGCCTGGGCGTATTTGTGAATTGCACACCGGATTTTACCGATCAATCTTTGGTCGCGAATGGCGCATCGGATTTGATGGTTGAAATTTTTGGTGATACCGGGCGTCATGCACGTGCGGCTGTTGGTACATCATCGCTGCCCGGCGGTGTCGCCGTTGAGGTTGAAGCGCTCGTGGCAATTAAAAATTAAGCAGCCGTTTCAGGCGCCGCTGATTTTTCGGATTTCATCGGTTTATTGCCTTCAAAGCGCAGATGGACCTTCTTATCCAAAATTTCCACAAATACCGTGCCACCTTTTTCCAATTTGCCGAATAGAATTTCTTCCGCCAGCGGTTTTTTGATTTCTTCCTGAATCAAGCGGTCGAGCGGGCGGGCGCCCATGGTAACGTCATAGCCTTTCTCCGCGAGCCACGCGCGCGCGGCATCGGTCAATTCAATCACGATACCGCGTTCTTGCAGTTGCGCTTCGAGTTGCGCGATGAATTTATCCACGACCTGTTCGATAATCGGCATGGAAAGCGGATTGAAATGGATGATGGAATCCAATCGGTTACGGAATTCGGGCGTGAAGGTGCGATTAATTGCCTCGCTGTCATCGCCCGTACGAACAATATTCTGGAAACCCATCGGCGCTTTTGCCAGATCGGCCGCGCCCGCGTTCGTCGTCATAATTAAAATCACGGAACGGAAAGAAATATTTTTGCCGTTATGGTCGGTCAGCTTGCCGTGATCCATGACCTGGAGGAGCAGGTTGTAAACATCCGGATGCGCTTTTTCGATTTCATCGAGGAGTAGAACCGCATGCGGTGATTGGTCGATGGCATCGGTTAATAATCCGCCTTGGTCGAAACCGACATATCCTGGCGGAGCGCCGATTAGGCGTGCGACGGCGTGGCGTTCCATGTATTCGGACATATCAAAACGATGGAGGGGAATGCCCATGAGTTTGGCGAGCTGGCGCGCGACTTCGGTTTTGCCGACGCCTGTGGGGCCCGCGAAGAGATACGAACCAATCGGTTTTTCCGGCGCGCGCAAACCGGCGCGAGACATTTTGATGGAATTCACAAGAGCATCAATCGCCTTATCTTGACCGTAAATGGAATTGCGCAGATCGCGCGCAAGGGTTTGGAGTTGCGCGCGGTCGTCCTGGTTCACCGTGCGAGCTGGCAGGCGTGCCATTTTCGCCACGACTTCCTCAACCTCTTTCACGCCGATCAGTTTTTTGCGTCGCACCTCGGGCAGCAGCATTTGCGCGGCGCCAACCTCGTCGATCACGTCAATCGCTTTGTCTGGTAATTTGCGGTCGCCGATGTAGCGGACGGATAAATCCACTGCGCTGCGCAATGCTGCCTGGCTATATTTGATCCCGTGGTGCGTTTCATAATTTTTGCGCAGGCCTTGTAGAATTTTCAGTGCATCTTCTTGCGTTGGTTCCGGTACATCAATTTTTTGGAAACGGCGGACGAGCGCGCGGTCTTTTTCAAAATGCTGGCGGAATTCTTTATAGGTCGTCGCGCCGATGCAGCGGATCGTGCCGCGCGCCAAGGCCGGTTTCAGAATATTTGCCGCATCGAGCGCGCCGCCGGAGGTTGCGCCGGCGCCGACCAGAGTGTGAATTTCATCGATAAATAAAATCGCGCGTGGGAGTTGTTCGATGGCGGCGATAACGGCTTTAAGGCGTTCCTCAAAATCACCGCGGAAGCGCGCGCCGGCAATGAGTTGGCCCATGTCGAGCGCGTAAACCACAGCGCCACGCAGAATTTCGGGGATATCACTTTTAACGATACGCAGGGCAAGCCCCTCGGCAATCGCGGTTTTGCCGACGCCGGGATCGCCGACCAGCAGTGGGTTATTTTTACTGCGGCGGCAAAGCACCTGGATCAGGCGTTCCAATTCCAAATCGCGGCCGATCAGCGGATCGATTTTACCATCCATCGCGCGTTGGTTCAGGTTGGCGCAGTAAATATTTAGTGCGGCTTCACCAGTTTGGATGGGCTCTTCGTCACCATGTTCGCCGCTGACGCCGCGCGGCAGAGAGAGTTGTTTTTCCGCACCCGGAATTTTGCTGATACCGTGGGCGAGGTAATTGACGACGTCGAGACGCTCGACGCCCAATTGGCGGAGGAAAAATACGGCGAAGGTATCGCGTTCCGCATACATGGCGGCGAGGACGTTGCCGCCCATCACGGATTCCCGCCCGGCGGATTCAACGTTAGCAACGGCGCGTTGAATCACGCGGCCGAGGGCGGCGGTGCCGACGGGTTCGGGGATGTCGTTGCTGATCAGGCCGACCAGCGCGGCGGTGATATAGGTTTCCAGTTGTTCGCGCAGGAGTGGGATTTCAACGCCGCAGGCGCGGAGAGTGGCCTGGGCATCCTGGTCTTCGAGGAGGGCAAGGAGGAGATGTTCCAGCGTGATATATTCATGCCGATGCTCCTTGGCCACATCGCGCGCGCGGCCAAGGGTTTTTTCGAGGGAGGGATCAAGACGCGGCATGGTTATTCCTTCTCGTTATTCTTTTTCGATTGCGGTTTGCAGGGGGTGGTGATGGTCGCGCGCATATTCAACGACTTGTAACGCTTTCGTTTCGGCGATTTCGAACGGATAAACACCGCACAGGCCGACGCCTGATTGGTGCACGGCCATCATGATGCGCGTTGCTTCATCAGCGTCTTTTTGAAAGAATTTTTCCAGGACAATAACGACGAAATCCATCGGCGTGAAATCGTCATTCAACAGCAGGACTTTAAACATCGGCGGGCGTTCGAGCGCAGGCCGAACCTGTTCGGCGAGATCAATCCCAGGCGAAGTATTCGGGGAGATCACGTGGCTATTGGACATGGATCAAATATAATAGCGCCAGTCCGATATAACAAGATGACATGGGAAACAGGATATACAAAAACGCCGCGAAATTGCTTTCGCGGCGTTTCGTAATTTTAAAGCAATTAAGCAGCAGTACGCTTGCTGAATTCCTGCATGGTTTCATTCGCGCGCTGGCTGATAGGGGCAGCAGCATCATTTGCTGTTTTCAGCATCATTTCAGTGATGCGTGTGCCGTTTTCAACCATAGCGTCCATGGAAGTTTTTGCGTAGTCGCTGTGCAATTCAGCTACGTCGCGCAGTGTACGTGCGCTAGTGGCAGCCTGAACGGCAGCAACCGTCATTTGCATCATGCCTTGGCTGAACTGCGCCATAGCTTGGCTGATCTGGTTCATACCGTTGGTCAGGGTCTGGACAGAACGCGTTACCGCGTCGCTGTTCGCCTTCGTGATTTGTGCGACTTCTTCAGCTGACAGCATGAAGAATTGGCTGCCGGCGTGGTTGGTGTTTGAACTTGTCTTGCTCATGGTTGGCTCCTTTTGGGTCATTGGGGTTGCAGAACGCGTGGGCGTCGCCGCCGTTTGTACCGTAGTCGCCACTACCTTGCCGGTTGGGGCAGGGGCCAATTTTGACGAGGATTTTTGTGTCATCGGGGCGTCCAGGGTTGCGGTTCTTTACGCTTCACGCGTGCAGCAGGTAAAATAAAAAAGCGATAGGGAAATAAACCGTTTCGCGCCGTTATTAAACCATTGCTGCGGTGCAGCATCCAATACTTATCTCGCACTTGCACAATTGTCAATCACAATTTTAACGCGAGTTTTTGAATCGTTTTGGCCGCGATTCGGGAGTGGCACCCGATCCCTGGTAATTTAGCGAATTGCAATAAATGCTTCACCTTAATTCAAGGTAAAATGAACAACAGGGCTATTTAATCTTTTAGGAAGACTCTCATGCCAGGTGATGAATGTGGCCGCCGATAGGGATGGATTTGTCCCATCGCGCGGCGTAAATTTCCCCAGGGGAACAACGTGCGACTATTGCTGGTGGAAGATGACGCGATGCTGGGCAGCTTATTGAAACGGGGGCTGACGCAGGCTGGGCATACGGTGGAGTGGCTTAAAAGTGGCGAGAGCGCTTTTGAGGCTTTGCAAACTACGGAATTTGATTTGCTGGTATTGGACGTTAATTTGCCCAAAATGTCCGGTATTGAATTGGTTAAAAAACTACGCGGGAACAGTGGAAAATTTCGGGAGCAACCTGTTTTGATGCTGACCGCCATGGATGGGATTGAATATAAGTTACAGGGGCTGGATTCCGGCGCCGATGATTATCTGACGAAACCATTTGATTTTGAAGAATTACTGGCGCGTATTCGTGCCTTAACCCGGCGAGCGCAAGGGCGTCAGGATGCTGTGTTGCGCGCAGGTGATGTGGAATATCATCCCAAGGCGAAGATGGTAAGTAAGGGCGGACAAACTGTTATTTTGACGGCTAAAGAACTAACGGTTTGCAGTTTATTAATGGAGCGCCGCAACCGGATTGTCAGTAAAACTGAAATTGAATCCGCGCTGTACGGCTGGGGACAGGACGTGGATAGCAATACCGTTGAAGTGGCTGTCTATAACCTGCGGAAAAAGTTAGGCAAAGAATTCATTGAGACTTTGCGCGGGGTCGGTTATATGGTGCGCGAATGAGTTACCCATCATTTTACGTGAGCATGATCCGATGATGAAAGGCCTTTGGCGCTCCTTAACGTTCCGCCTCTTTTTCTGCCTGACGGGTTTAATTATTTTATCTTTATTATTATTTGCTTTATTGGGGCTGCGCAGCGCGAATAGTGAGATTACGGAGGATTACGATGCGCAATTGATCACTGAAAGCATCGTCATCTGGCAATTAACGCATGAGCATATTCAGGTAAATGCCGCCGAAGAATATGGCATTAGCGATCACATTCCCTGGATTCAACCCATGGACCAAGAGATTGTCGAGGAATATGCCCAATGGCGCGGTTACCGGATTTGGAAAGATGGGAAAATCGCGCTGGAATCCGATAATATCGGTGATTTGCCCCAACGCCCTGCACCGCCCGGATTTTCCAACATCAAAAGCGGTAAAGAAAAATGGCGGGTTTATGCTATGCATGTGCCTGAAGACCATATGGTGGTTGAGGCCGTTGAAAATTTGCGCAACCGACAAATTTTACAGGATGGTATTTTAACTGGGATCGTCGTGCCCGCGTTTATCATCTTACCATTGCTGGCGGTATTGCTTTACTTCGGCATCCGCTATGGCCTGCGGCAATTGTATATTTTGGCGCGCAAACTGGAATTGCGAACACCGAATGATCTGGCCAGGTTGGACGCAAAAAATACTGCAACGGAATTGGGGCCACTGGTGGGTTCGATTAATCACCTGCTCGGCAAGCTTGAAATTTCGATGGCGCATGAACGGGAATTCGTTGATCACGCCGCGCATGAATTGCGCACGCCTTTAACCGCTTTGAAATTACAAGCGCAGTTGATCGCCAAATCATTATGCAATCCTTCAGACAGAAAAGCCGTGGATGAATTGCTACTGAGCGTTAACCGCGCGGCACGTTTGGTGGATCAATTATTACAATTATCGCGATTATCTTATCAATCTCTCCTGCTGAACCCAGTGAATCTTTCTGAGATTGCCAAGGAAGTCATCAGGGCGCACGCGCTGCCCGCGCTCGGCAAGCATATCACGCTTAGCCTCGAGCAGGATGAGACCGTCATGGTTCAAGGGCAGCATGAATTGCTAAGCACCCTGATCGGGACCATTCTTGAAAATGCCATTAAATATACGCCTGAAAGCGGCAGCGTAAACATCGGCATTAAACACGACGTCGACCATGCATTGTTAACGATAACGGATACAGGACCGGGCATTCCGGAATCTGAGCGCCCGCATGTGTTTGAACGTTTTTACCGCGCTGATGAATCCGATCAGCCCGGTAGTGGCTTGGGACTGGCGATTGCGCGGCAAATCGCGGATTTGATGAATGCGACTATTGATTTGGGGGAGTCAGACCTGCCGGACTCCGGCCTAATCGTGACGGTTCGTTTTCCCAAATGATCACCGCGTCATCAGTTTAACATCAGCTTTATGGTGTAACCCTTGCGCAACAAAGGGAGAGAATGCCGTGGTTTGGCGCGTTTATTCAGATTTTGACAATACCATCAGTCTCGGCGATGTGACGGATGCGGTGCTGACGCATTACGCCGCGCCGGAATGGGAAGAAATTGAGGCACGTTGGAAGCGCGGCGAAATCGGTTCGCGTGAATGCATGGTGCAGCAGTTTGCCCTGGTTTCCGCCAGTAAAGCAGAAATCGACAGTTTGGCGGATACGATTGAAATCGATCCGGGTTTTGCGGAATTTGCTGCCTTTTGCGCGCAACAGGATATCCCGCTGACAATTGTCAGCGACGGTTTGGATTATACGATTAACCGGATTTTGGCGCGTTATGGGCTGGATCATATTCCGGTTATCGCTGGACATTTGGCACAGATCGGGGAACGCGCGTGGCAATTGACGGCACCGAATTCGCTGCCGATTTGCGCATCTGGTGCGGTAACATGCAAATGTGCGGCGGTGCAGGATAATTCCGCCACGAAAATATTTTATATCGGCGACGGCCGTTCGGATTTCTGCGTCACCAGCAAGCGCGCCACGCTGACGTTGGCGAAAACATCATTGCTGAAATATTGCCAGGATCAACAACTGCCGCACTTGCCCTTTCATGGTTTCCGCCATGCGATCCAGGTTCTGCGCGAACTGATCGAAAAAGATAAAAACAACACAGTCTATCAAGGAGAACCCCATGCAAACCGCGCATAAAATTGATTTGCCACAAGGCAGCATAAAGCCCGTGCAGCCAAACAGAGATGTGGCTTTGCCAACGCCAGCCAATCTCGACGCGGAGCTATTGGCGCTGGAAGCGAAATATTGTTCTTACGGTGACACCGTGCATTATCTGGAAAATTTAAAAATCTTCACGAATTGCGAAGGTTCATACTTATATGATGCAGCCGGCACGCCGTTTCTGGATTTGCAAATGTGGTATTCGGCGGTGAATTTTGGTTATAAAAACGAACGCCTTAGCAACGCCGTCCGACATACCTTGGATACGTTGCCGCAGGTTGCATCGCAATATTTGCACCGCGAGAAAATTGAACTGGCGGCATTGATCGCGCAGGATATGGAAAAGAAATACGCCACCAAAGGCCGCGTGCATTTCAATGTCGGCGGCAGTCAGGCGATTGAAGACAGCTTGAAATTGGTGCGCAATTACAGCGGTGGCAAAAGTTTGATGTTTGCATTCGAGGGTGGTTATCATGGCCGCACGCTCGGCGCATCCTCGATTACTTCTAGCTACCGTTACCGCCGCCGCTACGGCCATTTCGGCGACCGCGCGATGTTTATTCCTTTTCCTTATAATTTCCGCGCACCAAAACATATGTCCAAGGAAGAGTACGGTGAAGAATGCGTCAAAAACTTCGCGCGCCTGTTTGAAACGGAATATCACGGTGTGTGGGACCCTAAAGCCGGCAAGTGTGAATATGCCGCGTTTTATGTTGAGCCGCTGCAAGGTACTGGCGGTTACATTGTTCCGCCGATGAATTTCTTTAAGGGTTTGAAAAAGGTGCTGGATCAATACGGCATTTTAATGGTTGTGGATGAAATCCAGATGGGCATGTACCGGACCGGCAAACTCTGGTCGATTGAACACTTTGATGTTACGCCGGATGTATTGGTGTTTGGTAAGGCGATTACGAATGGCCTTAATCCGCTCTCCGGCCTATGGGCGCGCGAAGAATTGATTAATCCAACGATCTTTCCGCCGGGTTCGACGCATTCGACGTTCAACAGTAATCCAATGGGAACCGGCGTTGCGCTGGAAGCGATGCGCATGGTGCAGGAACAGGATTTCGGCGCCATGGTGATGAAAAAGGGCGAATACTTCTTGAGCGGTTTACGCGAGTTGCAAAAACAATTTCCTGTAATCGGCGATGTGGATGGCTTGGGTCTCGCATTGCGCGCGGAAATTTGTCAAGAAGACGGCTTTACGCCTAACAAAGCGTTAATGGACGCCATGTGTGAAGAAGGCATGAAGGGCGATATGCAAGTCGGCAAGCAAAATTACGGCTTGGTGCTGGATGTCGGCGGTTATTACAAAAACGTGATTACTTTTGCGCCGTCATTGATGATTTCTTATGAAGAAATCGATTTGGCGTTAAACCTGCTCGGTCAATTACTGCAACGCTGTACGAAGACATAATTCTATGGATCTTCGTAAGCTTGAATTCTTTTTGCCGGGCACGAACGGCAAAGGTGTGATGCTGATTCATGGCCTCACCGGCGCGCCTGCGGAAATGCGTCCGGTCGCGAAGAAACTTAATAAGTTGGGGTATACGGTATATGCCCCATTGCTTGCCGGACACGGCGAGGATGAAAAGGCGCTGATCCGAACGCGTTGGCAAGATTGGTTGGAAAGCTTGCAGCCTGCATTAGAATATTTGAAACGCGAAACGGATGATGTTTTTACCGCCGGAATTTGTGTGGGTGGGAAATTGGGAATGATGTTGGCCCAAAAAAATCCAGGGCAAATATCTGCTGCCAGTGTTTTTTCACCCGCCTTTCGTTTTGATGGTGGCCAGGTACCCGCCTATTATATTTGGCTGTCCTATCTTATCCCCATTTGGGGCGCCTATCTGCCAGGCATCCGAAATATCAGTTTTCCGGAAACCGGCGCGATTGGGATAAAAAACGAACGCATGCGGCGTTGGATGGCGGCGCAAAGTACGGAAGGTGTTTTGGAGGCCTTTCCGATTGTCGCCTTGGCTGAAATGTTCCGGTTGAATAATGCGCTGCGGAACAGTTTGCCAAAAATGAAAACGCCTTGCCTAATTTTGCATGCACGCGAAGATGATTTGGCGCATCCGCGCAATGCCGAATATATCAACCGCCACTATGGCGGCCCGCACGAATTACATTTTTTGGAAGATAGTTACCATCTTATCCATGTAGACCACGAGCATGGAAAAGTCGTTGATTTATGCGATCAATTTTTCTCGCGGTACGCAATCCTTGCCGCGGATAAAACTTCTGCCAGCCTGGGTACCCGGGATGGCTTCGATCCACTAATATATTAACTGTCAAATATCATTTTTGACGGTTTCGAAATGCGGAGAATAAACATATGTCACTGCAGGTTTTAACATTCTGGTTTTTAACCATTCTGGTCGATACAGCTGGGCAGCTGGCCTTTAAAGCAGGCGCATTGGCGGAAAATCATCACAATGGACTGCGTTATTATCTGCATATATTGCGTAACGGCTGGATATTGTGCGGTATTGGTTGCTTTATGGTTGAGTTTTTTGTTTGGCTGAGTTTTCTAACGCTAGTGCCGCTGTCAAATGGCGTCTTGCTTGGCTCATTTAATATCGTCGTGATTTTAATCGCTAGTCGGTTATGTTTTAAGGAACGCATCACGCCTTATAAATTAGCGGGCATCGCCCTAGTCACGCTGGGCGTTCTATTGGTCGGGGTGAACACATGAAGAAAATACTTATCCTGGGATTTATGTTCTTGATGGCGTTTGATACATTGGCGCAGGTGTGTTTTAAATTGACCGCCATTCACGCTGCGCCGCTGGAATTTAGTTTGGCATGGCTGATGCGTATCTTTTCCAACCCATGGGTTTATGGCGCCATCATGGGTTATATCGGCGCTTTTCTGACTTGGATGACACTTTTGAAAAAACTTTCCATTGGTACGTCTTTTGCCGCATCGCACCTGGAAGTGGTGAGCATAATGGCGGTATCGCTATGGCTATTTCATGAACCCATTACACTTATTAACTTATTAGGGGCAGGTCTAATTATTGCCGGGATTATTTTGCTGGCGATTGATGAAGAAAAATCCGGCCCTAAAGCAAATAACGATGCCGCGGCGTGAAGTTCCGCCGACGGCTGGTTTGCCTGTCAAATGGCGTGATTTTGCGCCGCGCAAAATCGATTTTGCGCGGGCCTTATCAGATTGCCTAGAAATTCCAGAACCTATTTTGTGTTGCTCTGGTACCGCTGCGTTGGTTGTTGCGCTGAAAGTTTTGGCGGAAGATAGCTCACGTGACAAAGTCATCGTCCCTGCGTTTTCATGCCCCCTGGTGGTTTTAGCGATTGTCAATTGCGGTTTGAAGGTTGAGTTATGCGATACCGCGTCGTCGCATTTTGATTTTAATTTTTCCAGACTGCAAACGCTTGCGGACGAGCGCACGCTGGCAATTATACCGACCCATATGGGCGGTTGCTTGGCGGATATGGTGGCTACAAAAAATATCGCACAGACTGTTGGAGCCTATGTAATTGAAGATGCCGCCTGGGCGACCGGCGCCAAGAAAAATGGTCAATCAATCGGTCTAATGGGGGATATCGGGTTTTTTAGTTTGGCGGTCGGCAAGGGACTGACAAGTTTTGAAGGCGGTGTTTTATTTACTTCTTCGGATGCGCTGCGACAGCGTCTCAATATCGCCGCGAAAAAATTGTTGCCTGTTAATGGGTGGTGGGAATTGCGCCGGATATTTGAATTCATCAGCTATGCGTTATTTTATCGGCCCTCAATGCTGCCCTATGTTTACGGTGCGGCCTACCGCCAGGCGGTAAAAAATAATGATTGGCTCACAGCGCTTGGCGATCGTTTTAGCGCCAAAATCCCCATGCATCGTTTGGGTGGCTGGCGGCAGGGCCGAGCCACTCATGCACTCATGCGCCTGAATGATTTTCATGAGACCGCGCGCGCGCGCGCAAAAGCGAGAATTAAAATCCTAAAACAAATTCCCCAGATTCAAATTATCGACAACGCACCGGGCGATGATGGTGTCTATCCTTTTATTATGGTGGTTTTTCCAAGCGAGAATTGCCGCGATGCCGTGCTGCATGACCTGACCCCACTCGGCCTTGGCGTTAGCCGTTTATTTACTTGTGCGCTGAACGAATATGATTATCTGAAACTGTATATCCGCTCCGTTGATATGCCCGTGGCGTCCGATTTCGCGAGGCGGTTATTGACGATCTCAAATAGTCCTTGGCTCAGCGATCCGCAATTTGAAATAATTGTTGCATCTATAAAAAACGCACTAAGTTAAATTAGATGTCGTGATTGCTGCCAGTAATCTTTGATTCAACATATGATGATCTTTTTGCCATGTGCTTAACTGCCCTGTCGGTATTTCTGTTTGGCCATCCAATGCGCTAAGCCACCGTTTCCACCAAGTTTGATAGTGATATTGGGATATTTCACCCGTGATATCGCTGCCAATAATCTGGCTGCGCAAAGCGTGAATGACCTGCATCAAATGCGTTTCTAACAGTCGCCCCTGGTCCCAGTTTGTTTTCACCTCTGTCGGCGCAAGGACGTCTTTATCAATGGAAAGATAAGTGGGGCCGCGCGGAAGCTCGCGCAAGAATCCATCAATCAATTCATTGGGCGTCATATAACCGCGAAAGGCGCGACCCAGGCCAATACTTTCTGCCCAGCCCACATCAACATTCATCGACCAATAGGTTAATTTATTTGTTAACAATGGCGCCCAATATTGCTCCCACGTGGCGCCTAGGCCGATATCTTTTGACGTAATGCCAACCACATGCACATGGCTAATATAGGGCAGCATGGCCACCCGCCGAACCCAGGAACCACAATGAATTCCCCAGGGAAAGCGCATATTGTCGGGGTGATTATCGAAAATCACCACTTGAAATGGCCCCTTATTCTTGCAGCGTTCAATGAGCGGCCAGGATAAGTGGTGGTAATCGCCGCTGCCGAGCAGCGCGGTGCCATAAGATTTCGGCAACAGTTGATCAAATCGCGAGGTGAAATCAAAAAATACTTTTCGGGTTGCGCCAAACCGGATCGCTTCTTGCCAAGAAACCAAATCAATGCGGATAGCATCGCTGATTTCATCAACGGAATTATCAAAATTTAAGATCAGTGGTTGAGTTGGGTTCACGGTACTGCCTCAAACGCCCGGACATCACGTTCAAACAAAAAGGCAAAAGGTTTTAATAACGCACGAATAAATGGGTTGCGGATATAAACCGTATGACAGGTAAAGGTAAAATCAGCACCGAGGGATTTTTTGACTTCTGGATCCGTCCAGCCCGCGACATAGAATTTTAATCGGTGATCCAGCGCATATTGCAAATTTTCAAACCAGCTGACGAAATACAGATTATGTTCGCGCGCCGCCGGGTATTGGAAGCCGACGTATTTATCAATCAATTTATCTTCATGCACAAAGCAAATATTATAGCCGATCAACTCACCTTGATGGCGATAAATCATTACAATTCCGCTATTTATAGCGTCCTGAAGCATGCTTGAAAAAAAATCACGCGTTAGTTTGTCAAAATGAATCTCGCTTTGCTGAAATACATTCAGGTATAGGCTGTAGAATTCATTGATAGTTTTCACATCACTAAATATTTTATCGCCAGTTGAGATTCGGCTAATTTCCAATGCATCGCGTGATTTTAATTTGCGCCGGAATCCTTTGCGCGTTGTTTTGGATAGGCGTGACAGATATTCATCCACGGAAGAAAAATTGATCGGCACGTAGGCGAGCGCCTGACCTTCGACGATAATAAATCCTTGTTTTTTTGCCGCCGCGATACATTCCGCCGCCCGGGTGTTTTCTATGTTTGATAATAGCGGGGATGTTTGCGGCAGGTCTTTGATAATTAAGAACGGATAATTCGGCGCGAGTTTCTGTTTGTAAGTGGCTATCCAATCATTGGCTTGAATGACTGATGGTAGCAACGCATATTCAGAGACGGTCGTACCGATAAAGCAAGTTCGGGGAGTTATATATTTTCGCCAATAATTATAAAGCGGCAGCGCACGGATTTTTCGCTGTAATGCCAATTCCAGGGTTGTGAGTAAATTGTAATCAGTCACAAAAAACGGTGTTGAATCGTCGCCGCGAAAGGCTTGAAAATGCTCCGGCGGAAAGCGGATGAAGCAATCAATCAATTGCAAGGGTTCCAGTTGATTGTCGTAACGCATGGGCGGTTGGTCTGAGGTAACATAAGCTTTGGCAGCAAAAATCGGATGCCGCAAGTTGGATTTGAGCATGGATAGTATAGTGGACTTTTTACTCATATCTCTGTTAATTGAAGCAGGATATAAATTAGGGGTGGACATGGAAATTCCAATGGGCTGGTTGCAATGTTCCGCGCGCGCGCATGAAAGAGCCATTTCTCTTTTATGGCGAGGCATTTTAGCTGCTATTGTTATAACTCTGACCCTATCCATATTTGCGCCAGCGAATGTTCTTGCGGAGGATAGCACGGGAATTTTTTATGTTTCGCCAACCGTGGGTCCTGGTGAAACGGCACTGTTTGAGGGCGTGGGCATTGGCGATGCCACCTCTGCGCATGTCATGCGTTTATCGGATGAGGTTACAGCACGCCCATCCATCGATTCTGGAACATTATCCTTGCACAACCTTGATTTCTCACAGGCGGTTTCCGCGCCGATCCTGCAGGGTACCCGCAGTTCCGCGAAACTCACCATTCCGTCTCAGTTGCCGTCGGGTCTGTTCGCCGTCGCATTCGATGACGGCGCGCGCGTGATTTTAAATCAGCCCCTCGTCCAATGGTGGATTGGTGTCTCGGTGCTGCCGGGAAGCTCCGGTGACAGCGCTTTACCAGGGCAAGAAATTCAAATTGTCGGCCGTAATTTTAATAGTCGATCCGCTGTTTGGATTGGGCAGGATAATCAAATCTTTGCGCTTCGCGTTCTCGACGCTAATCCTTATCGTATTCGCGCGGAATTGCCGCCGCAGATGAAACCGGGACAATATAAATTATGGGTCCATAACGGGCAGGGCGGACGTTATGGCTTCAGCGCGCCTGTCGCGGTTGCGGTTGGCGCCTTGCCCACTACTTGGCCTGAAAAACACTATGACGTTAAATCCATGGGCGCACAGGGGGACGGTAAAACGGATGATACCGCCGCGATTGCCGCCGCTCTGCAAAAAGCAACCCAGGCAGGTGGCGGCGTGATTGATTTGCCTGCCGGACAATACTTAGTCAGTGGCAAGCTGACTATTCCGCCGCATACAATTATTAAAGGCGTGGGGCAGGATACTCTTATCACTACGCCTACCGCCGTGGTTTCAGATGGCAAATTTCAAACTATATTCGCGGGCAACGGTCATTTCAGTGTTGAAGATCTGGCGATTTTATCCAACAGTGCGGATGCGATTATCACCTGTCCTGATATTCATAATATGTACGGCCATGGCGGCGTCGCGCATCCGCTGCCAAGTCTGTGTCAGGATGTGACGGTGGATCACGTCGCCATTACGCATACAACTTTGCAACCGATGCTGCCGGATAATCATTACCGGCCGTCGCGGACGTTGAATTTTGCCGGTAAAGATATCCACATTTTGAATTCGACGATTACAACTAATAATGAAATGGGGTTGTATTTGGATGCAGCGCATCATGCCGTTGTCGTGGGTAATCGATTTGTAAACGGGCGCGGCGGATGGCTTAATTTATCAGATACAAACGAAGTTATTTTTGAAAATAATGAAGTTATGGGTACTGCGGATGGCGGCAACTGCGTCGGCAACCAAGGCCGGGGGGACAGGGTTTATATCGCCCAAAATAATATCCATGATTGCCAGGGCACTTATGGTGAGGCCTTTACATTTGATACGCCCTATTATCCCTTTTGGATGGGTAAGCCTGGCAGCATTGCCGCGAACGGATCCTTCACGGTGCCGGATGGCGGACTGGTCGATAGCAACCCCCACGTACCGCACGGCAATATAAAAGACTTGTCGCAGGGATATGTTGCGGTTGTAACGGGCGGAACGGGCATAGGGCAGATGGCGCGGATTGCGTCCAATAGCGCCAGCCAGGTTAATGTTGAGCAGCCGTGGATTATATCGCTTGATGAGACCAGTGTAATCGATATCCAGGTTAACAAATCGTATAATATTTTTTATCAAAACCACTTTTCAGATGTTTCGGTTACGGCCCAACTTTATTCGCAAACTTATGGTTTTGTAATGGACGGCAATCAGGGCGACCGGACAGGCGCGTCATTCTGTATGGGCAGTAATATAGACTTACAACACGCTGGAAGCGTCCAGCGCCGTTTTTCCTATTGTTACTTTAATGAATGGCGGAATAATCATTTCAATCAAAACTTACAAGATGCAAATGTGAACAAGCCGCATCAATTGCGTTATCCAAATGCGTTTTTAGGCGAAGTCTTGCAAACACCAGGACGTGTGACCACGGCGGCGGGCGATCCGATGGTGCCGTTATTAGGGAACAGCATTCGGAACAACCAGGTACAGAATAATGTCACGCTTGGCTTTATCTATCCTGTCGGCAAACGACCAGCGGCGATGACAGCGGATAACAATCTGGTGCTATCACAAGATTTAATTATCGAGGGCAATTCCGTTGCCCATTGCCAACCCGCGGGCGGCTCCGCCAATAGTAGCCCAATCGGCATTGATGTTTATCCAGGCGCGAAGAATGCCTTTCTAAATAACAATGCAGTTACTGATTGTGCTCATCCGGTATGGGATGAATAGCCAGCTATGTTTTCTGCGTCGCCATCGCATAAATCATATAGATAGCCGCCACGCCCATTGTGGCAACCGTTAGCCAGCCTAACAAGTTTGACCATAATCCATTTGTTCGAGCACCGACGATCTTTTTATTATTGCAAATCAAGAGCAGCACAATGATTAGTGGCGGCGCGATAACGCCATTTAGTGCTGCGGAATAAACCAATGCTTTTACCGGACTGATGGCATCCATAAAATTCATCCCATAACCAGCCAGCACGATCACGGCAATCGTCACATAAAACGCCTTGGCGCGTGAAAACCGCCGGTACAATCCGTATCGCCAACCCGCCATTTCTGCGACCGCATAGGCGGAAGAACCAGCCAACGTGGGAATGGCCAATAATCCCGTACCAATCATACTCAGCGCGAAAATCCAATAAGCCGACGGCCCCAGCGGCAATAAAGCCTTGGCGGCATCTTGCGCAGTATTAATTTCCGTGATGCCCTGTTGGTGTAAACTTCCAGCTGTCGCGACAATAATAAAAAACGCGACTGCTTGGGAAGCAATCATGCCGACCACGGTATCCGCGCGGACATTATGAATTTCACGTTCGCTGACTTGGTCTGTGCGCGCGCCGTCAGGTTCCGCATGGCCTTCGGCCACTTTTTCTTCAACCGTTTCGCTGGCCTGCCAGAAAAAGAGATAGGGCGAAATC
>Ga0206808_1066_pt1 | contig 29139 bp, 32 predicted proteins | sample Alteio_BWOrgCont_58_FD_152899 | JGI IMG/M metagenome (GOLD analysis project Ga0206808, IMG submission 152899) | Enriched cells from forest soil in Barre Woods Harvard Forest LTER site, Petersham, Massachusetts, United States -... | ecosystem: Environmental > Terrestrial > Soil > Temperate forest >...
TGGCGCTCGATCTGCCACACAAATTTCCCGCCGATGCATTGGCGGAGGCCGAACACGGTGCGGTGCCGCCGCTGGGCAAGCGATTGGATTTGCGCGATGTACCGCTGGTCACGATTGATGATATCGACGCGAAGGATTTTGACGATGCCGTTTATGCCGGAAAAACCGCGAGTGGTTTCCGCCTGATCGTCGCGATTGCGGATGTCGCGCATTACGTCCCGACGGGCGGCGCGCTGGATAAGGAAGCATTCATCCGCGGGAATTCGGTTTATTTTCCAGGCCATGTGATTCCGATGTTGCCGGAGCGTTTGTCGAACGGGCTGTGTTCCCTGCGCCCGCATGAGCCACGCGCGGCGTTGGCATGCGAGATGCAAGTTGACGCGAATGGCCAAGTGCAGTCATGGAAATTCCACCGCGCCTTGATGCGTTCTGCTGCACGTCTGACCTATCGTCAGATGCAAGATGCGGCGAACGGCACGCTCGATGAAACCACGGCGCCAATTTTGGATGCAGTTATCCGTCCCCTGTATGATTGTTATGGGGTATTGTTAAAGGCGCGCATCGCGCGCGGCACGCTCGATTTAGATTTGCCAGAATATAAAGTGATTTTTGATGATGCCGGCCGCGCGAGCACCATCGCGCCGCGCACGCGTCTCGACAGCCACCGCCTGATTGAAGAAATGATGATCGCAGCCAATGTTTGTGCGGCGAAGGAATTGAATAAGCGTAACGCCCCTGCCCTCTACCGCGTGCATGAAGCGCCGGACCCGGTGAAACTGGAAGGTGCGCGCGGGATTTTGGACAGTCTCGGTTTCCGCCTGGTGAAAGGCGCGCCGCAGCCGCGTGATTTCATGCAGATTTTGGAAAAGGCAAAAGGCCATATCGAGGCGCCGCTGATCAACCAAACGATTTTACGCACGCAAAGCCAGGCGATTTATACGCCGCAGCATCTAGGGCATTTCGGCCTTGCGCTCACGCACTACACACATTTTACTTCACCGATCCGGCGTTATGCAGATCTGGTGGTACACCGCGCCCTGATTCATGCATTGAAATTGGATGCGGAAGTTATGCCGACATCCGGCGTACTCGATGAAATCGCAGTCCACATCAACGTCACCGAACGCCGCGCGATGGAGGCGGAGCGCCAGGTGATGGATCGTTACCGCGCCAGCATGCTGGTCGGCCAGGAAGGCGCGATTTTTACCGCGCGGATCAGCAGCGTGACGCGGTTCGGCGTCTTCATCACCCTGCCGGAAACCGGCGCGGACGGCATTATCCCGATGCGCCATTTGGGGCGCGAATATCTAACCTATGAAGAAGGCAAGCCGTATCTGTCCAACCGCGCAGGTAAGGCGGTCTATCGCCTCGGCCAAATCATTAACGTGAAATTGTTGGAGGTCACGCCGATTTCCGGTGGGTTGATGTTTGCCATCGCGGGCGAAGCAAAGCCCTTGCCCGACGCCGCAACATCTGTAAAATCTCCATCAAAATCCGCCCGAAAATTCAGGAGACCCAAATCATGATCCGCCGTGCCATTGCTTTATTGACACTTGTGACCGCCTTATCGGGCTGCACTTATTTCGGCAGTTATTTTGAAGTGCAAGAATTGAACAAGGCACAGCCAAAGGGCCCCGCCTTTACCCAGGCGCTGACGCAGGAATATAAAGACCGCGCGAATTACAGCCAGAATGTTGCGTATAATTATGAAGAGGCTTACCGCGTTGCGGATCGCGGTTTGACGACGGCGGATGGCAAGCCGGTTGCGCCTTATGTGCTCCAGGATTTTGACCTTCCGGCGAACCAGCAACAGGAAATCGCGAAGGCGCGTACGGATTTGGATAGCGCCTTAAAAGGCGGCGCACGCGACCGCGCGCCGAAAGAGGCCGCGACCGCCCAGGCGAAATTTGATTGCTGGGTTGAGGATGCGGAAAAAAACCTGGCTGCCGGAATTGTACAAAGCCTGCCGCCAGGATTTCTATAACGCCTTTCAGCAAATGATCGCGATGCAGGGTGAACCGGTTGATCTGTCCGGCGTGGATTTAACCGCGCCCGCTGCCGCGATGCCGGTGAATGCGGAGGCAAACCGTTTTCTGATTTTCTTCGGCGCGGGCGGTGCAAAATTGTCTCCGACAGTGGCGCCGACGTTGGATCAGATTGCGCAGATTATTACGCAGCGTCAGCCGCAAAGTGTGCGCGTGAACGGCTTCTCCGACTCCAGCGGCAGCAAAAAATCCAAACAGCGCGTGTCGCAACAACGCGCGATTTCAGTGGCTGAGGCGTTAATTGCACGCGGCGTGCCGCAAAAAGTCATCCATACGCGCGGTATGGGTGATGCGGAACCGCTTGTGAAAACCAAAAGCAAAAACGTGCCCGCAAACCGCCGTGTTGAAATCTGGCTGGATCAATAACAGGCATGATTTATCACGCTTTCACAAATGGTCTGATCGTGAAAGTGCGGCCTGAATTTTTGGAAGCACAGAGCGAGCCGGATGAAAACCTATACGTTTGGTCCTATCACGTGCGGATTGAAAATGATGGTGAGATTACGGTGCAACTGCGCGAGCGCCATTGGGAAATCACGGATGCGTTTGGGCAAGTGCGGCGCGTGGACGGTGAAGGCGTGATCGGCATGCAACCCATCATCGCACCGACGGAATTTTTTGAATATAACAGCGCCGCGTCTTTAAAAACGCCGTCGGGTTTCATGACCGGCCATTATGATTTTGAAGATGAAGACGGCAATGAATTACAGATTCAAATTCCGGCATTTTCATTGGATAGTCCTTATCAGACGGTGGTGTTGCAATGAAGAAGCGAGAGACGAGAAGCGAGAGGCGAGATTTTTCTGCAGTCCCCGCGACGGCTGAATCTTTAAAATTATTATCTGAATCTTACGCGCATTTTTGCCGTGGGTATCAAATAGACGCGGCGCGGATTGTCACGGATGGCCGCATCGCTTCCGGCAACGCGGCAGGCCAGCAGATCACGATCGCGCCGATTCAGTTTTACAGTTTATGCGAGCATCATTTGCTGCCGTTTTTTGGTACCGTGGAAATTAGCTATACCGCAGGCAAATTCATTCTCGGTCTGGGCAAATTCCCGCGCCTGGTTGAGGCGCTGTCCGCGCGCCTATGGATGCAGGAAAACCTGACCGCCGCGATTGCGGATGCGCTCTCCGCGGGCCTGAAAGCTAAAAACCTGACGGTTACCCTGACTGCGCGGCATCTGTGTTTGGAGATGCGCGGCGCGCAGACGACTGGCGCGCAGATGATCACGCGCGAAAACCGGTAAGGTTTTTATCACTCCTTTATGATTTTGAGCTTGAAGAGTTCTTCCCTTTTATGGCAATAACATTAACTTACATCGCTAAATTAACTTTTGGGAATTCGCAGAATGACAAAGACCGCCACCCCGATCCGTCCACAGCGCGAGCATTGGCATTATGAACGGGACATTCCCTGGCACCTGCTGGACGCGTCGAAAGCGGACCCGGATGTGTTAAAGGTCGCCAAGGCGGCATCGATGGTGGAATATAACGCGCGCGATTACGGCGCCTATATGAACAGCGTGTTTCACGATGACCCGGAATTTCAGGCGGCGATCGAGAATTGGGTTACGGAAGAAGTTCAGCACGGCAAAGTTTTGGGCCTGTGGTGCGAGCGCGTCGACCCGACGTTCAATCACGAAAAAGCGTTCAAAATGTACCGCGAAAAAATCGTGATTAATACTGAGGCGCCGAAATCCATCCGCGGCTCCCGCGCGGCAGAAATGGTCGCGCGTTGCATGGTTGAGACGGGCACGAGTTCCTATTATTCCGCCCTGGGTGAGGCGACCCAGGAACCCGTATTAAAAATCATCTGCGAAAAAATCGCGGCGGATGAGTTCCGCCATTATAAAACGTTTTACGACAATCTGAAACGTTACCTCGATAAAGATAAATTAAATAAATGGCAGCGCCTGCGCGTGGCATTGTCGCGCATCGCGGAGACGGAAGATGATGAGTTAGCATTCGCCTATTACGCGGCGAACGACGGCGGCGAGAGTGTTTACGACCGTAAGCATTATAACAACGAATATGTGAAGCGCGCTTATAGCTATTACCAACCCAAACATATCGAACGTGGCATCGCGATGGTGTTCAAGGCCAGCGGGTTAAAGCCGCACACGCGCGTTTTCAAAATGGCGACCAAAACAGCGGTCTGGTTCATGGGCAACCGCGCAAAACGTTTGCGCGCGGCTTAAGGCTTATTGTTTTTTTATCTTGGTTAAATCACGTTAAACCCGCAACAAAGGAGATCATCATGACACAGAAAATTCCCGAAGGTTTCGCAACCATCACGCCCAGCTTGAATATAAACGGCGCAGCGAAAGCGATCGAAACTTATATGAAAGCACTCGGCGCAAAAGAATTGTACCGCATGGAATGCCCCAGCGGTTCCGGCAAAATCATGCATGCATGCCTGCAAATCGGCAATTCAAAAATATTTCTGGCCGACACCAACCCGGAAATGGGTTGCGGTGCGCCATCTAATTCCAGCTTTTACCTTTATATGGATGACGTGGATGCAGCGTTCAAACAAGCACGCAGCGCAGGCCTGGATGAAATGATGGCGCCCAGCGATATGTTCTGGGGCGACCGCACGGGCACCGTGAAAGATAGCTTTGGCAACAACTGGACTCTCGCCACGCACGTGCGCGACGTCTCACCTGAAGAGATGGAAAAAGGCCGCAACGAATGGATGGCCAAGATGAAATCTAAAGCAGCTTAGCTGTTTTAGATCATCGCCATACCGCCGTTGACGTGGATGGTTTGACCCGTCACGTAGGCGGCTTCATCGGACGCCAAGTATAAAGCCGCGGCAGCGATATCTTCTGGGGTGCCCATGCGGCCTGCGGGGATTTTGGCGTTAATGGCGCCCTTCTGATCGTCGTTCAATGCTTCTGTCATGTTGGTGGCGATAAACCCAGGTGCAATGCAATTCACGGTCACAAAGCGCGGCGCGAGTTCGGCGGCGAGTGCCTTGCTCATCCCCACCAACCCTGCTTTAGATGCAGCGTAATTCGCCTGGCCGGGATTGCCCGTGGTGCCGACGATAGAAGAAATCGAAATGATGCGGCCGTTGCGGCGTTTCATCATGCCCTTCATCGCCGCGCGCGACAGAATAAATGCAGCGCGCAGATTCACGTTCAGCACCGCGTCCCAATCTTCATCCTTCATCCGGATGGCGAGGGTATCACGCGTCAGGCCCGCGTTGTTGACGAGGATATCGAGTTGGCCGAGTTCCTTTTCTGCCGCGTCAACTAACGCAGCAACGGCATCAGCGTCCGATAAATTCGCGGGCACGATAACTGTGTTCGCGCCGAGTTCGGATTTCAGCGCATTCAACTTATCCATATTCGTGCCGGAAATCGCCACGCGCGCACCGGCTGCCGCCAAAGTTTTCGCGATCGCCGCGCCGATACCGCCGGATGCGCCGGTGACAAGTACGGTTTTACCAGTGAGTGAGAACATACGATTTCCTTTCATAAATTCATAACCTCCCCCTTGTGGGGAGGTCAAAATCTCGCAGAGATTTTGGGTGGGGACCGGCTCTCGCCTTTCCAGAACCCCCACCCAAAAATTCTGCGCGGCATTCGCCGCTTGAATTTTTGTGCCTCCCCACAAGGGGGAGGCTGAATATCATGCCGCTGCGCGATTATTTAAATAACCATCAATATCATGCGGCGTGCAAAGACTATGTACTATGATATCCGGCGCAATCCGTTTTGCCAAACCAGCCAGGGTTTTACCTGGCCCGAGTTCCAGCATTTCCGTGACGCCTTTTTGCGCGAGGTGTTCAACGGACGGACGCCAGCGGACCATGCCGGTGACTTGCTCCACCAAACGCGTGCGGATCACTTGCGGATCGGCGACGACGTCCGCCGTAACATTCGCGATAACAGGCAATTGCGGCACGCGCATATCAACCTTGGCCAAGGCCTCCGCCATGACTTCGGCGGCGGGTGCCATCAAGGGGCAATGGAACGGTGCGGAAACCGGCAAGATGATGGAACGTTTAATGCCGCGTTCGGTCGCAATGGCAATGGCGCGGTCAACCGCCTCGCGGTGGCCGGAGATGACGATCTGGCCGACGGAATTATCATTGGCGACCGTTACAACCTGATCCTTTTGCGCCTCCAGACAGATATCGAGCACGGCTTCCAAATCTGCGCCGAGCAATGCTGCCATCGTGCCCATACCAACCGGCACGGCGGATTGCATCGCATCACCGCGAATACGTAACAACCTTGCGGCATCCGGCAACGTGAAAGTTTCTACCACCGCCAGCGCAGAATACTCACCAAGTGAATGACCTGACGCAAAAGAGAAATCGGAAAATTGCAGGCCGCCTTGTTTCCGCAATACGGTCCAGGCGGCGACCGATGTTACCATGATCGCGGGCTGGGTATTGGCTGTCAGGTCGAGTTCGGACTGTTCGCCGGAAAAAATCAAGCGCGATAGATTTTGCGAAAGCGCTTCGTCCACCGCCTGAAACACCTCACGCGCTTCGGCGAAAGTGTCGTATAATTCGCGTCCCATGTTGATTTTTTGCGCCCCCTGCCCGGGGAAAATAAGTGCGGTTGTCATGGGCATTTTTTGGGCGGCTTGCCGTGCAAAGTCAAGCTGGACATGCCATCCGCCGTTATGATATCATTCCGTATGTTTCGCCAAGTCCGTATCACTGATGAAGCCTATGAATGCTACGCGCAAAGCGCGGAACGTGCCGGTTTGACCGTTGGCGATTATCTGAGCAAAAAATCAAAAATCGTCGCGCGAGTCTATGATGATTTTCCGTTGACGCCCGCCATGCGATCAGCCATCAACCAAGGATTAAAAGACGTGAAATCCGGACAAGCAGTTACCCTCCGTGAATCGCAAACGCGATTTCAGAAAAATCTGCAAAAATGGCGCAAGACAAAAAGCCGGGAAAAGTAACCGTTCAATTATCGCCGCGCGCGGACCGCCAGTTATGGGAAATTTGGCGATGGAACGCTAACGAATACGGCGAAAAACATGCCCATCTTTATCGGGATTTTCTGCTCTCCAAAATTCAAAAATTAAGCCACGCGCCCACCTTGGGGCGCGAGTTATTAGAATTTCCGGGCGTGCGCCGCCTCGTTATCAAGAAACGCAAATCTTCACATGGTCATATGGCTTTTTACGCTTTGCAACTGGGAACGGATTTATATTCTTGCCGTTTTTCATACGGCGCAAGATTGGGAAAAACAATTACAATCATCCCGCACGCGTTAAGCAAGTTATACTTGTTGTTTGCGGCTTTCCTTCAATGCTTCCGTCAGTTCGATATTGCGCAGCGCGACGGAGGTTGTATCCGCTAGGGCTTGCAGAACGGATAATTCTTCCTTGCTCGGCACATGGTGCATCGCCCAATAATTGCCGATCGCGCCGATGGGCGCGGTGCGGCGGATCGGCACCATGACCAAACTTTTCACAAACGTGGGCCGGTAAGCATCATGCGGGATGCGGCGGTCCTTATAGATATCTTCAATGATCGCAGGTTCGCCGTTTAACATCACCCAACCACTGATACAGGTGCTCATCATAAAACGGCGGCCTTTCCACAGGGGACTGATGGCATCTTCATCGGCGTAATAGCATTCATCGCCGTCGCGCAGCACGAAAGTCGCGCCGTCCGACATCGTCAGATCGCGTGATGCCTTGCGGACAATTTCGGTGATTTTATCGAGGGTATGGGCTTGGGAGAGCTGTTGCACGACATCCGACAGGCGTTCCATCGCGTCCATATACCAGCCCGGCCCCATAAACCAAGTGGCTCGCGCCCGCGCATGATAGGGCGCGAGATCAACGGCAAGTTTCAGAGGTTTGTCGGCGGTGTTAGGCATTCAAATTTCCCCTTTAAACTTATAATAATCTAACCTTTTTTGGAAAGAATCACAACTGTGAATTGAGTCGGAGAAATTAAAATTTGATGTGATTTCCTGGATAAAAATTTGTTTTTATTTTCAATAACATGCGCGGCTATGGCATATAAAAAACTTGAAAAACTTTTGATTTGGGTCATGGTGGCGGAATGAATTTCCATTTGCGTCACTTCGCCGCCCTCCTCGCCATCCTGTGCCTAGCCGCATGCATGGATATGAAGCTGGCCGCCGTGAATTTGCCGAGCCATTTTGATGATAGCGTGATCGTTAAAACTGAAAAGTACGGCACACAGCATTTGCAAAATCTGGATGTTTACACGCATGCCAAAACAGCGGCGGATGCGGACGTGGTGATTTTCTTTTACGGCGGCCGCTGGGAAACAGGCGCCAAGGATGATTACCGTTTCATGGGCACGTTGTTGGCGGATCAGGGTTATATCGCCGTCATACCGGATTACCGCAAATATCCTGAAGTTAAATTTCCGACGTTTGTCGATGATGGCGCGGCGGCGGTTGCCTGGGTGGCGGCGCATTATCCGGGCCACCGGATTCACATCGCCGGGCATTCCGCGGGCGCGCATATTGGCGCCTTGATCGTGGCGGATAAATCGTATCTGGCGAAATATCATTTGGATCCCGATAAAACGATCACAGATTTTATCGGTCTCGCCGGGCCATATGCTTTCACGCCAGACGAACCAGATTTGAAAAACATTTTCGGCCCGCCCGCGAATTATGCGCGCATGCAGGTGCCGACCTTTATCACCGGGCATGAACCGCCGATGTTATTGATGTATGGTGAGGATGATAAAGATGTCGCGGCTTATAACCTCGGCCGCCTCGCGGGTAAAATTCATGCCACGGGCGGACAAGTGAAAGTCAAAGCTTACCCCGGCGTGGATCATGTTGGCATGATGAAGGCTTTTACCTGGGTTGAACCGGACTCGCCCGTGCGGAAAGATTTTTTTGATTATTTGCAAAGTCACCGCGAGTGAAACGCCGCCAATCACGGCATGTGTTGCAATGGATTGTTTTTATCGGCGGCCTGGTTCCTGTGTTGGGCGGTCTTTACGGCATCATTAGTAATACGGACAGTCATTATGCTTATCTATCCGGTCTATTGCTGGGCATCGGTTTGGCCTTTTGGGATGCGGCGCGAAATATTGAGCATCACCGGATGCGTTTCCGGTTGCTGACCGCAATTGTTTTCATCGGCGGTTTGGCGCGGCTTTACGTTGTTATCCGGACCGGGCAGCTGAGCGCTGTTACGCTCTTTGCTTTGACGATGGAATTGGCCGTCACGCCGTTGTTGTGCCGTTGGCAAAATACGCTGGCGCTAACTGACGCGCAATAAGCGGTTGACGTTGGCTTGCTGATCGAGGCGCAGCGTGACGATATGATTGAGCATCGGTTTTAATTTATCCAGCGATGGTGGTTTGACCATATAACCCATCGCGCCCAATAACTCCGCGCGGCGTTCGTCTTTTTTATAAGCAGAGCCCGTGCACATCACCACCGCGACATGCCGCAGCGCGCGGTATTTGCGCAGCGTTTCAATCAATTCAAAACCATCCATACCCGGCATGTTGATATCGAGGAGCATCAGGTCAATCCCCTCACCCGCCTCCTCCGCCGCGTGCAAAATACGTAGGGCTTCATCGGCGTCATGCGCGACCATTAGGTTGCATTGCAATTTCGCGCGCTGGATTAACAACACGCGCGTGAGTTCGATATCGGATTCCAGATCATCCACGATGAGGATGTTTGCGAGCGGTAAGTTTTCCGGTACGTCCTGTGCACCGTTTTTTGTATCAGAAGATATAGTTTCATTCATCGTCGCTGTCGCTTTCGGCAAAGTGAAAAAGACCGTTGTACCTTGCTCCACTGCGGATTTGCACCAAATGCTGCCACCGTGGAGTTCAATCACTTTTTTGCAAATAGACAACCCCAATCCCATATTGGCTGCCTGGTTCGTCAGGCGCCGGAAAGGCAAGAAGATTTTTTCGACATATTCAGGGGATATGCCGGCGCCGTTATCGCGCACGGAAAACAGCCAATGATCCGGTTTTTCTTCGGCGGCAATATGAACGGTGGGATTTTCCTTGCCGTGTTGGATCGCATTCGCGATCAAATTTTGAAACACCTGCGTCAATTGCGGCATGCCAGCGGTCACGCGCGGTAACGGATCGTGCGTGACGACGGCGTGATGTTCCTGAATCAATCGCGTTAAATTTTCTTGCGCGGCCGCGACGGCGTCCGAGATCAAAAATTCCTGTTTGGTCAATTGGGATGGATCATCCAATTGCGTATAGAGAAAAACGCTTTGAATGAGGCCGCCCATACGATCAGCTGCCTTTTGCACGAAGCCGAGATATTCATCGGATTTTTCTGGCGGGAGGCCCGGCTCTCGCAGCATCTCCGTAAAAGACTGCATCGCGCGCACGGGTTCTTTTAAATCATGTGCCAGTGCGCGCGTGAAAATATCCAGCGCGTCACGCTGTGCGTTGATGCGCACTTGCTGTTGTTGCAGGATGTCGATTTTACCCTGCAGATCTTCGTATAATTCCACGTTCTGTAACGCGACCGACGTCGTATCCGCCAAGGCTTGCAAGACCGCGATTTCTTCGTCCGTCGCCGTGTGCTGCTTCGCCCAGTAATTGCCAATCGCGCCGATGGGCGCATTGCGGCGGATCGGCACCATCGCCATACTTTTCACAAAGGTCGGGCGGTAAGCCTCATAGGGCACGCGCGGGTCCTGGTAAATATCCGGGATCATCACCGATTGCGCATGATTCATCACCCAGCCGCTCACGCATGCGCTCATGGGGAAGCGTTTGCCCTTCCACAGGGGTTCAATCGCATTTTCATCAGCGTAATAACATTGGTCGTGGTCGCGCAGGACGAAACTGGCCCCGTCCGCCCCGGTGAGGTTTCGCGCGGCATCGCGGACGATCGCCGTGATCTCATCCAGCGTCCGCGCGCGGGAGAGCGCCTGGATAACCTGAACCAGCTCCTCCATCGCCTCGACGTACCAGCCGGAGCCGATGAAGCAGGAGGTCCGTTCCGGGGGGCTGTGAACCTGTTGTTTTTTATGGATTTTCGCGAGGATGGCGCTGAGTGTCATTCACGGGATTCCCTAAGCTGGAAATATGATTATACGCCGATTTTTATAAATTTTCAACTAAGGGTTGTGCGTATGATGCCCGGCATAATTGTATGTTTAATTAATAAATCGGGGGGCTTCAATTTATAATTAAATTACTATTAAATAATTAATAATAAAATATTATTACCTATTTTCACCGGTCTATAGGGTTGTTTGTCATATTTGAAATCAAACGCGATTTTAAACGAAGCGCGCACCTCCAGAAAGTGCTTGCGTTCAGTCGCATGGATATGCCATAAACCGCGCCTATCTCTGTTCCTGGGCGGCACCTGGGGGCTAACTAGTCCGGCATAGCTGGATGAAATCGCCGTATTTCGCGGCACTAACCAAAGGGAACCTACATGCCATTATATGAAACCGTGATCATCGCACGGCAGGACTTAGCGCCTGCGCAGGTCGATGAACTCACCACCCAATTGCAAGCCACCGTGACCAGCCAAGGCGGCAAAACCGCCAAGATGGAAAGCTGGGGCCTGCGTAACCTCGCCTACAAAATCAATAAAAACCGCAAGGGCCATTACGTCCTCTTCAACTTTGATGCCCCGCCGCAAGCCATTCATGAGCTTGAGCGCACGATGCGCATCAACGAAGACGTGCTGCGTTACCTGAGCATTAAACTTGACGAATTCGAAGAAGGCCAATCCGCCATCCTGCGTCAGCGCGATGAAGGCGAAGAAGGCGGCGACCGTTTTGGTGGCGATCGTGGTGACCGCGGTTACCGCGCCCGTCCACGCCGCGACAATAGCGATACAGGAGAAGAATAATGAGCGCTTTAAGATCTGAACGTCCATCGCGCGACCGCGACGAGACTCCCCGCAACGCCGTCCCATCTACGGATGAAAACGGCGAACAGCGCCCACGCCGTCCACGCGGCCGCAAACGCTGCCCATTCACGGGTCCAAATGCGCCGAAGATCGATTACAAAGATCCACGCACGCTGGCACGTTACCTGTCTGAGCGCGGTAAAATCATGCCTGCGCGTCTGTCCGGTGTTTCTGCAAAGAACCAGCGTAAATTGGCATTGGCAATCAAACGCGCGCGTTTCCTGGCCTTGATGCCATACGTTGGCGATGCGCGCCGCACGGTGAACCAATCCGTTACCCCAACAACCCAAACCGCGGCATAGGAGGAAATCATGCAAGTTGTACTCCTAGAACGCGTTGAAAAACTGGGCCAGATCGGTGATGTGGTTGAAGTTAAACCAGGTTTCGCACGGAACTTTTTATTGCCGCAAAACAAAGCTTTGCGTGCGACGAAAGATAACATCGCTTATTTTGAATCGCAAAAAGAAGTGCTGATGGCGGCGAACAACGAACGCAAAGCCGAAGCGGAAACTGCGGGCAAAAAACTGGACGGACAAAAATTCGTTCTACTGCGCCAGTCGTCCGAAACGGGTGTCTTGTTCGGTTCCGTCAACGCGCGTGATGTTGTTGAGGCTGCGGCCGAAAACGGCTTTACGATAACGCGTGCGGCGGTTCGTCTCGACCAGGGGATTAAAAACCTCGGCGTGTTTGACATCGACGTTTCCCTGCACCCTGAAGTGAAGGTGAAAGTAACTGTCAACATCGCACGATCGAAAGAAGATGCGGTTGAGCAGTTCAAAACCGGCAAAATGTTCCTGCGCCAAACGCACGATGAGCCTTCATCGCGCGGTCGCGGTCGCGGGAAACCTGCTGCCGAGGCTGTTGAACAAACAGATGACCAGCCACAAGTGGAGTTTCCTGAGGAAGCAAGCGCATAAGTTATCTGGTAAATAATACTTGTTACATGGGCCGGGGATAGATTATCCTCGGCCTTATGTATTTGGACCTCTCTCACATTTTGGCGTTGGTTTTGGGCGCGATCATGGGCATCGCCGTCGGCTGGATTGCGCGCGGGCGCAAATCCGATGCGCCGCTGGCCGCGCCTGCGGCAGACACCCACACCCCTGCCCTGATGCAGATGCAATCGACCTTGCAACAGGCATTGCACGACCAGATGTTAAAAATCTCCGCGCTGGAAAAACAACGCGCGGTGGAGCAGCAGGAATTTCGGACTGTCATCGATTTGTTGCGCACCGAAACCACCCAACTCGGCCGCGCCTTGCGTGCACCGCAGCCACGCGGTGCCTGGGGCGAAGTGGTGCTGGAACGCGTGTTGGAACTCTCCGGCCTGGTGAAAAATCAGCATTACGCCGTGCAAGCGGCGCTTGGCGCGGCGCAGGATAACCTGCGTCCCGACGTTGTGGTTTATCTGCCCGGAAAATTGTCGGTGGTGATTGATGCGAAAGTCCCTCTCTCCGCCTTCCTCGAAGCGCAGGACGAAGCGCGCAGTGACAATGACCGCGCCCTCGCCTTCCAGCGTCATGCACAACAATTGAAAACGCACATCACCGACCTCGGCAGCAAAAATTATTGGGACCGCCTGCGCGACCTGTCGCCGGAATTTGTCGTCCTGTTTGTACCGGATGAAGGCATGTTATCCGCCGCTCTGCGCGCGGATCCGACGTTGTTCGAACTCGCAGCGCGCGCGCGGATTGTGCTGGCATCGCCGATGAATTTAATTGGGCTGCTCCGCACTGTTGCGTTCGGCTGGCGCCAGGAAGATGTTTCGGAAAACGCGCGCCAGATCGCGGATCTGGGTAAAAAACTATACGAAGCCGTGCAGAAATTTGGTGAACATTACGACGCCATCGGCAAACGTCTCGCGCAAACCATGGAAGCTTATAATAAATCCGTTGGATCATTGGAAATGACTTTCCTGCCCACCGCGCGGAAATTGAAAGACGCGCAAGTCGTCGACCACATGGCGAAACCGATTGCGGAAATTGTGCCGATTGATATTAATCTGCGCACACCTAGCAAACCCGAACTCCTGATGCGGACGGGGACCGATGACTAATCCACCCTTAAAAATCGTGATCGCCCCCGACCCCGTCTTAAAAAAAGTCGCGCAAGCCATCACCGCAATTGATGATCCATTGCGCAAATTTATGGATGATATGCTCGCCACCATGTATGCTTCGCGCGGCGTTGGCCTGGCTGCGCCGCAGGTGGGGGTATCACAGCGGATCATTGTGATTGATCCTATTCGCGAAGACGGCGCCGAACCGCAGCCCATGCAAATGATCAATCCCGAAATCATCTGGCGCAGCGAAGAGCCGAACGTGTTTGAAGAAGGCTGTCTGTCCCTGCCGGATTTTTATGCGGACATCGAACGGCCCGCAAGCGTCCGCGTAAAATACATTGATCCGCAAAACCAGGAACATGAATTGTTGGCGGATGGTTTCCTGGCCACCGTATTGCAGCATGAAATCGACCACATCAATGGCATATTGATTTTAGATCATTTATCCAAACTGCGGCGCGACACGGCGATTAGAAAATTTAAGAAATTGAAAAAAGATAATGAAGATGTGCTATAATTTTCCTTATGTCAGATATCACGCCTCTTAAAATCATCCTCATGGGTACGCCCGAATTCGCCGCCTGGGCACTCGGCGCGCTGATTGATGGGCCGCATCAGGTGGTGGCCGTTTATTCTCAGCCGCCGCGCCCCAGTGGACGCGGCATGAAGCTCACGCCCAGCCACGTCCAACAGACCGCCGAAAAATATGACATTCCGGTTTTCACGCCGACGTCATTAAAGAAACCAGATGTGCAAAAAGAATTCGCCGCGCTGAATGCCGATATCGCCATCGTTGCCGCCTATGGTTTGATTTTACCAAAAGCGATCTTGGGCGCGCCGCGTTTGGGCTGCGTGAATATTCATGCATCCCTGCTGCCGCGTTGGCGCGGCGCGGCGCCCATTCAACGCGCGATTTTATCCGGTGATCAACAGACCGGGATTACCTTTATGCAAATGGATGAAGGTTTGGATACCGGCGCGATCTTGAAAACCTATCCGCTGACGATTCAAGGCGATATGACTGCTCAGGATTTATTCACTGCTTTGGCGCAAACCGCTGCGCGGGAAATCAATCAGTTGATTAATGACTTGGCGCAAGGCCGCATTTCACCCCTGCCCCAACCCATAGATGGCGTAACCTATGCCGACAAACTGCGTAAAGACGAAGGCAAAATTGACTGGCAAAAACCGGCGAATGATATCCACCGTATGGTGCGGGCGCTGAATCCATGGCCGGGTGTTTGGTTTGAACATCATGGCGAAAAAATAAAAATTTTATCCGCTGAAACCGTGCAAGAAAACGGCGCACCCGGCGCGATTTTGCATAGCGACGGCGTCATTGCCTGTAGCGAAGGCGCCTTGCGGCTGCTATCCGTACAGCGCCCCGGGAAATCACCTGTTGATGGCCGTACATTATTACGCGCGCTGAATCTAAAAGCCCACGATGCGCTATAAAGTTATATTGGAATATGACGGAACAAAGTTTGAAGGTTGGCAAAGCCAGCCTAGCGGTAAAGGCGTTCAGGATATTGTCGAAAAAGCGTTAGCCGCTTTTAATCCCGAAACGCCGCGCACGGCTGTCGCGGGCCGGACGGATGCAGGCGTTCATGCGCTCGGCCAGGTGATCAGCGTTGATATTGCGCGCGAATTAACGCCGAATAAATTATGCGATGCGATGAATGCCCATATGCGTTATCAACCTGTGGTGGCAATCAAAGCGGAAATTGTCGATGAAAAATTTTCAGCGCGTTTTAATGCAAAAAAACGATACTATCGGTATGTGGTTTTAAATCGGCGCATGCCACCTGCACTTTTGGAAAATCGTGTTTGGCATTTGCCGCAAAAATTGGGTATGGCCGCCATGGAAAACGCTGCAGTGCAATTGGTCGGTCCGCATGATTTTACGAGCTTTCGATCATCCGTATGCCAGGCCAAAAACCCCGTCCGGACGCTCAGTGAATTCACGATTACGGCGCGCGACGACCAAATCTGGTTTGAATGTTCCGCGCGGGCGTTTTTGCACCATCAGGTGCGCAATATGGTCGGCACCCTGGTCGAAATCGGCCGCGGCCGCCGACCACCCGATGACATCCCCCGCATCATCGCCGCCCGAGACCGCGCCGAGGCTGGAATCACCGCCCCGCCAGGCGGGCTTTATTTCGTCGGGGTTGATTATTAAACCCACATCTAATTCACCTAATAATAACCTAAACGCTTGCCAAATCAGGCGATTTTGTTCTAAATGCTGGCCAGTTGGGGTGTAGCCAAGCGGTAAGGCAGCGGTTTTTGGTATCGCCATCCCTAGGTTCGAATCCTAGCACCCCAGCCAATCTCTCCTCTCACAACATCTCATACCGTCTCAAAATCATCGGCAATGCCAATGAAAATAAGGGTTTTATCGTCTCATGTCACTTCATGTCATTTCTTGACATCTTGGGGTAACTTGGGGTAGCAATGGGGGTAACCCACTCATCACCAAAATGAGTTACCCCAATGCCACTTTCCGCCACCGCTGTCCGCAACACCAAGCCTAGAGCCAAACCGTTCAAACTGTACGACGCTGCTGGCTTGTTTCTATTGGTGCAGCCATCAGGCAATAAGTGGTGGCGTTTCAAATACCGCTGGCTTGGCAAAGAAAAACTACTATCCCTCGGTACATACCCCGATGTCAGTCTCGCAGAAGCCAGAGATCGCCTTGCGGAAACGCGCAAGGTGTTGGCTGCTGGCGATGACCCCAGCGAGGCCAAGAAAGAAAACAAGCGACAACTCGCTATTAACCACGAAAACAGTTTTGAGGCGCTTGCGCGCGAATGGCACGAGAGCCGCAGCGCGACGTGGACGGCGCGCTATGCCGGTTTTTTACTCAAACGGTTAGAGGCTGATGTATTTCCAAAACTGGGCTCCCGCCCGATTTCGGCCATCACCGCGCCGGAGCTGCTGTCTGTCCTGCGCGTCATTGAAAAACGCGGCGCACTGGAAATGGCCCAACGCGCGATGCAAACGTGCAGCCAGATATTCATGTTTGCAATTGCCACCAGCCGCGCAAGGGATAATCCGGCCAATAACCTTAAAGGCGCGTTGAAAACGCCTAAGAAGAAACATTATGCTCACTTAGAAGCGGTTGATCTGCCGGAGTTCTTTCAGAAAGTTGAAGCCTATGACGGCAACATTCAAACCAAGTTGGCCTTAAGATTACTTGTGCTAACTTTTGTCCGCACGTCTGAATTGCGCGGGATGCAATGGTCAGAAATTGATTTTGATAAAGCCGAGTGGCGCATCCCGGCTGAGCGCATGAAAATGCGAACGGCGCATATTGTACCATTGTCGTCTCAGTCACTCGCAATATTGAAAGAGATGAATGAATACACCGGCAGTTGGGAATATGTGTTCCCCAACCAGTTCAAGCCGATCAAGTGCATGAGCGAAAATACCATTTTGTTTGCCCTATACCGCATGGGCTATCGCGACCGCGCCACCGGCCACGGATTTCGGCACACAGCCAGTACGATGCTGAATGAACACGGCTTCAACGGCGATGCGATCGAACGCCAACTCGCACACATGGAACGCAAAAAAGTGCGCGGCATTTATAATCACGCTGAATATCTACCCGAACGCAAAAAGATGATGCAGTGGTGGGCGGATCACATGGATACTTTAGAAAATTCCATTGCTGGCAGAGAATCCAATGTCGCGTAAGAGAAGCATACCGATCATTAACGATGCCCCAAGATTCAAAGTTAGGTTTTCTAATGCCTAAGAATCGCCCATCTTTAGTCCATTTATCAGAAGAAAATATTATCAATGCCATCGGCAAAACAAAAAGTTTCTCAGAGGAATCAAAAAGAGTATTTGCCAGTGGGCTTGTCGAGGAACTGGAACGCGTTTTTACCGCTGATAGTAAGGCTTTTCCTGATAGAAAAATCGTTGATAGTTTAAATATGGATTTGGATTCTTTGACGCTTCACCTCATGGAAGTAAGGCGCTTGTCCAAAAAAGTTCGGCGACAAGCAAATAAATATTCGTTTGTAGCATCACTACTCGCGGTATGCTCCCGGGCTGTAGCTAAGCTAAAATATAAAGCCGATATCGTAGATGTTCTCGCTTTTTCAGAAGTTGCATTGAAGGCCGCTAAGCATGTCCGATTTCAAAATAAGAAATTAGGCCCTGACTCACGTCTAGCTACTGAAATCACTTTGATTATTGCGAGAAGGTATCAAAAAGCTTTCGGCGAATTACCGGGCATTTCTGGTATGGGAAATAGAGAGGACGGCAAGAGCAACGCATCCCCTTTTCAACGAGTATGCAGGACTATTTCTGCAACAATAGGAATTAAGGGCATAGGAAAATCTACGCAGAGAGATGCTATTGCAATGCTAAAAGAAGGAATGTCTTCTCCGTGGGCGTTTTTTAGGCCTGACGTAAAATATCTGCGCAAAAAAGAGCTAGATTAATCACGCAGACAGTCTGGGTATTTCAATCTTAGAGTTTCCGCATGCCAACTCATACGGAGCCACTACGGTGAAAGAAGTATCACAGAAAACCAGAATTCCTTCGCTCGAGAATTTCGATTCACTGCCTGACTCGGCCAATGTGCGGCAGCCTGTGGTCGAGGCTCTTTTTGCCTGCTCCAGCGCCACAATTTGGCGTCGGGTTCGTTCTGGGGCTTTGCCAGCGCCAAGAAAAATGTCTGCGCGAATTACATGTTGGAACGTAGGTCAGCTTCGTCGCTTTTTAACAACGGGAGGAAATAATGCTTAAGTTTGATATCATCCCTGCAACTCCCGGTCACTTTGCGCGCGGGCCCAACAAGGGGGCAATGCGTTACCCTGTTATTGCCTGGCATATTGTTGCCGACGGAGATGATGCATTTTCCACGGTCAGTGTGCAAGCAATCACGGGCGGCCCAACGCCCCAATTCATGGATGACTGCAAGGTAATTGAGTTCCCAGACGGACATGTAGAATACCGCGATGGAATCTATGATTCATATGAAGATTATTTGGACGGGATGTGGCGTGAATCTCAACAATCTATAGCACGCACAACGAAACAAATGGGGAAAACAAAATGAGTGCAACCCCCATTTACTACTCTCGCGGCTTTAACCGTTTTGATAATTTGCCGCAGCAGTTCGTCGCTTCAGATTTTGACGAGTTCGCTGCCGCAGTATTAGCCGACCGTTCCACAAAAAAGGGGCTAGCGTACGTGTGTGCAGCAATGGCTGTTGGACACAACAACGATCAAGAAAAATATCCCGATGAAAATCATTGGCGTGCAAAACATCTTGCTGAGCCTCGCGCTTTCCTGCCGTTTGATTTTGATGGGTTCGATACGCCAGAAAGTTTTGAAGAAGCAAAGGATTGGCTGGGACGCTATAAAGGTTTTGGTTATACCACTGCTAGCCATACTGCTGAGGTTCCATACTGCCGGATTGTGCTGGCGCTTACCCGTGCAACAACGCGGGAAGAAGGCAAAATCTTATCTCTTATTGTTCAGCATATGATTGAACAAAACATCGGAACCGGAAAAATCAAATTTGATGGGTCTGTTTATAAGGCAGAGCAGCCGCTATTTACGCCCCTAGTTAATGCTGAAGCTTTTCATTTCGATGGCGAGCCAGTTGACGTTGACGCTCTGCTGGCCAGTGCTCCGCCGCCGGAAGTGGAAACAGCAGCAGTGAAAGATAAAAATAGTAAAACGCAAAACGACAGGGAAGCCATTGCTGCTTCCAAGGACTTTGTATTGTGGTTCCTTGATGAATCAGAAATGATTAAAGGCCCCTCGACAGGAAACGGCAAATATCCCGTGATTTGTCCTTTTATTGATGAACATACGCGTAAAAGTAGCAAGACAAGCGCAGTTTATTATCTGCCAAATTTCGGTGGTGTGAAGTACGGCAAGTTCGTTTGCAAGCATGAACATTGCGAGCATCGCTCACAAGAAGATTTCTTGCGCCGTCTTGGCCTTGACCCACATAAAATCTGGCGGGAGCAAGCAAGAGGAAAACCAACTACCACGCCCAATCGCATATCATATGGCAAAGGATATTTTGAGAGCACAGACGACGGGGTTTTCTTTGTGGAGCAAAATGAGGATTTCGAAGCGCTACCGCCTATATTGTTGTGCTCGCCCATTTCAATCCTAGCAAAAACGCGAGATGAAAAAAGCGGCGAATGGGGACGGCTTCTGGAGTGGGTCGACTCTGATAACGTAATGCATCAGTGGGCCATGCCGATTGAACTCTTGCAAGGTGATGGTGCTGATGTTCGGCGCGAGCTTGCTCGCCTTGGCCTTGTCATTGCGCCAGGGAGAAAGGCTCGAGACCTTCTTGCCTCATATATTCAAATCTATCCTGTTGAAGATCGCGCCCGATGTGTTGATAAGCTGGGATGGCATGGCTCAGTCTACGTCAGGCCGTTTCAGGTGATTGGTGCAGAGAATGAACGTATTGTTTATCAAAGTGCTCACCCGCTTGAGCCCTCTTTTGGTGAGTCCGGTACGTCAGAAGAATGGCGCGATAATGTCGCAGCCCTTGCGATAGGAAATTCTCGTCTCGCATTTGCATTCTCCGCCGCGTTTGCTGGACCTTTAGTGGAGGTTGTACGCGAAGAATCCGGTGGTTTTCATTATCGCGGCGGTTCCTCCACCGGCAAGACAACGGCGATCAAGGCAGCCACTTCGGTATTGGGCAATCCATCCACCTATATTCGTCTTTGGCGTGCAACAGCCAATGGTTTAGAAGGACTTGCCGCAATTCACAATGATGGCCTCCTTGTATTGGATGAACTTTCTCAGATTGATCCTAAAGAAGCAGGAGAAGCCGCCTACCTTCTCGCAAACGGTCAAGGCAAAGCCCGTGCTTCACGCACAGGTGCAGCAAAACAATCAGCAAGATGGCGGATATTTTTCTTGTCATCAGGCGAAGAAAGTTTGACAGCATTGATGGCGCGTGCGGGGAAAAAAGCTAATGCGGGACAAGAGGTCAGACTTGCTGATATTGATGCAGATGCAGGCGCTAATATGGGCATCTTCGAAGATCTGCATGGATATGAAACTCCGGGTTCATTTGCCACGGCTTTAAAAGATGCCTCCAGCCGGTATTATGGATCAGTTGGATCCGCATGGCTGCACCAGGTTGTAGAAGATAGGAGTTTGCTAGAGGTTTCTCTTCCGCATGACATAAAAAATTTCGTAGATACCGTCGTTCCGCCGAACGCTTCGGGCCAAGTCATTCGTGTGGCCCAGCGCTTTGCCCTTGTTGCTGCAGCAGGAGAATTAGCAACCCGGTATGGACTGACAGGTTGGCCAGAGGGTGAGGCATTTACCGCAGCGCAGCGTTGTTTCAACGTATGGCTGGAATCCTTTGGTGGTGCAGGTAATAAAGAGGAACGCACTGTGCTCGCTCAGGTAAAGGCATTCTTCGAAACGAATGGCACCTCTCGGTTTCAATGCTTTGATAAGGAGGTGGCTGATCTTGAGATGGCAGTGAATGCTCAAGAAAGAATTATCAACAGGGCCGGGTTCTATCAGATGAAAAATGGGTTTCAAGAATTCATTGCTTTGCCCGAAGCTTACAAGCGTGACGTCTGCGCTGGCTTCGATTATCGGGAGGTAACGAAGATACTACTCAAGCATGGTTGGATTATCCCTGATAAAAACAACAATTCAACTCAGAAACCGAGGCTGCCCGGTTTGGGACCTACGCGATGCTATGTTTTTTCCTCTAAAATGTGGAGGAGCTAAAAATGATGGGGGTTCTGAATTTTGCGCAGGGACAGATGGGACAATCGGGACATCCCCGAAAACATGAGTTTTTTTCGTCCCCAATGCGTCCCCTTCAACTCGCCAATAAAGGGACATTATTCACCAGCGTAGAAAAATCTGTCCCCCAATGTCCCCTTAGTGTTTCTTTGGGAAAAGTGTCAAAAACGCAGGATTATAGCCATGTCCCATGCGTCCCCAATGTCCCTCAAACAAACAGACACCAACCTGAAAATTACAGGAGATAACAGGATGAAAGACCAACCTTCACGAGATGAACGTGGCCGGGTTTTGCCCGGTCACTCTCTCAATATGAATGGCAAGCCCAGGGGCGCTTTAAGTAATGCTGGCAGGCTCCGTGAAGCGCTCAACAACGACCTGCCCGCCGTTATCGAGGTTTTGGTCGCGAAAGCCAAGGAAGGCGACATTCAGGCTTGCCGTATTATTCTCGACCGCGTGCTACCGCCGTTACGCGCAGAGGCATCGGCAATTAATCTACCTGCCATTACCTTAGCTCAGGGGCTGGTGGCAAAAGCGCAAATAGTCATTAACGCAACGGCAAAGGGAGAGATTACAACTGATGCAGCATCCGACCTGCTGGCATCGCTAAGTGATTTGGCAAAGCTTAAGCAAGTTGATGAATTGGAAAAACGGCTAGTGGCATTGGAGGGTAAGCAGTGAAATTTCATCAAAGGCTTGCCAAACTTGAACAACAGAAGGCCCTGGATGATGAGGAGCGATGGCTTAAGCTTAAGGATTATTTCGAAAGAGCTCCATCAGCGCTGGCTATTAAGCTCGGCGTTCCCACTTATGAAGTGACCATGGAGGTAATGGCAGAAAACGGGGATCCTTTAGCTCAACTTATCATTCAAATTAGGAGGCGTATTGAAGGCAGTTCATATGTATTCGACCTCGCATAGCCGCAGAAAAATATTTGAACTAGTTATCATAACTAATTGATATTAAAAGATTTATTAAGATTAAATTTTTACAAAATGCCTCTATGTATGCTCCCAATTATTGTTGTTGGATGGGGCAATGAGATGCAAGCACCAGACATCTAATATAAATTTTTCTTGCATTAGGGAGGGGAAATCCATTATTGAACGTCTAATCTTAAGTCATAATCTTTAAGGAACAAAAAATGTCTCGCCCAACCTTCTTCGACCCACTTCCTCTATATGATGCCAGCGGCGAAATTTCTACCATGCGAGATGATGCGCGAAATTTTGCAGCCCGCTTTGTCGCCGGGATTGATGCGCAAATCAGTGCCGATGAATGTTTCCCACATCATTTATGGGGCGAATTAGGCAATGCAGGTTTTTTAGGTATTACCGTTCCAGAAAGGTTTGGTGGAATGCCGGATGAATATGGCGGCGGTAGATACTTAACCCATTTCGTTGTTATGGAAGAACTTTCTGCTGCGTCTGGTTCTGTTGGTCTTAGCTATATCGCACATTCAAATCTATGCATGAATCAGATTGCTCTGAATGGCACCGAAGAACAGAAGGAAAGATTTTTGCCTAAACTCGCCGCCGGCGAATATGTTGGCGCATTAGCGATGAGCGAACCCCAGGCAGGTTCAGACGTTATAAGCATGAGGGCCAATGCAGTGTTAGATGGCGACCATTATGTTTTGAATGGTACAAAAATGTGGATTACAAATGGCGGCACGGCAGATGTCGTTGTCGTTTATGCTAAAACAAACCCGGCAGCCAAATCAAAAGGTATTACAGCGTTTATTTTGGAAAAAGGAACGCCCGGATTTGAGGTAGGCCAAAAGATTCATAAAATTGGTATGCGCGGCTCTGATACTTACGAACTTGTTTTCAATGATTGCAGAATCCCTGTCGAAAATGTTCTGGGCACAGTCAATGGCGGTGCTAATGTTTTAATGAGCGGTCTGAATTACGAGCGCTTGCTTTTATCGGCTGGCGCCGTTGGCCTGATGCAAGGCGCTTATGATTTTGCGGTTGATTACACCTCACAACGCCAGCAATTTGGGCGTCCCGTTAATCACAATCAGTCCATTCGACATGAATTGGCAGACATGTATGGGAAAATAGCAACAAATAGAAATCTCGGTTATGCCCTGGCTGCATTAGCGGATAGAGGGGGCAAGCTGACAAATGAAGCGGCCGCAACCCTTTTTAAAACCGCTGCTGAAGATGGCATGGATGTGACGCAACGTGCAGTTATATTATGCGGCGGTAATGGATATACTACCGAATATCCGGTAGGACGAAAATGGGAAGATGCAATGCTTTATATGATCGGTGGCGGCACTGTTCATATCCGACGTGGTATTATCGCAGATGCCGTGCTGGGTAAGATCCCTGGTGCCGGAACTCCTCAAGGTCCAGCTAATTAACATTCGGAGCCTACTATGTCCGCAGACGAATATCAGCATCTTATTGTAGAGGACAAAGGTTCAGTTCGATTGATCCAACTTAATCGGTCGCCTGTAAATGCTCTCAGCATTGACCTCTTTACGGAACTTACGCGTGCCCTTGTTGATGCCCAATTCGATGGGGCTATTGGTGCCGTTGTCATTACCGGGAATGAAAGATTCTTTTCTGCCGGAGCGGATATTAAAGAAATGCAAGATCTGACGACCGCGGATGTCCGCCAATCTGATTTCATCGGCAAATACTGGTCAACATTACAATCTTTTGAAAAACCGCTAATCGCGGCCGTGGCCGGAAAAGCATTTGGCGGTGGGTTTGAACAAGTATTGAAATGCGAACATATTATCGCTGCAGATAATGCTGAATTTGCTTTGCCCGAAGTAACATTGGGCACGATTCCTGGCGATGGTGGTATTCAACGGCTAATGCATCGGATTGATCCGGCTAAGGCAGTTGAAATGGTTGTAACTGGCCGTTTTATAAATGCGGCAGAAGCTTTAGAGATCGGACTAGTGTCACAAATAGTGACAGTAGATATGCTTATACCGCGTGCGCTCGCATTAGCAGCAGAAGTTGCATCTTCATCCGAAGAGTATGTTTCTGGAAATATGAGATCCGTTAGGGCAAAGTTAAATGGCGATACTTCATTTGATTCCTTGGAGGCCATTGCACTGACAGCAATCCAAACCAATACAACTGTTTCACCTTCTGCTGTGCATACTGCACTCGATGTAGTTCAAGCGACGCTTGAATTATCGTTATTTGATGCTTTAGAACGCGGCCGGGAGTTATTTTATGGCACCTTTGATAGCCCAGATTTTATTGAAGGCAGAAAGGCTTTTACTGAGAAGCCGCGCCGCGCCCCGATATGGGTGGCAGCTACAGCGCCAGATGAATCACGCGATATTATTATAGATGCCTTGAGCACCGGCTCTTGGCCTGCTTCTGTTGATCGCTTTCGGGCGAACTTGCCTGAAACTGGTCCAGTTATATTAACAACGGCGGAAGCGGCGAAAGTTCTGGCACATTCTAAATCTGACCATAGTTTTTGTGCAAGCTTGCTGATTGATGCAGAAACCACTTCAGTCTGTCGTCATCTTCGCATTGTGGTTAATGGCTCCGAACATTCATTCGCGGACGGGTTAACGGAAATTAAGTCAGATACTGGGCGATCTTTGGTTGCCGAAGCATTACCTCAGACACCACATCCCGAGCGGTTCATCGCCGGACTCTACCAAGGGATCAAATTGCCTTTATCAAAACCACTTGATAAAGCTGGTAACACAATCGCACATCTCGTATTTACAGATTTTTTGGGCAAGAGAGAAGATTTTGACCGCTGTGCTACAGAGCTTGCCAGTGCCGTAGCGGCACAAAAGGATTTTTCCGTTTGGCAGCAACTTAATGGTGATAACCAATTTCCATTAGATTTGCTTTTACGGGTGCCCCCGAATCCCACGGAACATTTTACACGTATTCAAACAATTGTTGAGCAAAACGGCTGCTCTCGATTCTACGCTGAACAGCGAGTTTATTCATTAACGGAGCGTGGCAGGTTGGGTGAGCGGTTAACAGAAAATAACATCGCTTGGCGCAAACAAAATGCTGATCGGGCGCGATTGGTAATATAATTAGTCTTTAGTTGCGAATGCTATCAGCAATACTAATCATAAGTGGATTTGTATGCGTCCCCATAAATACCCCCAATTATTGAGCCCACTTAGGGGTTATATCAGTTCGGATAGCCTATTGATAACGAACAACGATCTAAACTTAGGGTTGTTGTATATCCCTAGAAATGGCCTTCTAATACGATTGGTATGTACTCCCTGATCCAAGGAAATGTTTTCAGTGCTGTAACGCTAGCTTAGGAGCTGACCTGGCTCTGCTTTCAAGGCCTTGGCAATTTTCAATAACGCTAGCACTGACAAGTTCTTATGGCCGTTCTCGATCTCGGACAGATAAGACCTATCTATGGTCGTCAGGCCCGCCAATTCCTCTTGAGTGATGCTTTTCTGACGCCTGATCTTGGCGATATTCTGGCCGATCTTCTTGAGCGTTGACATATGAACATTATGTGGTTAATAGCCAACAAAGACCGTAGGCTATTGCCTACAAAGATAAGAAGAGCTGCGACCGTACCATACGTGTATTTTTACCTTCTGGTCGGCTTTGGCTCAGAGCGGGAGAAGACCAGTGGAAATTCGTATTTATCGCCTTGCGCTATTTATCTCTATTGTCGCTTTTTTCAGCGGAGGAGCAAGTTCAGCTTATTCGTATTATCAGGCTGCAAACGCGCAAAAGATTGTAATCCTTTGGGATTCACAAATGCAAGATTATAAGGGCAAATGTTACGATGATGCCACACCGGCGTATCTTAAGGATTCTGCTTGTGACATCGCAAAAAGCGCAGAAGTCGATTTTTACGCTGCCGCTGCTGCGAGAGATGCCAGCAAAGCACAGGGGGAACTTTATTTACGATTGGCACTAATGGTCCCATTATTCTCAATGTTTATTTTTTATAGCGCATTGTGGATTATTACGGGGAGAACTCCAAGACTGCTTTTTCTGGCGTCACTACAAAAAGAGAGAAAGATTACGGAAGAAATTACCGCGCAGAGCCCATTAGAATTTTTCAAAGTGTTGCGACAACGAATTGTCCGATGGTCATCAGCGATTTTTAATCGCCATCAGGGGAAACAAAATATACGCACGATAAGTGATAGAGATTTCTGGATTTCTGCAATAACGAGCCATGAGCAAGCAGATAAGATTATACAAAGAGGCACCAAAGATTTTCTCTACTTGTACATTTACTATTTGGCTTTGTTTGTCTTGGCCTTTTTAGTTTTCGGCAACAAACTAAATACCATCGGCGGATCACCATTGGCCACTATATCCTTTATCATTGTAGGAATAGTACTGACCCTAATTGTGCGCAGAACTGGCAGTATAATTACGGCTGGACTGCATATGCTGATTTGTGTGTTGCCCGGCATCGTAATTGTGGGCGCGCTAGCTTTTGCTTTAATTATTGGATATTTGTCTATATGGCTTCTAATCTTTAATGCCCCACTCTTAATGTTTGTTGCGTTGATTGCCTGGACGACGATCAGGATTTTTGTCGCCACAAAGAAATTACGGGGGCTGGCAAAGCAATGATGAGTACACAATGGACGTAGCAGCAGCGCAAAAGGATAGGCAATGTTCCATGAGCACAACACCTACTTATTCAATGCCGCGACCACCTCTACGCCGTCTAATTCGATTATTGGATCATCATCCGGCTTTATCGATTGTACTATCTGGCGGTCAATTTCATTCCAAATTTCAGCAATCTTCGGCCGTGGAGAAGTATTCTTTATCTGATACAAGAATTGACGTACATCGATACATAACGCGGCAAGTATTTGCCGAACCAATTCAGTTAAGCTCACAATAAAGTTATCTTGGGCAACATTGAAGCTGGATAGTTTGTCATATTTTTTGCACTGCTTGAACTCATATATACCTATTCCCTTATGCACAAGATCGCTCCGCAGATCATATGCCGTGTTGAGAATAGCAGAAACCTTTTCTGGAGACTCTAAATTTCTCACGATCATCGCCGCACGGAGGCCAAGACGGTATTTTAGCTCTTCACGTTGACCGTATAAAACACTACTTTCTAATGCGATGGCCAAGTCAATTAGCCGATCATCATCCGCTTCGCGTCCATAAGAAATGTTAAATCTGTGAATGCCTACTTTTAATGGCGTTAGCTCATCATAAGTTCCAATAAACCAATAAATTAAGCTAATAGACGCAGGAAATAAAGAAGCACTCCCTCGCCAACCCGCCATCGCATCCGTTCTTAATTCCTGAGAGACCTGATATAGATGAGAATAATCTCCCCGCGGAAGCAATGATTTAAATCGAATTTTTGACAATCCTATACGGACATCTCTACTAATCGGCGTAAATAACCTGATGGCTGTTATAATTTTGAGAACCTCATCGTAGAACTTTTCCCAACTATCTGTTTCTCGTGAGAACTCCATTCTTTCATTGACTAATACACAATCAAAGTCTCCGGCGTATTCTAATCCGTTATCCTTCTTAAAATTTTCATCGATCTTAACTAGTTTAAAATTTGGAAAGTTAATCACTTCGGTCGCCGCATCATCTAGAACCAAATTATGTATTGGGATAATAACTTTATAGGGCCACGCACCCCTTTCCCAATGCTCTATGTATTCTTTGATTTTGGCTTTGTGGTTCAAAGTTAACACTTTGACCTCATCATATCCAATTGCATGCCTTAACGGATAGATTAAAACTTTCGAAAATCGTTCCGCAGAATCTTCCAAACTAAATGAACTAAACAACCCGTCAGCCAAAACGCTTTTTTTACTCCACGGAAAAATATCGTCCGTCCGTTTAAAACTAATTAGATTTTGTTCAAATAATTCTCTTGCGAGCACCCACAGTTCTTCATTTTGCGATAGCTTTGAAGAGTCCAAGAAATCCGGCCCCAGAAATGTCCGCCTGATTGGGGAAGTAGGCTCTATAGCGTTGAAATACGCGATAGCTTTTTCTGCAAAAGCCAAATAGAGGTCAGAGAATTTAGACATTTAGTTGCTCCGCGGTAATGGTATAGAGTGGGTAAGAATTTAAGGTGCCACGCAATTGGTTTCTTGTGCAACTTCCTCTCTCAGTTTAAGCAACTGTTCTTTTACGTCGCTACGGTCGACAAGCCCGGCAACAAGTGCGCTAGCTAAGATCGCCTGATATATATGGTTTGCAAAATAATTTTCGCAATCCGCCATCCTCGGAGACTTCAACAGCCCATTTGTTTCAAATTTCTTAGTTATCGGATTAAACATTTCCATTATGCAAACGTACGCGCCGTGCAGAAAAGCAGAAAATAATCTGTGATTAGCGTTGCCGACTTGGCGCACAAAATGAGGATTACCATTTCGACCCATA
>Ga0206808_1006_pt2 | contig 28987 bp, 26 predicted proteins | sample Alteio_BWOrgCont_58_FD_152899 | JGI IMG/M metagenome (GOLD analysis project Ga0206808, IMG submission 152899) | Enriched cells from forest soil in Barre Woods Harvard Forest LTER site, Petersham, Massachusetts, United States -... | ecosystem: Environmental > Terrestrial > Soil > Temperate forest >...
GGCTATGTTTAATACTATACTCAGGGAGGCGCGTCGCAATTGATTTTTTGTGGCAGCGTCCAATGATCCCGGTATTAAAATCGTCTTTCGGACAATAGAATTGAAGGCTTTTGCCTTTTTGTAAACTTCCAGGTTTTCAAAATCAAACATAATGTAATAAGTGTGGGTGTGGGAGCGGATGTAAAGAAAGTCAAAGTGAGCGGCCTGCGCACACTCGCACCCACACTCACGCTGACTTTCAGTAGGGTAACCCGGACTCGAACCGGGAACCTCCACAACCCGAATGTGGTAATCTAGCCAATTGATATACTACCCTGTAAACCAAAAATCCCCTTAGTGGCGCTAAGAGGATCTCATTGTTTATGTTTGCTCAACACAATGCTATCCTCCCAGGCTGCCCGGGCACGGTGATAAACACGGTATCGACGTTTGGTTCATAAAGCAATATTAAAAATATTTTTAATTGCAAACAAGGCTATACACAGGGTAAAATCCCCTCTAAACTTTGGCCATGAAATCGGTACAACCTGCTACAACTGTCCCAACTGCAAGTGCTACTGCTACTGCCACTACATTTTTTCTCCCAAACCATCCGCCAATGTTTCTATTTTTATGCCATAATCCTGCAGAAGCAAAATGCATTTTCTTACATCAATAGGCGTCATCCTGGCTGTTACCGGGATATTGCTCATCGTCATCCTGAAGTCGCCCTTAAAAATTAGTGATAAGCTGCTGATCGCTATCCTGTCCTGCTTTGTGCTGAAGTTTTTACTGGATGAGTGGCAGCTGCTTACCGGCAGCCAGGTCTTCAGCGTTTTCGCCGCCATGTTCGGGATGAGCACCATCGCCACTTGCGGCTGGTATATCAAATACCTCACCGACGAAAGTGAGGGCTTTGGCTGGCGGCAGCTGCTGATCTATAGCCCACTGGTGTTATTGTTTTTGCTGACCCTCGCTGTATTGCCCTGGCATTTGGCGGCGATGTATCAAACACCGGCGGTACGTTACGTACTGCTTTTGATGATAGCACTGATCATCTACTACTTTTATTTTTGCATACGGATGCTGCAAAAGCACAAGCAGCTCATCCGCCAAAACTATTCGGGCGTTAGCGGCAGCATTACCATTAACTGGATGGTGATCATCATTTCGCTGCAAATAGCCGAATTCCTGCTCAAGGGTGTGCTAAGCAACGTTTTTGGCGACACGAATAACGCGCTGCAGGTGATCACCAACGAATATTGCTTTATCATCGAAACGTTTTTATTAGTGGTGCTGGGGATCTGGCAAAAAAGCATCCCGGTATTTATTCCCCCTGCCGAAAAAGCCGGGCAGACTCCGCTCCAACCCGGTGACCTGAAGCGCTATTTGCTGCGGATAGAGAAATTTATGACGGAGGAGAAACCCTACCTTGACCCCGAGCTCACCATCGAAAAATTGAGCGACCTTACCCGGATACGGAAGCTTTCCCTGTCGCAAACGCTAAACAAGGGTCTTAACAAGAATTTCTTCACATTTATAAAAGAGTATCGCATCAAACACGTGGAGGACGAACTGAAAAATAAAACCAGTGAAAAACGCACCATCATGGATATTGCCTATGGCAGCGGCTTTAATAGCAAAACCGGTTTTAACCGGGCGTTTAAGGAAGTAACCGGGAAGACGCCGACGGAATATTTGGGGGAAGGGTAGGGTTGTGAGTGGGCAGTTGGCGGCAGTGGTGTGATGAGGAAAAAGGGAAAATCGGGTGCAGTTATGCCCCTTTGCAAAAGCCTGGATGACCGGTTGTTCTGTTATGCCCCGTAGGGGCAAAACCTTTGTAGCAAACACCAAAATAAAACAAAATTGCCCCGCCAGCTGGCGGGCTACCCAACCCGCCATGCCGTACCCGTTGAACCGGCAAAAAATGCTCGGCAGACTGCCCCCTTTAATCAAAATCCCAGGTACCACTTTAATTTATTCAAAGTGGCACTTCTATTAGCCGCTGCCTTGATATACTTGCACCATCAATTATATCCGGTAAAAATGAAAAATATCAGCAAGACTTTAGCTCTATGGGCGGTATGTGTGCTTTTTAGCCAAATAGCCGTCGCACAAACACAAAAAATTTCCCTTAATGATGGCTGGCAGTTCCGCGAACACGAAGGCAAAACTACTGGCAGGGACCAATGGCGCAATGCCACCGTTCCCGGGCTGGTGCATACCGACTTGCTGGCCTACAAACTTATCCCCGATCCTTTTTACCGCGACAACGAAAACAAGGTGCAGTGGGTAAGTAAATCGGAATGGGAATACCGCAAAACGTTCACCGCAGACCAGGCACTGCTGAAACATAAGAACATCGACCTGGTATTCGATGGCTTAAATACGCTGGCGGATGTTTACCTGGATGGTAAACTGATCCTGCAAGCAGATAATATGTTCCGCGGATGGCGCGTCAACATCAAGCCCGGACTAAAAGCCGGCAGCCATACCCTCGATATTGTTTTCCACCGCATTCAGCCCGAGATCGCAAGGCTTGACAAATTGCATCCCGGTGAGGGTGCCGGGGCTGATACCACCGACGCGCTGGTGAAGCTGTTTGCCGACAAGATGAAACAGGGCAGTTATGTCCGCAAGGCGGCCTATGAAGGCGGCTGGGACTGGGGCCCGAATATGGTGACCTGTGGCATTTGGCGGCCTGTTTACCTGCAAGCCTGGGATAATGACAGAATTTCGGATCTTGGAATAGTGCAAACGGACGTTACCCGCGACGCCGCCCATATACAGGCCGATGTGCGCGTTATTGCTGATGCGCGAACCAACAGTGTGATCAAATTGGAATATAGCAGCGGCGTGCAGAAAGGGGTGCTCACATATCCCATAACGCTTCACGCCGGCGTGAATGACATTCCCTGTCCCATCAACCTCGATCATCCCAGGCTATGGTATCCCAACGGTTATGGCGCGCAGGATTTTTACCATATCAAAGCAACGCTGCTCGCCGGAAATAAAGTGGCCGATGTAGCAGCTACCCGCACCGGCCTGCGCTCGGTAAAGCTGAATACCGAAAGAGATTCGCTGGGCCGCAAATTCGAATTTATTGTGAATGGTATTCCGGTATTCGCCAAGGGCGCCAACGTTATTCCCTTTGATCATTTCCCTACACGGGTAACAGCGGCACGTTACCGGAAATTCTTGCAGCCGGCTGCCGATGCGCATATGAATATGCTAAGGGTATGGGGCGGTGGTTACTACGAAACACAGGAGTTTTATGATATGTGCGACGATTTGGGCATCATGATATGGCAGGACTTTATGTTCGCCAATGCCACGCCGCCTTCGTTTTTGAAGGAGGAAGTTGCTACGGAAGTGGATTACCAGGTGCGGCGACTGCGCAACCATCCCTGTATGGCGGTTTGGAGCGGCAATAACGAGATCACCATTTTTATGGAAAACGGCATGGGTGTGATACCTGACGCCTTTAAAGCGCTGCTGGATAAGATGAAGGCTGCGTTCACCATAAAATCCTATACGGATTATATGACCACCTTTGAATACCTGGTGCCGAATATAGTTAGCAAACTAAGTCCCGAGATGCCTTATACGGCCAGCTCGCCAACCGCCAATTTTGAGCCGCAGTCGTCAACGTTTACTTCAGGCGACCGGCACAATTACGAGGTTTGGTGGAACAACAAGCCCATTGAGAGCCAGGCTGATCTGAAGGACAGGTTTGTAAGCGAAACGGGCATACAGGGCTTCCCGGATATGGCCACCATTGATGACTTTACCGAAGCGGGTGATCGTTCAGCAACGTCGCATATTATGAATGCCCACCAAAAAAATAACATAGTGAATGGCAACACGGTGATCGGGAAGATCATCAAAACCGAATATAAAGAACCGGCGGATTTCGCCTCCTTTGATTACCTGAGCCAATTGGTGCAGGCACGCAGCCTGGATATTTATGCCGAAGCGATGCGCCGCCGCAGGCCGTTCTCGATGGGCTTTTTGTACTGGCAACTGAACGACTCCTGGCCGGTTGTGTCATGGTCCACAATGGATTCCTACGGCAGGCCAAAAGCCGCGCTGTACTTTGCCAAACATTTCTTTTCGCCGGTGCTGATTTCTCCGTTCGAGGAAAACGGGAATGTCGACGTTTACGTGGTGTCGGACCAAACCGAAACCAAGCCTGCCACCTTGCAGGTTAGGCTGATAGATTTTAACGGAAAGGTGCTTTATACCAAAAAGATGGATTATACAGTAAAGCCTTTAAGCAGTAATATAGCTTTTAGTGTATCGGAAGTTGAGCTGGCCAATACCAAATACGACCCCGCAAGCAGCTTCATCGCTGTCACGCTGACGGATGCAAAAGGCGAAGCACTATCCTCAAACGAGCTTTTTTTCAAAAGGCCGAAAGATTTGAACTATGTTAAGGGGGCGGTAGATGCTTCGTTGAGCAAACAGGGCGATGCCTATGTGCTTAAACTTTCAAGCCCGGTGCTGGCGCCTAACGTGGCGATCAGCTTTGGTGACCGTGATGCCTGGCTGTCGGATAACTTCGTGGATGTACTGCCCGGCGAGCCTGTTTACATCAAAGTAAAAAGCGATGTTCCGTTTGAGGAATTGCAAAAAGCGATGAAAGTGACGTCAGTTAACCAGTTGTGAGGAGATGTGCGGATATGGTAGTGTTCATAGTTCATGGTCCATGGCCGCGGGAATGGATGTGAAGATGCTTTTTTCTACCAGGTGGGCATCCTGGTGATCCACCCAGATGCCTAAGTCTCTTTCTGTTTTCATTGAACGTATAAATTGGGCGGTATGCCTGTTGGTGATGGTTCTTTTTAAAAATAGGTGTTGTATTAGTACGATGCAAAACTGCCGGCACTTGCGTTGAAAACATTACGCAATTATTTTAATATGTTACATGATTCACACGTTGAAGGCTTGTTGTTGATAAGCAAAAACAGGTCGCGGATCCCAATTTGAAAAAAAACGCACACCCCGAAATATTTCCTTAGCTTTAATCGCCCAATCCAATTTGGTGAACCTGATTTTTTAATATGATGACCCGGATGAAAACAAATATCCGTTTATGCATGCCACTATTGCTGCTTTTTATGGCGGCCAGCGTATGCGCGCAGGAATTGTACACCACGCCCAAAGGCGTTCAATCGCGCGTAAGCAGCTTTGAGAATTTGAATGGCGAAAAAGGCGAGGGCGGCAAAACCAACAATTCGGCTAAGGGCAACGCTTTTGAAGGCCTGAAAGCCGGGGAAAGCAAGACCCTGCTGGAGGTGTCGTCGGCCGGGATGATACAGCGGATGTGGTTCACGCTTGATAACCGCACACCCGCTATGCTCCGTTCGCTGCGTTTGCGGATCTATTGGGATGGGGAGGATAAGGCCGCCGTGGATGTACCTTTCGGCGATTTTTTTTGTACGGCTTTGGGGCATTTGACCACGTTCCAGTCGGCTTTGTTTAGCGACCCCGAAGGCCGCAGTTTTAACTGCTATATACCCATGCCTTTTAAAAAAGGCGCCAAAGTGGTGCTCACCAACGAGGGCAATGCTAATTTCAATTCGGTCTATTTCGACATTGATTATTTGGTGCTGGATAAGCCGCAGGCGGATGTGCTGTATTTTCATGCCTGCTGGAACCGGTCCATACATGGTACTTTAGGTGCGGATTTTGAAATGCTGCCGGAAGTAAAAGGCCGCGGCCGCTTTCTGGGTGTGAACGTGGGCGTAAATGTTGACCCGGTTTATGGCAATACCTGGTTTGGCGAGGGCGAAATTAAAATGTATATAGACGGCGATAAAAAATACCCGACGATCAATGGCACCGGAACCGAAGATTATATCGGCACCGGCTGGGGCGAAGGAACATTCACCAATTTATACCAGGGCTGTTTGTTAGCCGATACCGGCAAAAAGCAATACGACTTTTACCGTTTCCACATACCGGATGCGGTCTATTTTGAACATGATTTTAAAGCCGTCATCCAGGAGATTGGCGGCGGAACCAATAATATGTTAAAGGCCATGCAGGCAAAAGGTGCGCCCTTTACTCCGGTAACGGTAGCAAGTATGCAGGGTTTTACACGCTTGTTTGAACACCCACAGGCTTTAACCGACGGCGCTTTCCCGAAGGGCTGGGTGAACTTTTACCGGGTGGACGACTACTCCGCTACGGCTTATTTTTACCTGGATAAACCGGATGACGATTTGAAGGAATTAGCGCCGGTGGCGGATAGGGTGAAGTGAGGGGTAGCATGGATGCGAAGGAAGAAATTGGGAAATAGGAAAAAGAGGAGAGAAGAACCGGGCCAGATTGACAGTGTCGGCGGCGCTTTGAATAGTGACGGTTTACTGGGCAGGCTATTGCAATTTGGAGCAAGAAACAGTATATTTGATAATTGACACCTGAAAAAATGGGCAGCATCGAAGAGTTAAAAGCCATTGGCGGAAAGGTTGTAAGACGGTTAAGAAAGCAAAAGCTGGAAGCAGGAATGCCATTTTTAATTTGGTCCGATAAGCTCCCCAGGGATCAAAGCTACCTGGAGTATCCTGATCATTCTATCAAGATCGTTGCCGTCGCACCGGACTTAAGATCATTCACCGTCATCCGCGAACTTACTGCAGGGCAAACTAACCAAATTCGCCAGGAACTAAACTTATTTTAACGTGCCTAACCTGTATATCATTACGGGTTCAAACGGGGCCGGGAAATCTACCGTTGGCCCCGATTATTTGCCAACTGAAATGCATGGGCATTATACCGTTTTTGACGGGGATTTACTTTACACACAAAAGCTGAAAGAATTATTCCCGGAAATAATCAAATCCGCAAAATATGCAAGGCAAGAGGCACTTGACTATGTGGTGCAATTGTTTGAAGATGAAACCGATCAGGCATTGGTGAATAATGACCACTATGCTTACGAAGGTCATTTTACTAATGATGAAACCTGGGAAAAACCAAAGGCATTTAAAAAAGCCGGTTACCGGGTTCATCTTATATTTTTTGGTTTGGAAAACCCGGAACTTTCTCAATTTCGCGTGACAGAGCGGGTGACTGAAGGCGGCCATTATGTGGACCCGCAAACATTAAGGAATAATTTTTATGGGAACCTTGAGAAACTCAATATCTACCATGCGTTGATAGATGACTTGACGATAGTGGATACTTCCCAGATCAGTCACAAGATATTATTTAAGACTGTTTTGGGCGAGCCAGAATTTTGTGTCGAAAAAGATACATTGCCAAAATGGTTTAGCGAATTTCTTCCATCGATTATGAAGATGTTTCCATAGTTCACTACGACAGTTTGATGATAGCCGGGCCAGGGTATAGTTGCCGGGAATTGAAAATTTGGTGCAGCCCCGGCTGAAAATAAATACTACCGTATATTTACCGCTCTATGGTAAAGCCGCTATCTATTCAGGACTTTCTTCAATTGAACGACGACATCGTGTTGATAGATGTGCGCACCCCTGCCGAATTCGAGCACGGGCACATACCCGGCGCTTTTAACCTGCCTTTGTTCAGTAACGAAGAAAGAGTAAAAGTGGGAACTACCTATAAACAGGTCGGTCGCGAAGATGCGATCCTTTTGGGCTTCGACCTCGCAGGCCCTAAATGGTCTGGCTTTATAAAGGAAGCATTGGTAATTGCGCCCGGTAAAAAGATTGCTGTTCATTGCTGGCGGGGCGGCATGCGCAGCGGGGCCATGGCCTGGGCGCTTGACTTATATGGCTTTGAAGTTTACGTGATCCAGGGCGGTTACAAGAAATACCGTCGCTGGGTTCATCAGCAATTCGAAAAACCCTACCGGCTGCGGTTATTGGGTGGAATGACTGGTTCCGGGAAAACACGGCTATTGCACAAGCTAAAAGAAATGGGCCAGCAGGTGATCGACCTGGAGGAACTGGCGCAGCACCAGGGTTCGTCTTACGGCAGCATGAATAAGATGGTGCAGCCCAGCCAGGAGCAGTTTGAAAACAACTTAGCACATCAATTAAAAACCATCGATGCCGGGCTCGATACCTGGGTCGAAGATGAAAGTCTGAGCATTGGCAAATGCTCCGTTCCCAACGCTTTCTTTTACCAAATGCGCGATGCTGTGATGATCAACATCAAAGTCGACTTGCAGACACGCGTTGATTTTTTAACTACGGAATACGGCGCATTGGACAAAGACTTCCTCACTGCTTGCACCGAACGCATCGGGAAACGCCTGGGTCCCGAACAAACAAAAAATGCGCTGATTGCTATTCGCGAAAACCGGATGGAGGACTTTATCCGGATCGCATTAGTTTATTATGATAAAACTTACCGAACCGGCCTGGCAAAACGGCCGTCTGGGAAGGTGTTTGCTCTCGCTTTAACAGGCAGCGACGATGCTGTTCATGCCGCTCAAATTTTAACATTCAGTCAAACCATTCAAACGCCAATCCCGGCACAAACCTGATGGAAACTATAGCGATTAAACTTACCCGGTATTCACATGGCGCAGGATGCGGCTGCAAGATCAGCCCCGCCATTCTTGACAAAATCTTGCATAGCCCGATAGCGCATGCGCCGGATGCCAGGCTGTTAGTAGGCAATGACAAGCGCGACGATGCCGCAGTGTTCGACCTGGGTAACGGCACCGCCCTCATCTCCACCACGGATTTCTTTATGCCAATTGTGGATGATGCCTATGATTTCGGGCGGATAGCGTCCGCCAATGCTATCAGCGATGTTTATGCCATGGGTGGCAAACCGGTATTGTCTATTGCTATTTTGGGTTGGCCGGTTGATAAACTACCGCCAGAGGAAGCGCAAAAAGTGTTGGAGGGCTCACGGGCCGTTTGCGCCGAAGCCGGTATCACCTTAGCCGGCGGCCATAGCATCGATTGCCCCGAGCCGATCTTCGGTTTAGCCGTGAATGGCCTGGTAAATATTGCCGATCTTAAGCAAAATTCCACCGCGACCCCCGGGTGTCGTCTGTACCTGACAAAGGCGCTCGGTGTGGGCATCCTATCCACCGCGCAAAAGCGGGGCCTGCTATTGCCCGAAGACGCCGCCATCGCTCTGAAAAGCATGACCACGCTCAACATGCTGGGCGAAGTGTTTGGAAAAATGAAATACGTAAAAGCCATGACCGACGTAACCGGTTTTGGCTTGCTGGGCCACCTTGCCGAAATGTGCGAAGGCAGCGGCCTGGCTGCAACTATTGAATTTGACAAGGTGCCAGTTATACCGTCTTTACCATATTACCTCGAACAAAATTGTATCCCCGGCGGCACAATGCGCAATTGGGATAGCAATGGGGATAAGATAGGTCCCGTTACGGCGACACAGAAATATATACTGGCTGATCCGCAAACCAGCGGCGGATTATTGGTTGCTGTGGCGGAAGAGGGTGTAAACGATTTCGAGGAAGAACTTCAGAAAATGGGGTGTCATTTTGAAGAGATTGGATGGATGCAGAAGAAAATAGGTGGGCATCTGATAACAGTGATATAGGTAAAGATATCGACCCAGCGCAGGTACCACTTTATTTTATTCAAAGTGGTACTGCTTTTTTACAGCTATCGCTTAATATTGTGTAAACCAAATAAAAAGCTTTTATGAGAGTTACGAAAAATTTAGCCCTGGTCAGCGCATTTCTGCTTGGCGCTTTCTTCAGCGCATCCGCGCAGAATAAAACCGCCGACCGGCAACAATTTGCCGCTTTAGGCGATTTTAAACTTGAAAACGGGGCGGTTATAAACGATTGCCAGATCGGCTATCGCACATACGGGCAGTTGAATCGGTCCAAATCGAATGGCATCCTGTTCCCGAGCTGGTATGGCGGCACATCGAAAATGATTGAACAGACGGTAAAACCATGGAAAGCCATCGATACCACAAAATACTTTTTGATCATAGTTGATGCGCTCGGCGATGGCGTCACTACTTCCCCGTCCACCAGCGTAAAACAGCATGGAGCCGACTTTCCATCCTTTTCCATTCGCGACATGGTGACGAGCGAATACCAGTTGCTTACCGCAAAGTTGGGGATCAGTCACCTGCATGCGGTAATGGGTATTTCAATGGGCGGCTACCAAACCTTTCAATGGGCGGTAAGCTACCCGGATTTTATGAGCCATCTCATCCCGATCGTTGCAACGCCGCAACCCAGCAGCTACGACCTGGTGGAATATAACATCATGCGCAGGATAATTGAAACGGATACCGCTTTTCACAACGGCCGTTATACGGTAAACCCGATCATCGCCACAGGAACGATGTACACCCAGCTAAATGCCACTACGCCCCCGAATATTATCAAATCTATGTCGAGGAGCGCTGCGGATGCCTATATGAAGTATACCGGGACGGCAAAAGTTCACGATTGGAACGATACCTACTACCAGTTAAAAGCGCTGATTGCCCACGATATTGCAAAACCCTACAACGGGTCGCTGGCAGAGGCTGCCAAACAGGTGAAGGCGAAAATGACCATCATTGTGGAACAACAGGATCACCTTTGCAACCCGCAACCGGCTATGGAATTTTCAAAGCTGCTGCCCGCTAAACTTATAGTTTTAAACAGCGATGCCGGGCACGTGGGCGCCGGGAATTTTGATGACCCCGACATGAAGAAAGGCATCGAAGACGAACTGGCGGGCAAGTAACAATCCGTTTGCGATGGCCATACTCACCGCTAAACTCGCCTTAAACGGGCAAGGGATGAAAGATGAACAGTTGTTTGAGAGGGCATTCGATTTGGCGAAGCGCTTGCTGACAAAACAAATACCAAAAGATAAAATCAGAAAGCTGATGGCCTTCTTGCGTCATTACGTCCGTTTTGAAAGCCAGGAATTAATTCATAAATTTGAAAAAGACATCGCTATTTTAACAGAAGGGAGCAAAACGATGGGTATTGAAGAGTTTTTATTAGATCGCGCCAAGCGAGAAGGCAAACAAGAAGGAAGGCAAGAAGGAAGTCATGAGAAAGCTGTCGCCATTGCTCGTGAAATGAAGGCAGAGGGCATCCCCCCTGAACAGATTTCCAGGTTCACTAAACTTTCTGTTGAAGAAATTAAAAAGTTAGCATAACCAGGTATTCGTTTTGCACGCTTCGGAACGCGGGGCCCTTTTTGGATATTTAGCCACATTTATAGCCCAATCTAACTCATTCAATTCCGCTCGTGTATCGGCACATGCCGCAGCCTCAAAAAGCCGCCTTCTCTTTTTGAAAAAACAGCTTTTATTTCGGCGATTATTGATAAGGCGATCTCTTCGGGGCTTAATGCGCCGATGTCCAAACCGGCAGGTGCATAAATACGCTCCATATCCTTGTGAGAAACTGTCTTTCCCTCATCAGCCAGCTCGGCAATGATCTTCTCAGAACGCACCCTTGGCCCCAGCATTCCGACATAAAAGGCATCCGTTTCCAACGCTTTGGGTAAGTTTCTTTTATCGGTTTTGTAATCGTGCGACATTAATACAATTGCCGTATACTGATCAATCTGAATAGCACCCAATTGTTCGTAGCTAAATACAGCATCGACCGTTTCAGACAGTTTCGAATTTATCTTTAAGGGATTTGAAACCATGGTAACCCGCCACCCCACTTCCTTTATCAGCCGGGCAAGCGGGTAAATATCATATTGGTGCCCCATTAAAACCATATGTACCTCGGGCAGTAATATCTCGATAAATACCGACAGGCTTTTCCCGGCAGCCGGTTCGATTTTTGCGGGCCCGGACCCATTGCTTTCGATTTGCAGGTTTATGTGTTCCTGCAGTTGTTTTTCGGTCGCGCTGTCGTCAAAAATGGCGATACTCTCAGGCCCCGAATACTGAATTACATCCCCGGCCTTTACATTCGCCCATTCCCCCTCAAGGCCGGTAATGGTCATCAGCAGATGTGTCTGGCGGTTTGCCAACATGCAGGTCTTTAACACTTCGACCGGATTGTTTTTATTACCGAATTGAAGGGGCGTAAACAACACGTCTATGATACCATTGCAACCCAACCCGACACCAATCTGGTAGGCGTCATCTTCGGTGGTATCATAAGTTATCAACGACGACTCCGATTTCGCGATGGCCAGGCGCGCCCGTTTCAATGCATCGCCTTCCAGGCAGCCGCCGCTGATACCGCCTACCCAGATTCCATCGTCGGTTACCAGCATCCGGGCCCCGGTGCGGCGGTAGGACGAGCCTTCCACCCGCACAACCGTAGCCAATGCAGCCTGCGTCGCCGTCTTATCTATTTTATCATAAGCGCTGATTATGGCTTTGATCTCTTTCATCGTTACACTTTACCGCTTCGGAGCCTTTATATAGTGTTCAGGATACATCGCCAACGACGGCCCGTATCCTGAACAACCAAAATACGCATTTTCGCTGTGATATTCACGAATATACCAGGATTATTACTGTAATGAGAAGGAGTGTCGCATTAACAGCAACGGTAATTCAGCCCCAAGCCTGCTGCTTTCATATCGCTAAGGAATAATTACCAGTCTTTTTCCTGCAAGATCATCTCTCAACCAGGCTTGTTCTATATCGGCAAGGGGCACTTTTTCAATATCCATGTACAGTTTGTTTTCCCTTATCCATTCCCATACCTGGCTGCTTCCTGCCGCGATATCTTCGTGCGTTACCCTCCCCATGCCGGACAGTTGCAACCCCGATGTCCGAAGCATTTCGCCGGTAACATAGGCGCCTGCGCCGGCCTTAGCACCAATGGGAATGTAGCGGATGGTTTTTTTTGGGAGCCCCATGTCCTTCGGAACAAAACATTGCAGCAATATTTCAGCAGGATGCCCCCAAATAAAATCGATCACAATATCATAACCGCTATCGCCCTTTTCTTTTTCAAAGGCTTCTAAAAGCGGTTCATCGGGTTGTTTCAAATCGATAACTGCGTCAGCCCCCAAACTTTCCAACAGTTTTAGCGACTTCTCGTTCCTTCCTGTTCCGACAACCCTTCCGGCACCCAGCATTTTCGCTACTTGAATGGCTATCCTGCCCGAAACCCCGGTTGCGCCGTTTATCAATACTGTTTCCCCTTTTTCAATCTTGGCTGTATGCTTCAATGGGAGATAGGAGGTAAGCGCCGAAGGCGGTACCGCAGCCGCAATCGCCGGATCAATTCCATCGGGAATTGGCACAAAATGTTTTACTGCCGCTTTTTCCGCGAATGCACCGTAAGGGGGCCGCATGATGCCAAAGCCTGCTAATTTGCCATCGGGCGTCGTACCTACTCCCCTATGCCCTACAATGGCCGGAAATTGAGCGTACATATTCTTGCTCGAATAGTGTTCGCCGCCGGCCACCAATTTTTCAAAGTTTTCCAGTACGATGGCTTTCACGTCAACCAGTGTTTCATCATTACCCGGAATTGGATTCGCAAAATCTCCGTAGCGGGGCGTTGCCCCAAAATTGTTTATTACTGCTGCTTTCATGATTTTTTTTGATAAAATTCAGCAATAAAGCAGACCCGGAAGTTTACAAAAGATAAGAAATGGAAAGCGATGTGATTTCTTAACAAAAGATAATTTGCTATCTCGCCAGGCGGTTCCTGATGCGGCTTAACGACACAGGCGTAATGCCAAGATAAGTGGCGATATACTGTTGCGGCACACGTTGAACAATGTGCGGCTTTTCCTTCAGCAGGTTTAAATAGCGTTGTTCAGGTGTGTCTTTGATAAAAGAAAGGAAATGTTTCATATAGTGGTACTGCCTTTCGAAGGCAATGTCGAGCATGTTGTTCTTCATTTCGGGTATCTGATCCATATCGCTCATTATTTTATCCAGATCCTTTTTATGGATCCAATGCAGGATAGAAGGTTCGATAGTTTCAACAGTAAAGAAGCCGGGAATTTTCTTTCTGAAACTTTCTGCCCCGGATACCGCTTCGTTTTCGAAAAAGAATTGAAAAGTAACGTCCTTTCCGTTGTTATTAAACCAGGCCCTCAAACAGCCTTTCTCAATCAGCCAGGCCTTTTGAGAAATCTCGCCTTCTTTAAACAACACGGTTTTTGCCGGAACTTCTACGCGGTGATAATAACTCACAAAATCATCCCACTTGTCTTTAAGATGGGGGAATTTATCTTTGATCAGGTCGAACATTCATTGTTGTTTTTAGCAATCAGAAACATCAGTGTACCCGGCCGGTTTGCAAACCACAGGCATCAAATTCTGGTTATACCATCCTTATTCTGATCGTGCAGTGTCATTTATTTCGTGGATCACCTCGTCTAATCTCCTGATAGACTCTTTCAGAAAATGTACTATCTCCTTGTTATGGTCACTTGCCATCCCATGTTCCTCGATCAGGTCCACAAGCCCAATGATACTGGCAACCGGGCTCCTTAGTAAATGGGAGTTTTTATAAGAGACCTCCTTTAGTTGAGCTACTTTTTGTTTAAGTTCATCCTGGAGTTCTATCAGCCTGGTTACGTCTTCCACCTCCCTTATAACTGTACAAATATCGTTGCCACACATTTCATAGATCATTTGGCGCGAACGCATCCATATATAATTACCGTCACGTCTGCGCGCCCGCACAGTCATTTCAACGACTTGGCCAGTTTTGGATCGCCGGATTTTATCGATAGTTTCCTGCACTATTGCGAAATCATCCGGATAGATAATGTCTTTGAAGAAATGGGTACTCAGCTTAAAATATTCCTCCTCCGAATATCCCAGCAACTGGCGGGCCACACCACTTGAAAATGCCAACTTATGATCGGCAAGATCATAGGTTTGAAATTCAACATGCGCCACCTCGAAGAGTGAATGTAAAAAATTGACATCCGGTATCATCATATAAATATACAAGAAAATGTTTTCTTTCTTTATTTACGAATTTTTCAATTTTCACCGAAAATGGTGGCTTTGTGCCCACATAAGCGGCTATGATTAACGCTCGAGGATGCGTTGATATTGAAGTTAAGGCATCGGAATTAATTTGGTTTCAAACTTCGTTTAAAGTGGTGGGATACCAGTATGGTAATTGTCGCAGCGCGCTTCATTACAGATAAAGCTGCACCATCTTTTTCCAGGTTCGCGGCGTGTGTGCATAACCATTCCACGTATAAAACTGGTGGCGTATGCCCTTCCACCCAAGCAATTCGCTGAATTCGCGGTTGTCGTGCTTAAAGGGGTCGGTTTCCCCGATTATTAGTAGCATTTCAAGCCGGCGAATATGATCAAGTAACCAATCATTCTGCATATTGGCCATGAACTGGCGGGGCATGTTGAAGTAAATATTTTCGTCATGGTAACCATCAAACAGGTCCCGAAAATATTGAACCGGCCGGGTAAGGTCGTACCTGCCGCTCATGCATACCAGTTTGTTAAACAGGTGTGGATATTTTAGCACAATGTTGGCCGCATGGTAAGCACCCATGCTGCAGCCGGCGGCTGCAAAATCATTATCCGGCTTTTTGGTATTCATCAGCGGCAATACTTCACAAAGAATATATTGTTCGTACTGTAAATGGCGGTTGATCCTCGCGGCGGGGTGCGACCATCCGCTGTAAAAACTTTCCTCGTCTACGCTGTCCACACAGAAGAGTTGTAATTCCCCATTATTTATCCTATCAGCTAACGCCGAAATAACACCCCAGTTCTCATAATCGTAGAAACGGCCCATGCGCGGCGGAAAAAACAATACAGCCCTTCCGGCGTGACCAAAAATTAGCAGCTCCATATCGCGCCCGAGATGGCCGCTATACCACCGGTGATATTCCCTGTTCATAGGCCCAGCAAATATCCCGAAAATATCCCTTTGGTATATTAACTGCCGGTCAAAAAACGGTTAATTATCCGTTTAATGCATTTCGAATAATCGTCTTCCAGAGCAGATAGCCTTTTTCAGTCAGGTGAAGGCCATCAGGCCCATAATTGTCTTTGATGGGATCGCCGTTCGCATTGAGCATCGTGTTAAAAATATCAATCCATCGCCAATTCGGTTGATTGCTCTTGATTTCAGCTGAGATCAATCCGTTGGTATAGATGAACTGGTCGACTAGGTGCCAGCGGTTGATACTTGGCTTTAGGGAGATGAAATAACAGGGCAGCGAACCAAAGCGATTTGTTACTCTTCGGGTAAATTCCTGGAAAAAAATAAAAACCTCTTCCGGATGCCGGCCATCCCCGAGGTCGTTATCGCCGGCGTAAAGAATAAGTCGCTTTGGCTGATACTCCACCATAACCCTATCAAAAAACCAGGTGCACGCAGCCAGGGTAGAGCCGCCAAAGCCGAGATTGACAGGACCGAACTCGTGAAAGTCCTCAGCGAGGCCAGCCCATAAGCGAATAGTAGAACTACCGTAAAACAGCGTCTCCGGTTGAAAGGTCAGTTCGGTGCGCTGTTTTTCCAAACGCTTTATGTCATCTTCGTACCAAAACATTATTCCGCTGTTAAGTGTCGCCAAACCTAAATAAATGATTTGGAAATGGAAGTTTTTTAGGAGATATTACCAGAAGCGTTTTGTTTATTTTGAGAATTCATATTCAGGCACAAGGATTATATGATCAAACTACGACCAGCAACATTCGCAGATCACCTAACAATTGCCAAACTGCACACAGAAAATTGGCGGCTAAATTATCGGGGCATCTTGAGTGATAGCTACCTGGATAATGAGGTCGAAAGCGAACGTCTTAAAACATGGTACGAAAAGCTCAAAAAACCGGCGCCTGGCCAATTCGTCATGGTCGTGGAATCTGAAAATAAGCTGGTCGGATTTTGCAGTTTGATCATCAATGAAGATGCTGTTTTTGGCTCCTATATCGATAATTTGCACGTTTCATCCGCCCAACAAAAATCGGGTATCGGTAAAATGATGATGCGTGATGCCGCAATCATCATCGCTGAAAGGGTCGATACCCGTAAAATGTACCTGTGGGTTTATGAAGCAAATACAAATGCAAGAACCGCGTATGAAAAAATGGGCGCCACAAACTTTGAAACCCTCGATCTGGCCAATGTTGATGGAACAATATCTCCAACATGCAGGTATACGTGGGATGATACCGAACTTCTACTGTCTTAATTGCTGCCTTTAACTAAGTTTCCAATCCGGCCGTTCGTAGTGGCAAGTATAGCCGTATGGATGCTTTTGCAAATAATCCTGGTGTTCGGCCTCGGCATCCCAAAAATCAGTTGCCGGAACAACTTCTGTCACAATCTTCCCTGGCCATATACCTGAGGCATCCATTTCTTTGATCAGTTCGTTGGCGGTATCGCGCTGCTTGTCGTCGGCAAAAAAAATCGCCGAACGATAGGAAGTTCCCCGGTCGTTTCCCTGCCGGTTCCGGGTGGTCGGGTCGTGTATCTGGAAGAAATATTCCAGCAGTTTGCGATAGGAAAGCTTGTCCGGGTCAAACGTCACCGCTATTCCTTCGGCATGCGTACCGTGGTTACGATAGGTGGCATTGGGGACATCTCCGCCGGTATATCCAACTATCGTCGAAATAACGCCGGGGTAATGACGGATCAATTCTTCAACACCCCAGAAACAACCGCCTGCCAAAATCGCTTTTTCAGTAGCCATACAGTTTTAATGTTTTATGGGCTCAAAGTTATGGCATCCGTGCACAAATCGCAAGGGGTGCGGATGCGCCTACGCTAACTCCTTCACTGAAGCTACGGCGGTTGAAAAAAGCTATTGCGGTTGACAAAAAAACTACGGCGCACGAGGTGTGCGGGGAGTGTTCATGGTTCGTGGCCGGAAGTTTGTATGGAAGTGGGGTTGGCTATAGTTTATGAGGGAAGCAGGCGTATGCGGATATGGCTTCTTTTTTTAAAAAAATGCCATCAATCGCATTTGGAATAGATATTCGATATGTCAAAGAACTAAATATCAAATATTTGCAATCATATTTTCAAAGAAATACAGATAATTCTTATAGTGATTTGATGGTAATCAATGGTGATTTAATGGTGAATCATAGTGATTCTTCACGGATTGTTTTTTTTCAGCGGCGTTCAGGAGGGCTCCGTTTGATGGTGATTGCTGGTCGTTATTTTTTTCACCGATTATTAAAACTTCGTTCAAGCCCGGTTAGTTTACACTTTATGATTTAAATGATAAAAATAGATCAAATACCATTAGGAAAAGTATTCCGGATCTGTAAAGGCGAAAACATTCATTATTGGCATAAAAAGCTATCTATAAAAAAGCCTCACGCAAGTGCGGGGTTTTGCTGCTGATGCTGATCACAAGACTATTTATTAGGAGTTTACTATCGGTAAATTATTGTATGATCGACCGGGAATTCTCTATCTTCAACTGAATATTTATGGCTCTATGTTGCGTAACTTAAAAATGTTAGTCGTCACCTGTGTTACACTCACCGGAATTGTATTTTTCGCTGCCTGTCAGTCCGGTGCGGGCAGCGTTAAAGAGGATGATACAACTGCCGCGCTGCGCATCTTGTTAGATAGTGCGTTTTACAAAGACAGGCTGGGCGCCGCACCGCGATTGGACCCCTCCTGGGCTTTAAAGGACACCATTATCTTTAAGCGCAACGACATTTTGGTTCGGCATATGCCAAAGAGTATCCCACATAAGTTTTTAACTGAGGACGAGATGTGCGGGGTGATGCCTGCTGATCCACCCAATAGTCTACAATTTCTCGAATTAGATGAATTTATAAAAACAACTAATGGGTACCGAACAGAAATAGGTAGTCACTGTATGTACAAAGGGATTGAGCAAACAGAACCAGACGGGATCTCACAGTCCGTTTGTGAGCGCGAGAAATACTGTAATGCAGTTCTGCATATGGATATAATAAAAAGGGGAGATAATCTTACCGGCAGCAGATTTATCCTCATGACCTATTGATAGGTGTTTTCACTACAACATCATCTACATTAAAATCTAAGAAATAAAAAAAGCCCCGTTCCCAACTTTATTGGGGACGGGGCTTTGCTCCTGAGGCTGGGCTCGAACCAGCGACCCTCTGATTAACAGTCAGATGCTCTAACCGGCTGAGCTACTCAGGAATATTTTTCCACTTTCTCCTTTTGTCAGCCTCTGATTAATCCCGCATGTGCGGGACTCTAACCAGCTGAGCTACTCAGGAATGTTTTTCCGGTTGGGGAGTGCAAAAGTAGGATTTATACGCATATTTCGCAAGGCTTACTTTAAAAAAAAAGAAAATTGTTGTTGGCAGTATATAATCGGTAACAAAGCCCCGTCCCCAACATTGTTGGGGATGGAGGCTTCTATTTTTACTGAGAATTTATATTTTAAATGGTGAGGTGCTATCACTTACAACACATTCAATTAGTACGGCGTGGCCTTTTTGCATACGCCAAGAAAATAGAATGAGCCTATTGCCAGCACTGCATATAAAACAACGGTTGACCAGCCGTTGGAGTTTCCAACTCCGCTTAAAAGTGCTATTGTGGTTAAAGTTAATTGAATTACGTCGTAAATAATGCTGAATATTAACAATTTGGGCCATGATTTTGCAGCCGGCGAAACACTGCTGTATGACCAGAATATCATGGCTAAGAACAATAGGGCCCCACCGAAATAACGTGACACCCATAGACCGCCGGTATCCAGGCTACTACCATAAAATGTGGCTACCTGGGCGGGGATAAAAATAAATGCGAGGCCAAAGGCGCCCGCTAAGATTGTAATGATGATTGCGAAGGTTGATAGTTTCATTTTTTTAGGTTTTAAATTGGTTGATTAAATTTAAATAATATTAATTGATATAACCAAGTAATAATCAATATTTTAATATTGATTACGATGGGGGGAATAAACCGGGGATACTGTTGGCAGCTTTTTTCGACCAGGTCGGAAAGCCCCCGCTCCGCAGACCTTTTTTGGGGCCTCCTTCCCTTTTAAACAGAGGGGCCCGGGGGTCGTCCCGCAAGCGCGGGATCAGGAGTAAAGCGTGACATTTTGCGTTTGGATCCTGATTGCTATCGGAACTACTCAAGACTAACACAGGCAGCACTAATCCGCGTCAACCTTCTTCACCGGCCTGGTCAAAAATCTAATGAACACTAAAGCAATTATCACGGCTATAATACCCTGGGCCAGTACAGTTGCGGGCGCGCCGATTTGTTGAGACACGGCGCCCACAAGCAGGCTGCCGAGCGGCGCCATCCCGAATAGCGCCATAAGCAATATGCCGATCACCCGCCCACGCATGGCAGGCGCCGACTCCGACTGCGCGATAATACTGCTTGCGGTATACTGCGCTATCGCGCCAAAACCGGCTAAAGCTGCAAACGGCATGGCGGCGGCGAAGATATTTATTTGTGAAAAGCAAATAAGTCCCGCGCCTAAAAGCAGGGCGCTCACGAATAGTATCCTTTTCAGATGAGTGCCGCCTTTCTGCGAGGCCAGGAAAATTGTGCCTGTTACCGCGCCAATACCTACAAAGCTGTTGATATAACCAAAGGTGGAGGCATCGCCCCTGAAGATCACTTTGGCAAACACAGGCAACACGGTATTGTAGGGTATTACCAGTAAACTCATCAACGCCAGCATGAGTATGACCAGGCCGATCTCCGGGGTGTTTAAAACATAGATCAATCCTTCAACGAATTCGTCCCAAACGTGTTTTTGCACTGTTTTGGGCTGGTACGAGGGCAGTTTCATAAACAGGATCGACAGGATAACCCCGCCAAAGCTTGCGGCATTTAGCAGGAAACAAACCCCTGCGCCAAACGCACTCAGCACAATGCCTGATAATGCCGGCCCTAATAATTGCGCAAGGCTGGCTGTTGCCGTTGTAAGCGACAATGCGTTGGGTAAATCGGCGGGACTGTCCACTACATCATGCACCAACGCCTGTCGCGCGGGTATATCGAAAGCGTTGATAATACCCAGCAGCACACTAAGCACAAGGATGACCCATACCTGCGCGTGCCCGGTGATGACCAGCACAGCCAGCAGCACAGCCTGCACCATGGATGTTACCTGGGTGATCTTGATAATGGTGTAGCGATTGTAGCGATCCGCTGCAATGCCGCCAGGTATGGAGAACAAGAATGACGGAAACAGCTCGGCGAAGACGGTTAGCCCCAGCATGAATGCCGAATGGGTTATGGAATACACCACCCATACCACCGCAGTGCGCTGCATCCATGTACCGAACTGCGATACCGCCCGGCCGAAAAAATAAAGCGTATAGTTGCGGCTTGCAAATGCGCTGAATACCTGGAGGTGACTTATTTTTTTCATTTAATAACTGACAAAATTTAAATTAATGTCGAAAACGTTTTAAAAAAATTACGACTGCACCCATTTGGCAACCATCTCGCTTAGTAAACGCGCGGCGGCTTTGGCATCGTGCGGATCACTATACTCATGGACCTCGCGCCTTACACCACGGATGCTGCTGGAGATAATAAAGGCCAGCATATCCTGTTCGGCATTGTTTTGAAGGCCTGCGGCTGACAGCACTTCGATAAGTATCCCCCTTTCAAGGTACATGAGCTTGTTATGCAGTGCATCCTGCACTTTGCTATGCTTCGATTTTTCATCAGCGCTCATAAGCTGGTCCATCGTTTTGAATACACGTTTCCACTCTTCCGTAGTATTGATCTTGGCTAAACAGAAGGCGTATATCTTATCGTGCAGGTTTGCAGCAGCATTTACTTTAAGGCGAATCTCGGCGGCAACATCCTCCGCTATCCGCTCAAGCACCGCCTGGAAGATCTCATCCCGATCCTTGAAATAATAATAAAGCGAGCTCCTGCTGCGCCCCGTTGCCGTTGCCACATTGTCCATGGTAACTTTAGTAGGGCCAAACCTGCGGTACAGGCGAATGGCGGCCTGCAAAATTTCCTGGTGGATGATATCGTCCTGGACTGTCATTATTAGCTTACGCTGCAAATTTAATAAGAAATATTGACAAAAATAATTTTTTTGTCGAAAATAAGAATCAAATTGGGAAACAGTCGGTTTCCCAATTGGAAAATGCAATCGTCGCGGTTTATTAATCTAAATGTTAATTCGACGAAAAATCATCTATCATATTAAATGTGGGTACAAAGTATAAGCTGCCTGTTTTTGCAGTGCTGAAATCTAATATCCGATCGTAATTGCCTTCGGGAGAACCGATAAACATGTTATTCAGCATTTTTTGCGCGGTGCTGAATTTACTTGCATAGGCGATAAAATAAGTGCCCATTTCGTTGGTGGACATATTGCCAAAGGGCATATTATCACGAACGATCTTAAAATCGTCGCCAACATTGGCAAGGGCGATATGAGAATTGGAGGGTTTTACATCATCCGGCATTTCGATGTCGTTCGATTTATACCTCCCGATAACGTTCTCTTGCTGTTCTGTAGAAAGGGCCTTCCAGGCTGTTAAATTATGGATGTATTTCTGCACAAAAAGATAGCTGCCACCCTTATAAAACGCATCATCATCACCAATCATTCCAAACAATTCCCTGTCCTGTCCGTGCGGGTTTTCAGTACCATCGACAAACCCTAAAATGGAGCGGCTGTCCCAATACCTGAAACCATGAATTTCGTCGGTACTGGTGGCTACCGGGCTTAAAACATCCGCTATCGCGGCAGCCATATCATAACATATACTGGTGGTATCTGCCCTGATATGAAAATGTAAATCTCCTTTGGTGGAAACGGCAGTATGTTTAACGCCAGCGATCGGAACAAAATTCTCTAATTCTTTAGGCAAGGGAACAGGCAACCCAAGCCGGAGCCAGGCATTATGGCCGATACCCATCACACAGCTTGCCCTGGAAACAGGAAAGCGGACATTGGCGGAATTATTAAGGTTTATCAGCAGCTTGCAAACCCGGCGGAAAACAGGGCTTGCATCCAGGTTATCCTTAAAGGCCCAAACCATAAATATGGTGTTGTTATTGGTATAGTCTGTTACGTTCTGCGAATCGGGATTCATAGGCTTGTGGTGTGTACTGCTATTGCGTTACGAAAATAAATAAAATTGGGGAGTGTGCGATTGAATCAATCAGAAAGGGTGCAATTCAAATTGTCGCTTAATTAACCAGGCGTTCCGATGGAACGCTAAAAGCTGTGTTTAATTTTATACCAACCAGCCGTCCCGATGGGACGGAAAATCAGGAAGCTTCGCCCGCTGGCTAGCGGGGCGCCTGGTTGGTAGTAAGTTAAAAAAATGCGTTTTACGTTCCATAGGAACGTTTCGTGCCCAAGCGACAATTTGAATTGCAACCATCAGAAACCATATCAAGCTATTTTCTTGTCACGAACCGTCTTTCGCCTTGTCAACACGCTCCAGGCGGCAACAAAAGTAAGGGCTGCCAGTACGGCAAAAACTGCTTCGCTATTCAGCATGCCGGGTGCGCCCCATTTGGTATAGCTTAAACCCGAGATCCAAAACATAAAGTATAAGGGGAGATAAGCTGCGGAAGCGTATATTTCAAACTTACTTGCCGCGGCGCCCCTGCCCGAGGCCTCCAAACAAAAAGCCGCATAGGCGCCGTTTACCAAACCGTTGATGAACGCATAGGTTAAGGTCCAAACGATATACATTAAAGGAACATGCGGAGAGAGCGCCATGGCCACGCAACATGCAGCCTGCAGCAGGCTGAACAGTACAAAGGCCTTTTGTTTGTTGATCTGATCACTTATCCATCCACCTGTAAGGCAGCCCACAATAATGGCTAAACCACCCAGGCCACCGGTAACCACCGCAACCAGATCAGCGCCGGCATGCCAGTCCTTTGCAAGCCCGGCAAATAAATAGCTCGCTGCCCCCGTGCCCAAAGGCAGCAAGTTTAACAGCAACGCAAGAAACCCGCGTTTGGTCCTAAGCGTTTGCCACACGTCAGTTAACACGTTCTTTGCGGTTTGCAGATGACTTTTCACCCTGACAGTCGACACCGGTTCGTTCACATAAAAAAGGCCTGTACAGCACAAAATACATACCAAAGCCAGCGTAGCGCCCGGTAACCAAATTAAGCGCGTATGCTGTGCCAGCCACAAGCCTGCTCCGCCGCCAATGGCTCCGCCGCCTAAATTACCGGCCTGGTTATAGCCGCCAACCCGCCCCTTCAGGTTATCGGTAAAATCATGGGCGGCCAATCCGTTTATCGCGGCACTCATAAAACTTCGGGCAAAGCTGCACACCAGGATCATGAAACTAAACAGGATGAGGTTTGGGACTTTTACGGGGACGATGCCTGTGGCAAAAATGGCTGCGGCCGTCAACACGGTCGAAATTAAATACCACTTTTTCATGGTTAGCGTGGTATCCACCAGCGGCGCCCAAAGAAACTTAAATATCTGCGGCACCAGGTTAATGGCTGCCAGTCCGGCGATTTGTTTAATGGAAACTCCCGACCTGGAGAACAGGAAAGTGAGCGTTACGGTAAGGTAACCGGTAAAAATGCCAAAGGGCAGGTAGAAAAAGAAAAACAGGATTGGATGTGGTGGTTTTTCAAAACGCTCCACAGGATGCTGTGATCCCATACCTTAGTCGTTTTTCATTAGCTCAATAATAGTTTAATCAACCTAAAATAGGACTTTTTTATAACATCGCGTATCGGGTCTTTTGAAAGTCAGCCATATCAAATTAGTTCGGAAATCAACATTTCAGCTTTTACGTTGAAGCATCTGCTGTTTAAACCGGTTTTCCATCCCTTTAATATACCGCATTTATTATATCTTGTGGCGTGATTTTCCAATATCGAATGACGAGATTTATAATGACGACCGGCATCATTTTAGGCCTGCCGGTTTTGCTAAACGCACAAACAGTACCCACTTCACCGGCCTATCACCTCGGCTGGGACGGGAAGTCATCTATCCTCAAAGTGAGTCTCGATTATACGCCTGCCACCAAAGACAGTACGGTGTTTATCTACGGCGACCCCAATTTTGGCGGGCAAAAAGAAATATTTAAGGTACTGCAAAACATCGAATCGACTGATAAAATAAAGCTGACTCCTGGTGAAAGAAAAATAACAGTGTATCATGCAGATACCGGGCTAAAGCACATCAGCTATACCATCAACGGGCATCTGGTCGGCAACCCCAAACGGTCGACAGTTGATGAACTGTTCAGGCCGCTAATTATGCCCGACCTGTTGTACCTGGTGCCCAAATTTTTTGTGATCAACGCGGAGGGGCATGCCGCTAAGGAAGCGAGCATTCAATGGGATTCCTATCCAGCAGGTTTGCCCTATTTCTTTTCAAGCGCTGCCGGACCAGGGCCTGCACAAAAACAAACCATATCGTTAACAAATGAAAACGACGCACTGATCCTGATGGGGAGCAGCCTGATCATCAATAATTATAAAGTACATGGCATCCCCTACTATTCCATTACTTCAAAAAACGATACCATCAATAACCTGAAAGCGGATCTCGATCCGTTTTTTAAGCGGTATTTTCCGGGATTGCGCGATTTCTGGGAGGATAACAGCGCGCCGTATTACTACATCAGCATACTGCCCCTATTGGCAATTGACAAGCCCTGGGCAACAGGTTACAGCCAGAAACATGGCTTTGTAATGCGATACTCCGGTACATTTGGCAACGAAAAAAAGCGGGTGCTGGCGCATGAAACCTCGCATGCCTGGATTGGCAATAACATGCAGATCGGGAACGATGAGTTCGACAACCAGTGGTTCGGCGAAGGGTTTAACGATTATGTGATGCTGATCAACATGGTAAGATCGGGCATACAGGACAAGGCGGATTTCCTCGATTATGTAAACAAGGATAATTTACTGGCCCATTACAGCAGCACGGTTAAAAACGTCCCGAACGATTCTATCGCTGCGAAGTTTTGGGTGGATAAGAACATCCAGACCCTGCCTTATAAAAGAGGGTTTATTTATGCCTTTTACCTGGATAACCAAATCAGGCTTGCCACCGGCGGCAAGCGAACGATCAGGGATTTCCTGCTTGTCTTATTTAAACGGGACCGGCAAATACATGCGGCAAACCCGGAGGCTAATTTAACACTGGATGATTATATTGCAGCGGCGTCAAAGTTCCTTCCCAAAAAACAGGTAAAAAGCGAACTGGAGATGAATCTGATCAAAGGCAAACCGCTCGATTTTAAAAAGATCAAATTGATCAGGGGTTTTACGATTGCTTATCGCGATAGTATACCGGTGTTGAAAATTGCCGGGACGGTGGACCTAAAAAACGTGTATAAATGGTAACGCGGGCCTTTGAAATGTTTATGAATTGATTTTCATGAGCAATTGTTCCTGCTTTAGGTTAAATGGAATAAATAATGAAGGACAAAGACATCGCCAGGCAAGCCGGCCGTAAACCCTCACGGCGTGACGTGGTTTCTATTTTAGGCATGCTTCCGTTTGCACCCAGCCTTCTAAGCGGCCCGGGCAGCAGGGAGCAAGCCTTACTAAATGATCACACCCTCCCTGCAAAAAAACTATTCGACATTAAGGGCATCTACCTGAACGCGGCCTATACCCACCCGATGAGCATCGGCAGCGCCCAAAATGTGAAACATTATCTTGATTTGCGGATGGCCGACGGCAAGGCGACGGATACCATTGATGATGACCGCAACACTGCCCGCTCATTGTTTGCCCGCTTGATCAATGCCGGTCCGGACGAGATTTCGTGGGTTCCAAGTACCATGGTGGGCGAAAACCTGGTTGTAAATGGCCTGGGTTTACCCGGAACAAATGCCCGTATTGTTACAGATGCTTATCATTTCGACGGCTCCTTATATCTCTACTCGGAACTGGCCAAGCAAGGTGCTGACGTTAAGCTCGTACTCCCGAAAAACAATAAAATTGATTTGGCCGATATGGACGCCGCAATAAAACCCGGAACAAAGCTGGTAGCTGTTTCCCTGGTATCGATGATCAATGGTTTTCAACACGATTTAAAAACGCTTTGCGACATAGCGCATTCACGGGGAGCCCTTGTGTACGCAGATATCATACAAGGCGCAGGGGCCGTGCCGATCGATGTCCATGCCTGGGGCCTTGATTTTTGCGCCTGCGCCACTTACAAATGGCTGATGGGCGATTTCGGCGCAGGATTTTTATACGTCAGGAAAGACAGGTTACCGTTGCTAGAGCGGAGCCAGTATGGTTACAGGCAGATAAAAGACATGACATCGCATGTTTTTCCTTTTGATAAGCCCGGAACTCCGCCATTTGAATTTGTCCAGGGCGATAAAACCCGCAATTATTTTGAAGTCGGTACTTTGGGTAACGCGGCAGTGCCTGCACTCTTGTTTTCATTAAATTACCTGCTTAATACAGGTGTCGATCAGATACAAAACTACCGCCAGCCACTAATCGACCGGCTGCAGCATGACCTTACAAAGCTCGGCTACCAGCCCATGACGCCCGCCGACTCAAAATCGGCCATCGTAAGTTTTGCCATGGAAGGCGCAGAAAAAAAGCTTAGCGGCAAATTGTCAGCCGCAGGGATCAACATCCAGCTGTATGAAAACCGTTTTCGTATTTCGCCATCCGTTTACAATTCCATGGACGATATTTCGCGGCTTATTGAGGTGCTCTCGTGAAGATGAGCAACAGGGTCCTCCTGAATTTACGCATTGAAAACCCTCTCCCCAGAAAATAGATCTGAATTTTCCATTTAATTCATATCTTAATGGCCTGATTATAAATGGCTATGGCTGAACGAAAGACCGGCGAAGGATTAAACCGCGTTATCGGGGTCACCGGATTAGCCGCCACAGTTGTAAACAATACCATCGGCGCCGGCATTTATGCGCTGCCGGCCATTGTGAGCCTGCAAATGGGCGCAGCAGGTATTTTAGACTATGCATTTTGCGGCCTGATGCTGGTAGCCATCATGCTTTGTTACGCCGAAATAGGCAGTAAGGTAAGCGCCAGCGGCGGATCGTATATCTACGTGGAAAAAGCTTTCGGTCCATTTGCAGGATTCATAATTAATTGGTTATTCTTTGTTGGCTGGGGCATACTGGGTAGCGCTGCCCTCATGAATGCTGCTGCGGATTCGCTCTCAGGGTTATTTCCTCTTTTTTCAAACCCGTTGATACGTGCGCTGTTTTTTTTTATTTTGCTGGGCAGTATGGTATGGATAAATGTGCGCGGGGCCAAACAAAGCATGCGGGTGTTGGAATACCTCACCTTAGCAAAGATCCTCCCGCTGGCAGCGATCATCATATTCGGTTTCGGGTTTGTAAAAATGCACAATTTGCGCTGGCAGCACATGCCGTCCATCCATGCCTTTGGTGAAACTGCCCTTGTTCTGTTTTATGCCTTCGCCGGTTTTGAAACATCGCTCGGCGCCAGCGGCGAGATCAAAAACCCTAAGCGCACCATCCCGCTTGGGATTCTTTTGGGAGCAGCAATGGTATTCGGGTTTTATATATTGATTCAGATCGTGGCGCAGGGTGCCCTTGGCGATCAAATGAGCGCGGTCAGGAATGGGCCGCTGGCTGCAGTCGCGGGGCGCATTATTGGCCCGGTGGGTGGCATAATACTATTGATCGCGGCGATTGTTTCCTCCCTTGGCACCACCGGCGGCGACGTATTGGCTACCCCCAGGTTATTGTTTGCCGGCGCCATCGACGGATTGTTCCCGCGTTTTCTCGCAAAAGTTCATCCTAAATTCGCCACACCCTACTGGGCCGTAATTATTTATGCGGGGCTGATATTTATTTCCTCCCTGGCGGGAGGATTTAGCGACCTGGCCGTAATGGCAAGCGGCGCCCTCCTGATCATCTATTTAGGCGTCATCTTAGCTATGCTCAAATTCAGAATTAAGAAAACACAGGACACGGCGAAAACATTTAAGGTGCCCGGCGGACTGCTCATCCCTGTTATTGCCATCGCAGCAATTATTTGGTTGCTGGTGAGCCTTAAGTATGTCGAAAAGATTTCTACCCTTATTTTTGTGGCTGTTGTCTGTGTGATCTATTTTGTAATGAAGTTTTTCCAAAAGAAACGAGTGGGGCCGGATGTGCGGGAGAGCATGGTGCCGGTGGAAGAATAGGAAGAGAGCTGAAAGCAGAAAGCAGTCCACTCCCTCGG
>Ga0206808_1067_pt1 | contig 28318 bp, 14 predicted proteins | sample Alteio_BWOrgCont_58_FD_152899 | JGI IMG/M metagenome (GOLD analysis project Ga0206808, IMG submission 152899) | Enriched cells from forest soil in Barre Woods Harvard Forest LTER site, Petersham, Massachusetts, United States -... | ecosystem: Environmental > Terrestrial > Soil > Temperate forest >...
CGGCTTCGCCGTATTGGCCGGCGCGCAAGGAGGGGACGACGGAGCGGCCGATGTCGCCGGTTTTGGCGTCGGGGAGAATGCCTTCGAGGCCATAGCCGGTGATGATGGCGCGCTTGCGGTCCTGAATGGCGAAGAAGATGAGTACGCCGCGGTCGCTGCCCTTTTTGCCGAGGCCGAGCTTGTGGTAGAGCTGGGTGGCGTAGTCGAAGGCGTCTTCACCGTCGAGGGTGGGGATGGTGACGACGGCGAGTTGCGCGTTGGCCTGGGAGTGGTCAAGCTGCGCGGCGATCTGATCGATCCCGGCAATCGACTCGGGCGTAAGCACGTGGGCGAGATCGGTCACGTAATCCGTGGGTTGGGGAAAGTCTGCAACCTTCTGCGCCACGAGGGATGTTGCGGAAAAGAGAACGAGAACGGTCAGCAGAAGCTGAGAAATGGTCGAATGAGCGCGGAAAAAGCCTTTCATCGCTCTCAATTGTACGCGGGCGCGGGGTGAAAAGTTCCATGGCGGCGTAGCGCCGACCTCAAGGCCGGCAGTCGTTTTGGGTCTTGAGGCCCGCGCGGTGCCTGTGGCGGCGTGGACGCCGCCATTACAGCCGGCCTGGAGGCCGGCGCTACGTGCCCGATGGCGGTCGAGCTTGTGCCGGGGATAAATCCCCGGCCTACCGGATAAATCCCCGGCCTACCGGTAAATCCCCCGCCCACCGGTAAATCCACCGCCTCGCTTCGAACCGAGTTTTTCGGCAAGATGTGGGCCGGGCTGCCTAAAGGCCGAAAGCACTACACTGGGAGTGAGATGAATCCGTCTGAGCTTCCTGATCTGCCCATCGCCCGCATCATCCACACGGAAACAGCCATTCACGGCACAACGCTTGCAGATGACTATGCGTGGCTGCGCGAAAAAGAAAACCCTGAGGTGGTTGCGTATCTGGAGGCTGAGAATGCATACGCGGAAGCGGTGATGGCCCCGCTCGGCGGACTGCGTGAAGAGCTTTATGAGGAGATGCTGTCGCACATCAAGCAGACGGACGTCTCAGTTCCCTTTCGCGATGGGGCGTGGTGGTATTACACGCGGACGGAAGAGGGCAAGCAGTATGCGATTCACTGCCGCAGGCTGGGTTCCGCGGGTGGGCCGGATGAGGGCGCGGCAGAAGAGGTGATTCTGGATGGGAACAAGATGGCGAAAGGGCAGGCGTTTTTCGCCATCGGCGACACCGATATTACGGACGATGGCCGCTGGCTGGCTTACACGACGGACCTGACGGGCTTTCGGCAATACACGCTGCATATCAAGGATCTGAAAACTGGCGAGACGCTTGCCGGTGAGGTCGAGAGAGTTGGGTCGGTGGCGTGGGCTGCGGACAATCGGACTCTCTTCTATACGGTTGAGGACGAGGAGCAGAAGCGGCAGTTTCAGCTTTGGCGGGCGGTTCGCGGCGAGCTGAATCGAAGCGTGCTGGTGTTTCAGGACGACGACGAGCGGTTCAACCTGGGCGTGGGGCGGACGCGCGATGGGCGTTACCTGGTGATGGAGTCGGCGAGCCACATTACGAGCGAGTCGCGGGTGCTGGCGAGTGAGAATCCGAACGGATCGTTTGATGTGATTGCGGCGCGCGAGGATGAGCATGAATACTCGGTCGATCACCGCAATGGACGGTGGTTCATCCGCACCAACGATCGCGGACGGAATTTTCGGCTGGTGACTGCGCCGGTTGGCTCGACGGGGCGCGAGGGGTGGGTTGAGGTGATTCCGCATCGCAGCGAGGTGATGCTTGAGGATGTTGACCTGTTCGCCAGCTTTTTTGTAGCGTGCGAGCGGGAAGACGGGTTGCCGCGGCTGCGGGTTTGGCGGTTTGCTGGGGACGGGCCGGATGCGGCGCAGGCAAGCGAAATTGCATTTCCTGAGCCGGCGTATAGCGCGCATCCGCATGTGAACCGGATGTTCGACGCGATCAGTTTTCGGTATGCGTACCAGTCGCTGGTGACGCCGAGTTCGGTGTTCGAGTATGACCTTTCGAGCGGAACTTCGAAGCTGCTGAAGCAGGTGGAGATTCCGGGCGGGTTTGACGCGAGCCTGTATGCGAGCGAGCGCGTTCATGCTACGGCGGCGGATGGCGTGAAGGTGCCGGTGTCAATTGTTTATCGAAAAGACAAGCGCAAGAAGGGCGAGAATCCCCTTTATGTTTATGGCTATGGGTCGTACGGTTATGCGCTGCCGCTGGGGTTTGGGTCGAACCGGTTGAGTTTGCTTGATCGCGGCGTGGTGATGGCTTATGCGCATATCCGCGGCGGCGGCGATCTGGGCAAGCCGTGGCACGATGCGGGCAAGATGCTGGTGAAGCGCAACACCTTTACGGATTTCATTTCGTCTATAGAGCATTTGACGGCGGCTGGTTACGGCGACCCGGCGCGCGTGGCGATTGAAGGCGGATCGGCGGGCGGACTGCTGATGGGCGCGGTTGTGAATCTGCGGCCCGATCTGTTTCGCGCCGTGATTTCGCATGTGCCGTTTGTCGACGTGATGAACACGATGCTGGATGCGTCACTGCCGCTGACGGTTCCTGAATATGAGGAGTGGGGCAATCCGAATGAGGCGGAGTATTTCAGCTACATGCTGAATTACTCGCCCTACGATAACTTGAAGGCGGGGAGTTATCCGGCGATGCTGGTGAAGACCTCATTGCATGACAGCCAGGTGATGTATTGGGAGCCGGCCAAGTATGTGGCGAAGCTGCGAACGCTGAAGACGGATAACAATCCGCTGCTGCTGGTGACGAACATGAAGGCGGGGCACGGCGGGGCGAGCGGGCGCTACGACTACTTGAAGGAGATTGCGTTTGACTTTGCGTTTCTGCTGCGGGAGTTGAAGATCGTGGGCTAGAGCGGTGAGGCAGAAGGTCGCGGCATTAGGGACGAAGTGCAACCGCCGATCCTTCGGCTCACTAACTCCAACCTCTACCTCGGAACTGAAATGCGCGTGGGGCCCTTTCGCTCAGGATGACAGCATTTATTTTTGTTGTGAGTTTCTAGGAGCGGGAGCTAGAATCGTGGCATTCCAAGGGCAGGTTGAGGAGGTGCGCATGGGCAGGACGCGATTGCTTCCGACAATGATGTTGCTTGCCGGATCGATGGCATGGGCGCAGCAGGAGTTGGCGCCGCAGACGGACCAGGGACCACTGACCATCAAGCCTCAGCCTGCGGGACAGGCGGCGAGCGGGGACGCGCAGCAGACGCCGCGGGCGGATGAGGACGGCGTTTATCGGCTGGGGCCGGGAATTGCGCCGCCGGAACTGATTGTCGCGGCGCCGGCGCATTATCCGCACGACGCGACGGACGGTGACCGTCCGCATGTCTGCATTCTTTCGGTGGTGGTGGGCGTCGATGGGAATCCGATCAAGGTGCGCATCGCGAATCCCAATGCAAGCGAATATGACGAGTTTGCGATTGCGGCGGTGCAGCAGTCGCAGTTTCAACCGGGCACGTTGAATGGCAAGCCAGTTCCGGTTCTGATTCAGGTGCGCGTGCCCTTCTTTCATCTTGCCGCTGCGGTTCCGCGGGTGATGGTTCGAACGGCGCAGTTTTCAGGCTTTCAGAGTGCGCGGCCGAATCAACCGTTGGCGGCGAGAGCCGGGACCACGCCGCCGCGGGTGATTCATGCGGCGGTGGCGGAGTATTCAGAGGATGCAAGGCGACAGAGAATTCAGGGCGTCGTGCTGGTGTCTACTCTGGTGAACGAGGAAGGCAACCCAATCGACTTTCGCGTGGAGAAGTCGCTCGGGTATGGGCTGGACGAGAAGGCGCTCGATTCTGTTTCGGAGTATCAATTCAGGCCGGCGATGCGCGACGGGCAGCCGGTGGCGCAGCGGATTACGATTGAGGTTAGTTTCAAGTTGTATTGAGGGGCCTTCGCAGCTCTCAGGCTGGGGAAACAGGCCAATGTTCAGCGGGATTCCCCAAAGCGTACTTCAGGGGGCTTGGTCTCGGTGCGTATCCCCGACAAATCATCCCTCAGCGGCTAAAGCCGAGTGTTTTTGCTGACCTTATCGGCACGGCTCAAGCCGTGCCCTTTCAAAACGGCGACTACCTTTGAGTTTTTCCGCAGCGTGTAAAGCCCGCGTCGTTCTCATTGAGCTTGTGCCGGGGATAAATCCCCGGCCTACCGGATTGATCCCCGGCCTACCGGCCGATTGAGTTTTTCCGCAAACTGGGTGCCCTGCAACGCCGCGCTTCTATCCCTGATCGAATTCGCCGGCCGCGAATTGAAGCCGTTTTCTCATGCAAGAGTCGCGTCGCTTGGCTGTCGCATCTAAAAGATGTAAATGAGGAAATACTTTTGAGTGGCGGCAACGAGCCGATAACCCCGGCGGTGGCGGAACCGGTTCGCGGGGAGTCGCGATTTATGAGCGGGTCAGCCCATGCGTGGCGGGCGCTGAGGCATCGCAACTTCAGGCTGTTTTTTGGCGGGCAGTCGATCTCGCTGATTGGCACCTGGATGACGCGGGTGGCGACGAGCTGGCTGGTGTACCGGCTGACGGGGTCGGCGCTGCTGCTGGGCACGGTGAGTTTTGCGGGGCAGATTCCTACTTTCATTATTGCGCCGTTTGCGGGGGTGTGGGTGGACCGGCTGGACCGGCGGCAGGTGCTGGTGTGGACGCAGGTGCTGTCGATGGTGCAATCGCTGGCGCTGGCGGGGTTGACGCTTTCGCACCGGATCACGATTCCGTGGGTGCTGGGGTTGAGCGTGATGCAGGGCCTCATCAATGCGTTCGACATGCCGGGACGGCAGGCGTTCATGGTGCAGATGGTGGAGGACCGCAAGGACCTGTCAAACGCGATCGCGATCAATTCGTCGATGGTGAACATGGCGCGGCTGGTTGGGCCGTCGCTGGCGGGGATGCTGATTGCGGTTTCAAGCGAGGGCTGGTGCTTTCTGATCGACGGCATCAGTTATATCGCAGTGATTGTGTCGCTGCTGATGATGCGGCTGCACATTGCCGCGGTCAAGCGGCGGGTGACGTCGACGTTCACCGATCTCAAGGAGGGATGGACTTACGTGCGGGGGTTTGTGCCCATACGGACGATTCTGCTGCTGTTTGCGGTGGTGAGCCTGATGGGGATGCCGTTTGTGGTGCTGATGCCGATTTTTGCGGCGCAGGTGCTGCATGGCGGGCCGCACACGCTGGGTTTTCTGATGGGAGCGATGGGCGTGGGGGCGCTGATATCTGCGCTGTCGCTGGCGGCGCGCAAGAGCGTGCGCGGGCTGGTGAGGATGATTCCGATTGCGGCGAGCGTGTTTGGGCTGGGGCTGATCGGGTTTGGGCTGTCACGGGTTTTCTGGCTGTCGATGGTGATGGTGCTGATTGCCGGGATGGGCATGATGCAGGGGATGGCGGGGAGCAACACGGTGATCCAGACGATTGTGAGCGAGGACAAGCGCGGACGGGTGATGAGCTATTACACGATTGCGTTTGTGGGCATGGCGCCGTTTGGGAGCCTGCTGGCGGGGTCGCTGGCGCATGCGATTGGCGCGCCCTGGACGGTGATTCTGAATGGGAGTGCGGTGCTGCTGGGGGCGGCGTGGTTCTGGACGCAACTGCCGGCGGTGCGGCGGGTGCTGCGGCCGATTTATCAGGAGATGGGGATTGTGCCGAGGGAGCCGGCGGCGGAGTGAGGCGGTTGGCGCGGTGGACCTGGTTTCAGGCCGCGTGAATTGGGGGTTTGTGCTTTCCCACCCATTCGCCGGAAAAGGCGAATGGGTGGGGCACGGGGCATGCCCTCAGGGGCTAAAGCCCGTGATCCATTTGCGGCTTTTTACGGCACGGCTAAAGCCGTGCCCTTTCAAGACAGCGACCCGGCCGGGGATTCATTCGCTTGTTAGCGCGGCTCCGCAGAGATGGACTTTGACGCCTAGCTCGGCGAACATGGCGGCCTTGGTGGCTAATGCTTTGGCGGCGATTTCTGCTGAGGGCGCGTAGGCGATGTTGACGTGATTGGCGCGGTGGCGGGCCATCATCTGGTTCTGGGTTACGCCGTGAAGGACGGTGTGGACGATGGGCCAGGGGGGCGTGGTTTCGCGCCAGCGGCGATCGGTTTCTGCCTGCGGGAGGCTCACGACGGAGCCGCGGCCAATGTCAACGTGCAGCGCGCCGGCCTCAACAAACACGCGGCTCCAGACAATTTCGCCGGGCTTGCCGATGCCTTTGAGCGAGCCGCCGCCGAGGGGGAAGTACATGGCGGGCTGGCGCTCGCTGCGGGCTCCTGCGTAGCCGCCGACGAAGTGATTGGGGGGCGCAGCGCCGGAGATTTGAAGGACCCACACGAAGTCGTCAATCTTTTCGCCGCTGGGGCTTTCGCCTGTGTAGTGCTCGCCCCAGCGGACATCGTGGAGGGTGGTTGAAGGGTCGAGGCCGAGGGCGGTCCAGCAGCGGTTGGTGATGAGCTCGTCGACGCCGGCGCACTCGTCGACCTCGTTGAAATGCGGGAGCGGGCCACCGGCGTAAAGCTCATGCGCGGCGCTGCCGTTGGCGCTCTCGGCGAAGACCGGGGGACGGTCTGCGTTGTTGAGCAAGCCTTCGGCGAGGTCTGAGGCGGGCGTCATGTCCTTGAGCCCCTGCTGATATTGAATGCCGATGGCATCGCAGCCAAAGTCATTGGCGATGCGGACGGCGGCGATGTACATCTTGCATTGCTCGAGGACCTGGTCGAGGGTGAGCTCGGTGGCGGGATCCTTTCCGTAAGCGAACTTCATGCCCTTGGCGACGAGCCAGTTGTAGACGGATTCTGCTTCGGCTTGCGAGACGGTGCGCATTTTTGCGACGAGCGCCGACTGGCTGAGCCGCTCTTTGAAGATGCCGGCGGGGTTGAGCAGCTCATCGTCGATGATGGCGTTGTACATGCCCATGCAACCCTCGTCGAAGACGCCCATGATGGCTTTGCGATGCTTGAGTTGGGCGGCGAGCGATGCGCCGAGTTTGGCGGACTCCGCCGGCAGCTTTAATGGGTTGAGCGCCTTGACATGAGAGACGTCGTGGGTGATTTTTCCATCGCGGAGCCACTCGGTGAGCGCGTCGGTGAAATAGCTGTCGGTGAAGTCCCTGCTCCAGATGGATGAGAACGCGGTGCCGGCTTTGATGAGCGAGCCGTTCAGGTTGAGCAGGCCGACGAGGCCGGGCCACTGGCCGGACCAGTTGGCGACGGTGAGAATCGGCCCTTTGTGGCTGCGCAGGCCGGGTAGCACGTGATGGCTGTATTGCCATGCAGCGGTGGCGAAGACGAGGCGCGCCTGGGGATGGATCTTCATGAAGACATCCATGCCGGCGCGCTGCGAGGAGATGAATCCGTGCCGGAGTGATTCGTCATAAGCGTGGGCGCGGACGAGCTTGATTCCCTTTTGCGCGAAGGCTGCGGTCAGCGTTTCTTCCATGGCGCGCTGCGCGGGCCAGCAGGCCTGGTTGGCGGAGAGGCGCAGATCTCCACTCGTGATGAGCAAGACCTCGTTCGCTGCGGGGCTGGCAATTTCGTTTTGTTGCGCTGCCATGAAAATCATCTCCTGGAAAATCTCGTTATGTTTAGCCTGCTTTGCGCCAAGGAGAAATATACACCTACGGGTTTGTGGCGCACATTACTTGCGAGGATCAGCCGGCGGATGAAATCTATGCAAGCCGCGGGAAAAAAGGTTAGGCTGAGGCGAAAGCGAGTGGACAAAAGGAGCCAGCCATCATGCTTGAACTGAATCAGACGGTGATTGTGATCACGGACAAGGGCACGGCCTACGAGGGTTACATCATGGCGCGCGCGACGGGCGAAGACGGCGCGTCTGCCTACAAAATCGGAGTTGAGGGCGCGGGATTTGAGCAGCAGGGGCAGTGGCACAAGGCGGATGATGTTTTTGTGCCGGAGCCGGTGAAGGATGAGCAGGTTTGATGCGGGGTTCGATGCGATTCTGTTGGTTGGCAAAAGCCGGAAGCTTGAAAAGCATTCCTCAGGGGTTGAAGCCCACGTCGATCGCAATGAACATGTGCCGGGGATGAATTCCCGGCGCACCAGGCGGCTGCGCGCCTCAGATGCCGGCGAGCCTGGCGATGGGGCCGACGCAGGCCATGAGCAAGACCACAAGACCCACCAGCACGGCCAGGGCAAGGCTGTGCCAGAAGACGTAACGCAGAATGGAGCCTTCCTGGCCGTAGCTTTCCGTCGCTGTTGAGGCGACGACGATGCTGGGCGCGGCGATCATTTTGCCCATGACGCCGCCGGCGGAGTTGGCTGAAGCCATGAGCGCGGGGGAGACGCCGATCTGCCGCGCGGTGACTTGTTGCAGGCTTCCGAAAACTACATTTGAAGCTGTGTCAGATCCTGTGGTGGCCGTGCCCACCCAGCCGATGAGCGCGCCAAAAAATGGATAGAGGGATCCGGTTCGGGCGAAGGCCAGGCCGAGGGTGGCGTCAAGACCGCAGTAGCGCATGACGTAGCCCAGCGCCAGCATTGCGGCGATGGTTATGACGGTGAAGCGGATGCTGAAAATTGTCTTCACGAATGCCCCAGCCAGCGGGCGCGGGCCAAGGCCCATCAAGAAACCGGCCAGAATTGCGGCGATGAGGATTCCAGTGCCGGTGGCGGAGAGCCAGTTGAAATTGAAGACAGCAGCCTCGGGAACGGGAACGGCTGAGACTGGCGGGACTCGCAGAACAATATTATGCAGACCCGGCACCGGGATGGCGGTGGTGGTTGTGGCATCCATCCAATGGGAGAATTGCGGGATGCCCCAAACAAACACCAGCACGCTGAGCGTGAGCCAGGGCAGCCAGGCGCTGAATGTTGCAGCGGCGCTTTGAGGAATGCGCTTGCGTTCAGAAGATGGGACCTCTTCGCCGCGGGCGTTCAGCACCCTTTCTGGTTTCCAGAGGCGAAAGAAGACGATCAGCGCGAGCATGGTGGCGACGGAGGCGGCAATATCGACCAGTCCGGGGCCGAGGTAGATGGCCACAGCGCATTGCGTAAGGGCGAACGTGGCGCCGCCCACCAGCAGCGCGGGCCAGACCTCAATCATGCCGCGGAATCCGGCGTAGATCCACACAAGAAGGAAGGGCACTAGAAGGCAAAAGGGGACAAGAAGGAGAGCCGTGACCTTTGCCAGCACCATCACATCGATTCCTGTGACGCCGTGGAGGGCGATGGTGGGGATGCCGAGGGAACCGAAGGCGACGGGCGCGGTGTTGGCGATGAGCGAAAGGCCGGCAGCCTGAATGGGGCGAAAGCCGAGGCTGATGAGAATGGCTCCGCTGACGGCCACCGGCGCGCCGAACCCGCCTGCGCCTTCAATAAAGGCGCCGAGTCCGAAGGCGATGAGCAAGAGCTGAAGGCGGCCATCGTCAGTGATGCCGGCGACGCTTTGCTGCAGCGCCACGAAGCGCCCGGTGTGGACGGTGAGCTGGTAGAGAAAGATGACGGGGAGAATGATCCAGCAGATGGGGAAGAGCCCGTAGCCTGCGCCATAAGCAGCGGTGGTGAGCGCGAGGCGCACCGGCATGTGGTAAATGGCAATGGCTACGAGCAGCGCCGCGGCCAGTCCGATGAGGGCGGCAAGATGAGCTTTTATGCGCAGAAGGGCCATGGCGCCGAGCAGCAGAATCACGGGGAGCGCGGCCAGCAGCGTGGAGAAGAGCCAGTGGCCGGCCGGGTCATAGCGCTGCGGCCATGCGGCTGAGGCGGGATTGGTTTTGAAGAGGTAGATTGCGCCGCCAGCCAGCGCCAGCAGGCCAGCGGCCATCATGAGAGCGGACGGCGCCATGGCAGGCCGGTTGGTTTTGTCGACCGGCTTCCCGGCGGATTGGAGCTTTGCCATTGGGCCTCACGTTTCAACTGCAGGCGACAAACCTGGGCGGGAGGGTCGATCGAGTGTCCCGTCGCTGAGGTTCCTTATAGAACGACCAAAAAGTACAAAAGCAGATTCTTCGTTCACCACCCCCGAACTGGAGAGCGTTCGGGGTCGGGTTCACTCAGAAGGACAGCCTCTGTACTAATGACAGCCTCTGTATTTTTACAGGCATTAGAGGCCGGACATTCGACGAGCGCAGAGCAAGACGAGCACGGGGCGCAATTTCGCGCGCCCAACCCAGCGTTCTATACTTACGCCAAGCCTATGCGAGCGCAACTTCCCGTCACAATTCTATGCCTGGCGATGCCTGCCGTCTTTTACGGGCAGAGTGCTTCGAGGCCTGCCGCCAAAATGACACCCAGGACGCTGACGGCCGACCAGGTTGAACAATCCTCCATCATTATTGACACGCACGCGGACACGCCGCAGCGCTTTTTGGACGACCACTTCAACCTTGGCGATCCGCTCAATGGGGGGAATCTGAATCTTGAGTCGATCCATAAGGGCAACCTGGGCGCGGAGTTTTTCTCTATCTGGGTTGAGCCGGAGATATATAAGGGCCAATATGCGCGGCGGACGGTGGAACTGATTGACTCCGTCAAGCAGCAGGTCGCGAAATATCCTGGCCAGATGGTGTTTGTGACTACGCCGGAGGGCATTGAGGCGGCGCATCGGGAGCACAAGTTTGCGGCGCTGATGGGGATTGAGGGCGGGCATTCGATTGAGAATTCGCTGGCGCTGCTGCGGCAATATTATGCGCTGGGCGTGCGCTATATGACGCTGACGTGGTCGAACTCGAATGACTGGGCTGACTCGTCGGGCGACGACACGGACAAGTCGATTCCGCATACGAAAGAGGGGCTGAGCGAGTTCGGCAAAGATGTGGTGTACGAGATGAACCGGCTGGGGATGATGGTGGATATTTCGCACGTGTCCGATAAGACCTTCTATCGCACGCTGGTGATAACACGGGCTCCGGTGATTGCTTCGCACTCGTCAGCGCGGGCGCTTTGCGATGCTCCGCGGAATATGACGGACGAGATGCTGCGAGCGGTTGCCAACTCCGGCGGTCCGGGATCCAAGGGCGGGGTGGTACAGGTGAACTTCTTCTCCGGCTTTATTTCGCAGGCATATCGGGACGCGGAGAACGCGCAGGAGCCTGAAGTGAAAAAGGCGGTGGAAGAGGCGAAGAAGAAAGCGAAAGCCGATGGCCGCGAGTTCACGTATGCGGATGAGGAAAAGATTCAGCGCAGTTATATGGACAGGATTCCGCGGCCACCGCTTTCGATGCTGATTGACCACATCGATCACATCGCCAAGGTTGCCGGGGTGGATCACGTGGGGCTGGGGTCGGATTTCGACGGCGTGAGCGGGCAACTGCCCGAGGGACTGGATTCGCCCGCGGATTTGCCCAAGATTACGCAGGCGCTGCTGGATCGCGGCTACTCGGCTGCGGACTGCCGCAAGATTCTGGGCGGGAATTTGTTGCGGGTGTTCAGGGAAGTTGAAGCGGTTTCAAAGGAATTGCAAGCCGAAGAACGACCGAGAATCACGGACAAACAACCGTTTGACAAGGCGCAGAAGTAAATTCGGGCTGGAGCGCGCCGTCAAAGGCGGCACGAGAAGTTGGGCTGCTTGATGAGAGACTTAATCTGGCGGGTCGAAGGGCCCGTGGCTAAAGCCATATTGAGTTGGTTGCTCCATGGGGGAGGCTAGAGCCTCTTTGGCCAGACTGTGGATTGTGTCCAGACATAGAGCGTTTTTTGAAACACGCACTGCTCAGAGATTTGCTGTCATGGGCTCTTGCCCGATTTTTGAATTTGGAGACTATTTGATGCGTATTCCCCAGGTATTGATTGCAGCATTGCTTGCCGCCGCGCTTGTTGCCGCACCACAGCATGGTTTTGCTCAGGACGACTCAGCAAAGGCGGACTCGAAATCGTCATCGGCGGACAAAGGCAGTGAGAAAAGCGCGGAAAAGCCGTCGCCGACTGAAATTACGACCGAGGGCGTGGTGAGCGTGGGCGGGCAGCGGATTGCTTATACGGCCGTGGCCGGCACCATTACTGTGGGCGGCACGGATGCGCAAGACGCGCAACTGGGTATGGATGGAAAACCGCTGGCGGGAAGCGAGCTTGCGCTCTCCGCGCCCAAGGAGGCGAAGGAAGCGCCGCCGGTGGCACGGATGTTTTATGTGGCGTATTTCAAGAAGGACGCCAAGGCGGAAGACCGGCCGGTGACGTTCTTTTATAACGGCGGGCCGGGGAGCTCAACGGTGTGGCTGCACATGGGGTCGCTGGGGCCGAAGCACGTGGTGACGGATGGCGATCAGCATCTGCCGGCTGCGCCTTACAAGCTGGTGGACAATGAGTATTCGCTGCTGGACACGAGCGACCTGGTGTTCATTGATATGCCGGGGACGGGCTTCGGGCGCCTGATTGGCAAGGACTCGGAAAAGGCTTTCTGGGGCATTGATGAAGACGCGAACGCGTTTGCGCGGTTTATTGCGCGGTTCATCACGAAATTCAACCGCTGGAATTCGCCGAAGTATCTGTTTGGCGAGAGCTATGGAACGACGCGGTCGGCGGTACTCTCTGACATTCTTGAGAACGGAAAGAGCATCGATCTGAATGGCGTGATTCTGCTGTCGCAGATTTTCAATTTCACGACGGACATTGATGGGCCGCGTGGGAATCCGGGCGTGGATCTGCCTTATGTGCTGGCGCTGCCGACGTATGCTGCGACGGCGTGGTATCACAAGAAGCTGCCGCAGCAACCGGCGGCGCTTGAGCCGTTCTTGAAGGACGCGGAAGAGTTTGCCATGGGCCCCTACACACACGCGCTGGCGCTGGGCACGGATATTGGCGCGGAAGAGAAGCAGACGGTTGCGGAAAAGCTGCACGAGTTTACCGGGCTGCCGGTTGCGTATCTGCTTCGCGCCAATCTGCGGGTGAGCGGGGGCGAGTTTGAAAAGACGCTGCAGGAGGATCAGGACCTGACCACGGGGCGGCTCGATACGCGCTTCTCGGGACCGAACCTTGATCCGCTGAGCGAGAACGCGGAGTACGATCCGCAGAGCTCGGCGATTTCATCGGCTTATGTGGCGCTTTTCAACGATTATGTGCGCAAGGAACTGAAGTATGGCGAGGGGCAGACTTATCTGCCGGAGGCGCTGTTTGGCAGTTCACCGTGGGACTTCAAGCATAACGGCAATCCGGTGAGCGTAAATGTTGCGCCGGACCTGGCCGAGGCGCTGAAGACGAATCCGCGGTTGCGCGTGATGGTCAACGGCGGCTACTACGATTTGGCTACGCCGTTCTTCGCAGCGCAATACGAAGAGAAGCATTTGCCGATTCCGCAATCGCTGGCCAAGAACATTGAATATGACTGGTATGAGTCGGGACATATGGTTTATGTGCGCGATGAGTCGCTGAAGCAGTTGCATGATCGCGTGGCGGCGTTTATCAAGAGCACGCTGGCTGCGAAGTAGCACCTGGGGCTGAGAGAGCGCCGTGGTTTTTGGGGACGGCGAGTTTGTTCGCGGACCAAGCTGGATTTTTCACAACAGACGCGGCGCGCCGGAATTCAACGTGTAGCGAGGCATCCGGGGGCCGTGAGGCCCTCAGGACTGTCGGTCTGGAGACCGGCGCTCCGTCCCAGAGCGGATTGTGCCCAGGCGCTGGCTCTTACGGCGCTTTATTCTGCCGCGCTGCATCCTGCGGCGCTTTAATTGGAATAAAACTGAGGGGAAAACGCCGGCGCGTTTTAGCGGCTGAAAGGCGCTGCCGCGTTCATATCCCGGCGCCTGCTCTGGATTGCGGGTTCCGCAGAGGCCGGCTCGCACGGATCAAAATCCGATATGAAGTTGATCAAAACCGTCTGAATTTGCCAAATAATTCGTCATTTAACCATTTTTATTGACTGTTTGATCATTCGCGCTGTAACATCGGCACAAATTCATCTGACTCGGGAAATCGTCCCGGTCGTCTGAACAAAGGCTCCCAACTACTCACCCTGGCGGCACTGGACCCATCCCGATTGCCGTCGCACAACAAACAGATGGTTCTGACGCAACGAAAAAATGAGGCCATAATGAAAATCAGACTCCTGCGGCTTGTCTTCGGATGCGCGTTCGCCTTGCTGGCGAGCGTTCCTCTAGCCATCGGACAGAGCGTGAGCGGCTCAATCACCGGTCAGGTGACTGACCCATCGGGTGCGGTTGTATCCGGAGCTCACGTGACCGCCCACAACATGGACACCGGCGTGGATACGGCTTCCACCACCAACGCGTCGGGACTCTACAATATCGACTTTCTGCCCATCGGAAACTACCAGGTAAGCGTTGAGTCGAGCGGGTTCAACACGGAGACGCTGCCGCCGTTTTCACTGGAGGCGCGGCAGACGGCGACCTTCAACGTGAAGCTGGCTGTGGGGAGCTCATCCACCACGGTGGATGTGTCTGCAGCGGCACCGATTCTGAATACGGATAATCCGACGCTGGACAGCACATTCACGTCGAACACGATCTCAAACTTTCCTTTGAACGGCCAGGATTTTTCAGCATTGACGCTTTACGTTCCGGGTGCCGTGAACACGGCCGGCACATCGGGGATGACGGTCATAGAGCGCAGCACCTATTACGTTGACACCCCGAACATCAACGGCAATCGCGCCCAGTCGAATAACTACACGCTGGACGGCATTGACATGAACGAGCCGTTCAACAATCTGATTTCGTACAGCCCGGCGCCTGAAGCACTGGCCGAGGTGAAAGTGGTTACGGCAGATTCACCGGTTGACAGTGGAAACGTGAATGGCGCCGGCGTATTCAGCATCCTGAAGAGCGGCAGCAACCAGTTTCACGGATCGGCTTATGGCTATGTGCAGGATTATCGCCTGAACGCGAATTCCTACTCCAACAAGCACTCTACGCCGATTATTCCGATCAACCCGTTTTCTCAGGCTCAGTTTGGCGGCAGCGTGGGCGGGCCCATTCTGCATGACAAGCTGTTCTTTTTTGCCGACTATCTTGGCTCGCGTTATCACACCGGCGGAACCGGATCAGCAAGCGTGCTGACGTCGGCCATGCGCGACGGAGACTTCTCTGCCCTGCTTACGGCCGCGAATCCCGTACAGCTCTACGATCCGGAAAACAACTTTGCTCCCTACCAGAACGACCAGGGAGTTCCGATCGTCAACCCGGTAGCCAAATTTCTGATCGGCAATCCCAATTTTTATCCTCTGCCGAATGCCATGCCGACCGATGGCATTGCAGCCAACAACTACCAGGCACCGGTACGCAATTACAAGGCCAACAACCAGGGCGACGTGAAGATTGACTATAACTTCCGCGCCAACGACAAGCTTTCCGGTTTTGTTTCGAAGTCGACTGCTTACGACGGTTCAAGCCCGGTGCTGGTCATCTCGTTCCCTGGAGTCAATATCTACCCTTCCTGGCTGGGCGGGCTGAACTGGGTTCACACGTTCTCGCCTTCGCTTATCAACTCGGCGCGCATCGGCTTTACGCGGACTGACTGGGACCAGGGCGAGCCGCAGGACCCGACGGGGCAATTCGGCACTGCCGGCAATGCGAAGGTGGGGATTGCGTTTCCCAACCAGTCGTTTGTCGGCTTCACCAACCAGGGCATCAGTGGCCTGAGCGACGTGGGAACGACTGCCGATCTGGGTGGATTCATCGATAACACTTTCACGTATATCGACAGCGTGACCTGGCAGCATGGGCTGCATGCGTTCACGATGGGAATTCAGGCGCTTCGCTACCAGGTGAACTACCCCACCGCGAACAACAACGGCTATCTGGGCACGCTGAACTATTCGGGCGCATTCACTGCCGATCCCGCGATTGGCAATGGCGGCGGATACGGCGGCGCGGATTTTCTGCTGGACCGCGTGCAGTCAGCGGCGGCGACACTTTCGAGCGTGAATGTGGGCCAGCGGCAGTGGCGCACGGCGGAGTATTTCAACGACGATTACCGCATCTTTCCCAAGTTGACCATCAACTACGGCGCCCGCTACGAGTTTGACCAGCCGTGGTATGAAGAGAACAACAAAACAGGAACGGTTGATCTTTCGACCGGTCAGATCTTATACGCCGGAGTGGTGCCGGCGGGTGCGGCGGCTGGGTCAGGCCTCTGCGCCAACCGCGCTTGCTACCAACCGACCTATAACCAGTTCATGCCGCATGTGGGCTTTGCATATCAGTTCAACGATCGCTTTGTGGGCCGCATTGGATACGGCGCCAACAGCTTTTTTGAAGGCAACTCATCCAACCAGCGCCTGACTTCCATCACGCCGTTCATCCAGGCGGTGAATGTGAACGTGACTTCTCCTGCGCCGGGCGCGGTTACCACTCCGCGGACCGCCGAAGAAGGGTTTGCGGGATCGAGCATCAGCTATGGCGGCACGTACAACGTGTATCCGCAGAACATTCAGCCGGCTTATGTGCAGGAGTACAACATGACGGTTGAATATGCGCTGACGCACACGATCTCGCTTCAGGCTGGTTATCTGGGCGAGACCGGCCAGCACATTGAAGACTACGGCAACGTGAACCAGTACCTTGTCAACGGCGACCCGACTTCGGCCCCGTTCTATAACAACCAGTACATCGGCGTGAATGCGAACCCGGCGGTGAGCGTGGGATCCAACTCGCTGCTGATCACGGAGTCGCGCGCGAAGATGAACTACAACGCGCTGCAAGTGGTGTTGCGCCAGCACATCAATCATGGCCTGGAATTCACGGCCAACTACACGTATGGCAAGGCGATGACCAACAGCCTGGGCAACTATGCGCTGAACGTCAACGGCTACAGCGGCGCTTTTGAAAACTACTACAACAGCGCGGCGGATATGGGACCGGCCGGCTACGACGTGAAACACAACTTCTCTGGCACAGGCGTTTATGCCCTGCCCGTGGGACGCGACAAGCAGTATCTTGCATCGGCCAACCGGGTGGTGGATGAAGTGGTGGGCGGATGGAAGGTTTCCGTCGCCGGCGTTGCTTATTCCGGGTTCCCGGAATCCATTACGGGCGGATCGAGCAACTCCAACAGCTACGGAAGCAATCGCGTTGACCAGTATCGCAAGTTAAAAGTGACGGGCCGGAGCCTGGGCAACTGGTTTGGCACGGACGCCTCAGCGGTGCCCTGCGGACCCGGACCAACGAACGACAACGGACAGTGTGCTTTTGCGCTGCCGGTCGTGGACACCTTTGGCACGGAAGACAATGGCGCGGTGCGCGGACCTGGCTACCTTAATGTAGACATGTCGGCATTCAAGGATTTCCGTCTCTTTGAGGAACACACCATCGGCTTCCGGTTCGATGCCTTCAACGCGTTCAACATTGTGAGCTATGGCAATCCGGATACGGGCATCACCGATGCAACATTCGGCAATGTTTCAAACCAAGGGACCCGGTCAGTGGAGCGGCGTCTGCAGTTCTCAGCCAAATACACCTTCTAAGACGACCCAGTGGGCCGCGGCGTTGGGCGCCGCGGCATGCTTGAATTACTTTTGCTCTGGGTCCTTGCTGGACGAGGGATTGTCCGGCATTGTTCATTGGGGACCCAGACCTTTTAAAATGGGACGCAGTCATCATGGACCTTGAAGTCTGCATCGATTCCGTGGAGTCTGCGATTGCAGCGGAACGCGGGGGCGCCAAGCGCGTTGAACTTTGTTCAGACCTGCTCGAAGGAGGAATCACTCCTGGGGCGGGTATGATTGCCGCTGTTCGCCGGCATATATCGATTGATCTGTATGTCATGATCCGGCCGCGGGGCAGCGATTTTTTTTATTCGGATTTTGAGCTTGAGGTGATGCGGGATGAGATTGCTCATGCACGCGCGCTGGGAGCTGACGGAGTGGTATTTGGATTGCTTGACCAGCAGGGACGGGTGGATGTGAGCCAGACGCGCGAACTGGTGAAGCTGGCAGCGCCGATGGGGGTCACTTTTCATCGCGCAATCGACATGACGCCGGATCTGGATGCGGCGCTGGAGGATGTGATCGCTACCGGCGCCGGGCGCATTCTGACCTCCGGCGGCGCTTCAAGCGTGCTGCGGGGCATGGCGCAGATTTCCCGGATGGTGAAGGCGGCGCGGGGGCGCATCGCCATCATGCCGGGGGGCGGCATCAGTGCAGAGAATATCGCCGGCATAGCTCGATCCTCAGGCGCCACGGAGTTCCACTCGAGCGCGCGGACGGCATTCGAGAGCCCGGTGCAATTCCGCAAGCAGGGGATGGCCATGGGCGACCTGCGCGATCGCGAGTACCGCCGGTATGCGGTGCATGAAGAGACGGTGCGGGCGCTGGTCAGTTCCCTGCCCGCATTGGCGAAGGAATCGCAATCGGCTTAGAGGAGTTGGGGAAACCGGCGTTTTTCGGGGGAAATTCGTAAAGACTGTTCCCCAGGGGCTGAAGCCCGCGCCAATTTTGCCGGGTTTGTGCCGGGGAGAAATCCCCGGCCTGCGGCAGGAAGGAGTTTTTTCGCAGCCTTTTAGAGCCCATGTAAAATGCATTGGGGCTGTGTTTGAAACTGGCTCCAAAAACGCTCCCAGTATCCGGACATCCATGTCGACCAAGACCGATCAACGCGCGAAGAGAATTCTGCAGGTGCTGCTGCGGCACGGGAACACGTCTGTGGATGAGCTTGCGGAGCAGCTTGAGGCCTCAGCGGCGAGCGTGCGCCGCGACCTGACGCGTCTGGAGCAGCGCGGGCTGGTGCACCGCACGCATGGGGGCGCGAAGCTGGCCGGACAGACGCAGTATGAGCCGTTCCGGTTCGACTCTTCGTTCCAGGTAAGAGAAGGCCGGTTTGCCGAGGAGAAGCGGCGCATTGGCCTGGCGGCGGCGGAGTTGATTCGCGAGCATGAGACGGTGGGATTTACTGCCGGGACGACCACAACGCAGGTGGCGCGATGCATCCGCCACCGCAGCGGCATCCACGTGATCACCAACGCCGTGAACATTGGGATGGAGTTGAACCACCAGGCCACTCTTGACGTGACGTTGACGGGGGGAACGATGCGCTGGGCGGGGGCTTTCTCACTGACGGGTCCGACGGCGATGGAGATGTTGAGCGGCGTGTTTCTCGACAGGGTGTTTATTGGGGCGTGCGGCGTGGATATTGTGCGCGGCGCCACGACCATCGAGCCGGACGAGGCAGCCGTGTTTCGCGCCATGGTGCGGCAGGCGAAGCAGGTTGTGGTTGTGGCTGACTCGAGCAAGATTGCGATGATCAGCCCTGCCCTGATCTGCTCGGTCGCCGATATCGACATGCTCATCACGGACTCAGGAATCTCTGCCGAAGCTCTGGCGGGATTCAGGGCGAACGATGTGCAGGTTCTGGCGGTGTGAGCAATTTCGATCGACGGGCTGGCAAGCGATCTGCTTCATTGCAAGCGATGATTGCGGCAAGAGTGATGCCGGCGCGGCGCTCTTTCTCCGGCGGCATCGTGAGAGAATATCGTGATTGAGTGCCATGCGCATCCAACTGCCCCAAACGTCTTCAGAACCGGTGTTGGTCTTGGTGGGCGTGTTGGCGCTTGCAGCGCATGTTCTGGCTCAAGGCGCAACGGATGGTTTGAAGCAGGCTGATGCCGATTATCGCGCGGGAGTGGCGGCGCTGAACCGCGGCGATCTGCAAGCGGCGCAGGCGAAGTTTGAAGCAGTGATCCGGTTGGCGCCCACTGCGGAGCAGGGCCATAGCGCGCTGGGAGCCGTACTGCTGCGCGAGGGAAAACCGGCGGCTGCGATTGCAGAGTTGCAGAAGGCCCTGGCGATCAAGGCTGACGATGACTCTGCGCTGATGAATCTGGCTGCGGCTTATGAACGGACTGGCGAGCCAGCAAAGGCTGCGCCGTTGTATGCGCGAATGATGGCAGCGGCGCGCGCGAAAAAGCAGCCCGTGGCAGCGGGAGTGCTATCGGCCTATGCGCGCGTGCTTGCGGCAAGCGGCCAGGGCGGGGCGGCGATTGAGCGGATGAAAGAGGCTGTCGCCCTGCAGCCCGGCAATGCGCAACAGCACGATGAGCTTGGCACTCTCTATGCGCAGGCGCAGGACTGGGCACACGCGGAGAAGGAGTATTCCGAAGCAATCCGGCTGCAGCCGGATTTGGCGGAGGCTCATCTGCATCTTGGCTTCGTTTTCCAGGCGGAACAGAAGCCGGAAGCGGTGAAGGAATGGCTGCTGGCCAGCAAGCTGGCGCCCGAAGACGGGAATGTGGCTGTCATGGTTGGCAAAGCAGTGGCAGATGCGGGGCAGGATGAGCAGGCGCTACCGATCCTGGAGCGTGCGCATGCGCTTGCGCCGCAATCGACGGACGCGACTTACCAGCTGGCGCTGGTGCAGCAGCGGCTGAATCGAGTGGGCGAGGCAATTCGATTATTGAAGAGCGTGGTTGAGGCTGAGCCTAACAATGCGGATGCGCTCATCAACCTGGGGCTGGCGCTGAGCCAGGCGCACGAGGGGCGGGATGCGGTGCCGTACCTGCAGCGCGCGATTGCGATGCGACCGGACGATGTGACGGCGCATCAGGATCTGGCGGCGGCTTATCTGCAGGTAAACGAGACCGACGCAGCGATTGTTGAACTCAAGGCGGCGCTGAAGCTTTCTCCGGACTCGCCGCAATTGCACTATAACCTGGGGGCGGCATACAAGCTTGAAGACGATGCGGCAGAGGCGATTCCGGAACTGGAGACGGCCGAGAAGCTTGACCCGACACGCTACGAGCCGGACTACGTTCTGGGTGTGCTTTATATGCAGCAGGCGCGCTACGATGAGGCGGCCTCGCGGCTTGAATCGTCATTGAAATTGCATCGCGAGAACAGCGACGGATGGGCGACGCTGGGCAGTGTTTATAACAAGCTTGACCGGCTGCCTGAGGCGGTGAATGCGCTCAAAGAAGCAATCCGGCAGGGACCGGATCAAGCTGATCCGCATTTGACTTTGGCGGCGGTGCTGGTGAAACAGGGACAGGCTGCGCAGGCTGCCGAGGAGCGCAAGACGGCGGCAAGCCTGATGCGGGCGCACATGAATTATCAGCGTGCCGAAGTTGCGACCCACTCGGGGAAGTCGCTGATGAAAGACGGAAAAATCGACGACGCAGTGGTGGAGTTTCGCAATGCGATTTCGTTTGATCCCGGCTATGCGGAGGCTCACTCGGAACTGTCCGGGGCGCTTGAAAAGCTGGGAAAGACGGTTGAAGCGGCTGCAGAACGCGCTTGCGCAAGCGCGATTGCGAGTTCCGCGGCTGACTTGCAGAATCCGCAGGGCGTGCCGGCGGCTTGCGTGAAGCAGTGATGGGAGCCTGTTCGCCAGATTCCCATGAATAAGTGCCTCGTGGATGCATGCGCTCCTTCCGGGGGCTGAGGAGGCTGCGGAAAACGGTTTGTGCCGGAGATGAATCCCCGGCCTGCCGCCCGATTGAGTTTTTACGCAGCTTGTAAAGCCGTGCCGTTTCAAGGCGGATTCATGCGATGGGTTCCAGGTTCCTCTGGCGCCGACGGGACGACCGCATCAACCCGTTGGTTGATATACAGCGGAGCAATTTGTGGCCTATACTTCGTGTGGCAAGTTCGGCCCGAGAGCCGGCGCGCCGTAGGTTCTTGCTTGTTGTACTGTTTGGATTTGAGCCGACAATCCGTCTCTTGAGCAAGAGGTCAACGCTTGCCGGGGATTTCTGAGACCAGCATGAAATTGACAGCAAGACTAGTGATTGCGATTTCCGGCCTGTTGCTGGCAGCGTACTCGGTGGAGACTGCGCGGGATCAGCAGGGCGAGGCGCAACAGAACCCTGCCGCGCAGGTCACGGCACCGCCAGGCAAGGCGATACAGGCGGGCCCGGAGCAGGACGCGGCGTCGCTGACTCCGCCACCGGCGTACACGCCGCCGGCCAAGGGTGCGGCGCCGGTTGAGGACACGCCGTCGCAACGTGAGGCATTGGCAAGATGGAAGGCGAAAGCGGAGCAGGCGATTGCCGCTGAGCGCAAGGAATACAACGCAGCGGTGAGCCCCAGCTATAACTTTCACTATGGGCCGAAGAATCCCTTTCAGCCGGGAAACATTCAGGTTCAGGGCGAGGGGTTTCTTGAGCCGGGTGCGTATCCGAGCGCGGAGTATTGCGGCACCTGCCACCAGGAAGCGTATAGCCAGTGGCGGCAGGCGCTGCACTCGAATGCATTTCGCACGCCGTTCTATCGGACCAGCGTGAATATTCTGATTCGCGACCAGACGCGGGGGATCGCTTTTGCGCGGCATTGCGACAGTTGCCACAATCCGGTGGGAGTGCTGGGCGCGGCGCTTACCGAGGACTCAAAGGTGGATCGCGCGAAGTTTGATTCCGACGGGTTGACGTGCACCACCTGCCACTCAGTGGTGAGCCTGGACTCGACCAACGGGAATGGAAGCTTGAAGATGGGTGTGCCGGCCGTGATCGTGGATGAAAACGGCGAGCGGATTCCGGGCGAAGTTCCATTCGACATGATCCTTCGCCATCCCGAGCGGCATTCGAAAGCGGTGATGCACGACTTTCTGCACACGCCGGAGTTTTGCGCGGCCTGCCATAAGGCGAATTTGCCCGCGCCCCTGAATGACTATAAATTCATACGGGCTTTTACCGCATACGACGAGTGGCAGAATTCGAAATTCTCCAATCGCAATCCGCTGACTTTTTATACTGCGGACTTCACAACATGCCAGGGCTGCCACATGAAGCGCAATCCGATTTCGCTGCCGGACTACGGCGCGAAGGACGGAACACTGGTGTCGCACCGGTGGCTGGCGGGCAACACCGCGGTGCCGTTCTATTACGGATTCAACGAACAACTGGCCAAGACAATTGATTTTCTCAAGAGCGGCAATTATCTGAACGTGGACATTTTTGCGCTGAAGCTTGGCGATAGCGACAAGTTGATCGCTCCGCTGGGCACAGTGCCATTCACGCTGCACGCCGGGGATACGGTAGAAGCGCTGGTCGTGATCCAGAACAAGATGATTGGGCATTCGCTTGTTCCCGAGGTGCGCGACCTTTATGAAGCGTGGACGCAGTTCACGGCGACCGATGCATCGGGGAAGGAAATCTATTCGAGCGGCTATCTGAAACCGGATGGAATGCTTGAGCCAGGCGCGCATAGCTTTACCAATCGGCCGGTCAATCTGGGTGGAGACTTTGTCGACAATCACATGGTTTGGACCATCCATTCGGTGGCTTACGATAACTCGATTCAGTCTGGCCGGGCGGCGCTGGTTCGCTATCGCTTTCATCTTCCCGCGGAATTGAAGGGACCGATCACGTTGAAGGCGCAGGTCAACTACCGGCACCTTCGGCAGAGTTATCTGAATAACATTTTTGGCAAGGATCATCCGGCTTATCCAGTGGTTGAGCTCGCATCGCGCGCGCGGGTGCTGAATATTGGCGGGAATTTCCCTGAGACTCCGCTCGAGACGGACAACCAGGACTGGATGCGCTGGAACAGCCTGGGCATTGGTTATCTTGACCAGTTGCAATATGAAGATGCGATTCAAGCGTTTGAGCACGTGATCGAGCTTCGTCCGGAATATAAGGACGGCTACATCAACGTTGCGTTGACTTATATTGAGTGGGAGAAGTATGACGAAGCTACGAAACCGCTGGAGAAGGCTCTGGCGCTGCGTCCCAACGACGCGCGGGCGCTCTATTATCGCGCGCTGGTTGAGCGGCGCGAACGCAAATCAGAGGCGGAGGTGGCTGATCTTGAAAAAGTTGTGGCGCAGTATCCGCAGTCTCGCGATGCACGGCGCGAACTTGGCATCTCCTATTATCAGCAGCATCGACCTGACGAGGCCATGGCGCAATTCAAGGCGCTGCAGGCTATTGATCCGGACGACCTGGCGGCACATTACAATCTGGCCATCCTCTACCGTCGCAAGGGCATGAAGAAACAAGCCGAGGATGAGGCTGCGCTCTACAAAGAGAAGCGCGTCGATCCGGGCGCGCCGACTTACTCCCTTGATTATCTGCGCAAACATCCTGAGATTTCCAACGAAAGCGTTCCCTGGCATCTGCACACCGACATGCAGCAGGCGCCGCAAAGCGCTGAAGCGGGGCGGCAGTAGGCCGGAAGGAAATAGATTGAGCTTGAGCCGATTGAATCGCCGAAGATTTATCCAATCGTTGAGCCGCACCGCGCTGGTTCTGCCGTTTGCCGATATTCTTGCGCTGGCCGCGCCGGCGCAGCAGCAAGCACAGCCCCCGACGCAGAAGATTGGCCCGATGGAGCGCAATTACGACGCGAAGCCCGCGCCGCCGCCGCCGGGGCCGAAGTCTCCGATTGAAGGCACGCCGCTGGGGGTGAGTTTTATCGAGGTGGCGGCAGAGTCCGGGCTGACCGGCAAGACCATTTACGGCGGCGAACTGAAGAACAAATATTTGCTTGAGACGACCGGTTGCGGGCTGGCTTTCTATGACTACGATCACGACGGCTGGCTGGATCTTTTTCTGGTGAACGGCTGGCGTCTGGAGGGATTTCCAAAAGGACAAGAGCCACATTGCCGGCTGTTCAAAAACAATCGCGACGGCACGTTTACGGATGTGTCGATCGGCTCGGGGCTGGAGCACAAGACGGGATGGGGCCAGGCGTGCTGCGTGGGCGACTATAACAACGACGGCTATGACGATCTGTTTGTTACTTACTACGGGCAGAATGCGCTCTACCGCAACAACGGCAATGGAACGTTTACGGATGTGACGCTTGCGGCCGGACTGATGCAGCCGGGGCCGAAGATTCGCTGGAACACGGGCTGCACTTTTGTTGACTACGATCGCGATGGGCATCTGGATTTGTTTGTTGCGAACTATGTGGATTTCGATTTGAAGACTGCGCCGTTGCCGGAAGACGGCCCATGCACTTATAAGGGAATCCTGGTGGCTTGCGGGCCACCGGGCTTGCCGGGCGGGAAGAATATTCTCTATCACAACCAGGGCGATGGAACTTTTGCGGATGTGAGCGAGAAGGCGGGCATGTGGACGGCGGTGGGCACATACGGATTGAGCGTTGCGGCTTCTGATCTCGATGGCGACGGCTGGCCGGACATTTATGTGGCCAACGACTCTGCGCCTGCAACTCTCTATCAAAACCAGAAGGACGGAACTTTCCGCGATATTGCTGTTGAGGCCGGGGCTGCGCTTTCGGCGGAGGCCAAGCCGCAGGCCGGGATGGGCGTTTCCATCGGCGATTATCTGCGCGATGGCCGGTTTGACATTGTGAAGACGAACTTTGCCGGGGACACGGATTCGCTCTATACCAATCTTGGCGATGGCAACTTCGAAGACCGAACGTATCCAGGCGGGCTGGGAGTGAACACGCGGCTGCTGGGCTGGGGCGTGGGCTTCTTCGACATGGACAACGACGGCTGGCTCGACATTCTCATGTCCAACGGCCATGTGTATCCGGAAGTGGATACGTCGAAGACCGATCTCAAATATGCCGAGCACAAATATCTTTATCGCAACCTGCGCAACGGGCGGTTCGAAGAAGTAACGGAAAGGGGCGGGCCCGGAATCATGGAGAACGCTCCCGCGCGCGGCTGCGCATTTGGCGACTATAACAATGACGGCGTGATCGACATTGCGGTCAACTGCATTAATGGCACGCCGCAATTGCTGCGCGGTGTATCGACGCTGAACCGCAACTGGATCAAGATCAAGCTGGTTGGCACAAAATCAAATCGCACGGGAATTGGCAGCCGGGTGACGGTTTCAGCAGCGACAATACCTGGCGGGGACCGACCGCTGGTGCAGACGGAAGAACTGCGCAGCGGGGGCAGTTATTTCTCGCAGAATGACCTGCGCCTGCACTTTGGCTTGGACCAGGCAAAGCGCGTCGATCTGGTCAGGGTCAACTGGCTAAGCGGGCAGATCGATCAGTTCCGGGATCTGGAAGCCAATCGGCTTTATGTGCTGGAAGAGGGCGGAAAGATTCTGAAGACGGACCCGCTCACTGCTGCCAGGCTCAAAACAAAAGCATAGAGGGTCCGGCCGGGGGCGGGCCGTCGCCCTGGTCATTATTGACCGGGTAGAGGGGGCGCACGCCTGTCTTTCTATAGACATAGGTCACGCAGTGAATTGGCAGGTTTGCCCTCTTCCTTCAACTATTTGATCATTTTGTGCCTTTTCTTTCATTTTATGCTTGCAATCCATACACAATTGGCCTTATTGTTTCTGAAACAAACCGATACGAACAGACCCACGCGCACCGAATTGGAAAGCAAATCAGTATCGGGCGCGCTGTTCTCACTCATGCAAGAACTCGCCCAGAGGGGTTGGCTGAATCTCCCTGAAGGGCTTTTTGGAGATGTGATGCACCTTGATACAAGTCCGACACGGCGTGCCTTCTTCCGGCAAGCCGTTCTCAATGCGCGGCTGTTTGGCGTTACGGGCTCCAATCAAGATCCCTTTTCCTTCTCATCCCCTTCTTGAACGAGAAGTCGCCAGCATCCTTATGCTCGAATTCCAAAACCCACATGGTCCTGCGCATCCGCGTAGAGGCATTCACCCGATTTTCAAAGAAAGGTGTGAAGGCAATGTTTGAGACGAATCGACTACCTGATTGCTCTCGCCCACGGCAGCTAATTGTCTGCCCTCAAAACTGTCCTCGAACCAAGGCGAGTCTGATTGCGGGACGGGCCTGCCTGTTTCTGCTTATGGCGCTTCTGGCGGCATTCAGCCCGTCGTCATTGCGCGGCCAGGAGCTTTCAGCTACATTGAGCGGCACGGTAACAGATGCCACCGGCGCCGTGATTCCGCACGCCGCGATCACCATCACACTGAATGGCTTGAACGGGACTGCGCGCATTGTGGTTTCAGATGGCGCGGGCAACTATGTGGCCACCAACCTGACGGCCGGAACGTATGCAATTGAAGTGACGGCGCCCGGGTTTGAAACCTACAAGGCCAAGGATATTGTGCTGGACGTGGCGGAAAAGCATGCGGTCAATGTGCAACTGAAGACAGGTTCGACTGCGACGACTGTGACTGTGGAAGACAATCCAGTCTCAGTGGACACGGAGACCAGCGGGCAGGCCGGGACGATTTCCGGCGAACAGATTCGTAATCTCGAAATCAGCAGCCGCAACTTTGAGCAGCTGCTCACGCTGCAGCCGGGCGTGGTGAGCCAGTTGGGCGACGAGCCGAGTGCGAGCAGCACAGCGATGTCAGTGAACGGGGCGCGCACCACGGCCAACAACTGGACGGTAGATGGCGCCGACATCAACGACTCAGGCTCTAACGGCACTGCGGTCAGCCAGCCGAGCATGGACGCAATCCAGGAGATCACCCTGGAGCGCGGGAACTATGACGCAGGCTTCGGGCGTTCAGGCGGCGGCCAGGTAGTTGTGGCCACGCGGAATGGCACCAGCGCGTTCCACGGCGAAGGGTATGAGTACGTTCGCAATACGATGTTTGACGCGAACGACTGGCTCAACAAGCAGAGCCAGATTGCAAACGGGCAGCCCAATGAAGCAGGCGTGAACCATCACAACGTGTATGGGTTCACGATTGGCGGCCCGATTTATATTCCGAAGGTCTACAACGACGCAAAGACGAAGACGTTCTTTTTCTGGTCAGAGGATTGGCACCATATCACCTCGGCTGCCCAAAGCACGACGATACCGACGCCCACGACGTCCGAAGTGGCGGGCACGTTCCCTGGCAACATTACGGCGCAATATCCGCAGGCCGTGTACGACGCGTCGACCAACACTTCGACGATTCCAACCAGCGCCTTCAGCAAGAATGCTCAGGTTTATTTGACCGACCTGTTCACTCCAAACGCGACCAGTGGCGGGCAGTTGACGCTGAATCTTCCGGCAGAGAACAGCTACCGGGATGACATTGTGCGCATCGATCACTACTTCAGCGACAAGGTTCACTTCTATGCGCGCGGCATGAACGATATTATGCCGGTGACGGAGCCGTTGGGACTCTGGGCGGGCAACAACTATCCCACCGCTGCGGCTGCGGCTGTCGACTCACCCGGCAAGAACGTGGTTGGCAACCTGACCTGGACGATCTCGCCGAAGATTGTCAACGAGGTTGAGTTCGTCTATTCGCAGGGCACCTATCACTCGAGCTTCATCGGCACTCCATTTGCCGATTCAGCCTCTGCGCTCAGCGCATTGCAGCCTGGCACTGAGGAGTTCAGCGACCCGTACGGACGGCTGCCCGCAGTCAACATTGTCGGAGTCACCGGCTTCTCCGCGGGCTCGACGCCGTGGAAGGAGCGCAACCTTGACCGCAGCTACTTTGACAACCTGGCACTGAACCTGGGCAAGCACACGGTTCGCATTGGTTTCCAACTGCAGCAGATGCTGAAGAGCGAGAATGCCGTGTCTGGCGAAGCGAGCTTCAACTTCGGCACCGGTGTCGGCAACGACGTCCCATTCGCCGA